>Ga0114958_10000878_pt1 | contig 24866 bp, 26 predicted proteins | sample C_130208_EF_Meta_FD_89577 | JGI IMG/M metagenome (GOLD analysis project Ga0114958, IMG submission 89577) | Freshwater microbial communities from Lake Croche, Canada to study carbon cycling - C_130208_EF_MetaG | ecosystem: Environmental > Aquatic > Freshwater > Lake | place: Lake Croche, Canada... | reverse complement strand
GGAACGGTTGCATTGGTTCTTACATATTCTGCCTACGTTGCAGAAGTTATTCGCGCAGGTATTGAAGGAGTTAACCCCACTCAGCGACAAGCAGCACGTGCACTTGGCCTTTCTCAAGCACAGACACTTGAACATGTCGTTCTTCCTCAAGCATTTCGTAACGTCACTCCCCCATTGCTCAATGATTTAGTGTCGCTGCAAAAGGATTCAGGACTTATCTCTGTGCTCGGCGCCGTCGATGCAATTAGGGCAGCAGGAATTCAAACTGCGCAATCATTTAACTTCACGCCTTACCTCGTAGCGGGCGCTCTCTTCGTATTGCTCACAATTCCTTTAACTCGATTCACTGATTGGCTTACTCGCAAGCAAGATGCGCAACAGCGCGCTCAGGGACAGTGGTAGTTATGAACCAACTGCTAGAGCTTAAAAACCTTCGCAAATCATTTACCAATAATCTGGTTCTTGATGATGTCTCGATTACTTTTCCTGCTCAATCTGCCACAGTAATAATCGGTGCAAGTGGTTCAGGTAAAAGCACATTGATGCGTTGCATGAACTTGCTTGAAGAACTCAACGATGGACAGATACTTCTTGCAGGTAGCGATATCAGCGCCTACGGAATAGATCTTGATTCGGTCCGAGGACAAATCGGTTCTGTCTTCCAAGCTTTTAATCTCTTCCCGCATTTAACTGTTGTTGAAAACATCACCTTAGCCCCGCGTTTAGTTCACGGCCATAGTAAGAATGATGCTGAAAAATCTGCACGTGAACTCTTAGCTCGCTTTGGGTTATCTGAGAAAGCTGATGAGTATCCAAATTTATTAAGTGGTGGCCAGCAACAGCGCGTTGCAATCATTCGCGCTATCGCTACCAACCCCAAGTTACTTCTGCTCGATGAAGTAACCAGTGCGCTAGATCCAGTCCTTATCGCTGAGGTTCTATCCCTCATTGCAGAACTCAAGCGCGAGGGAATGACGATGGTTATTGCAACCCACGAGATGGGCTTTGCAAAAAAAATTGCCGATAATGTGGTCTTTCTACATAAAGGAAGAGTTCACGAAAGTGGAACCCCTTCGGAAATCTTTGATTCGCCCAAGACTTCTGAACTCAAAGAATTCCTGGGCGCTCTGCATCAAGCTGGTCGTCTCTAATCTAAGAAGAAGTCGAGCAAGAAATCCTTTGTACCAGGCACTACAGAATACTTTTCGAGATCAGTAATTCCCTCTGACGCCAGAACTTCATCATCGACAAAGAAATTACCTGTACATTCCTTTGAATTGCGATTCAAAATTATGTGGGCAGCATCAGAGAGAATCTCTGGTTTACGACAGGTTGCGGTATCAATCCCTGGAATCATTTGCAAAGCTGCTGTATCGATTGCGGTGCGTGGCCAGAGCGCATTAACAGCTATGCCATCTCGCTTAAACTCTTCAGACATACCCAGCACACACATCGACATTCCATATTTAGCCATCGAGTATGCGACGTGATTCTTAAACCACTTTGCCTTCATAGAAAGTGGAGGTGACAAAGTCAGAATATGTGGATTACGGCCAGCTTCGCCTGACTCGCGAAGGAATGGAATCGCCGCTTGGGATGTCAAGAAAGTACCGCGAACATTAACGTCGAACATTAAATCAAAACGCTTGGCAGGAGTTTCCTCTGTTCGCGTCAGATTGATTGCACTGGCGTTATTAATCAGAATATCGATTCCACCAAATTCTTTGGCAGCTAGGTTTACTGCATCGGCAATCTGATTTTCATCACGCAGATCGCATTGGATTGGCAGCGCAGTTCCGCCCGCCGCGCGGATTTCATCTGCTGCTGTGTGAATTGTGCCTGGCAACTTTGGGTTGAGTTCTGTTGTCTTTGCAGCGATTGCAACCGATGCACCATCTTGGGCAGCACGAAGTGCAATAGCAAGACCAATTCCTCGGGACCCACCTGTGATGAATATGCGCTTCCCTTGGAGTGACATCTACTTTCCTCTCTTCGACATGAAATTCATAAACGCTTCGGCTGCCTCTTCAGATTGCAACGCTAGTGCAAATATCTGGAATTCAGCTTTCATCACTGCGGCAACAGCGTCGTGCTTGCCAGCTTTCATCAGCGCCTTTGTATTAATGATTGCCTGAGGAGGTTGGTTGCCGATTTTTTCTGCAATTTCAAGAGCCACCTTTTCGGCATCAGATGCGATGCTTTCGACCAGACCCATCTCTTTGGCCTCATCTGCACCAAAAGATTCACCAGTAAGGAAAATTCTCGCAGCTCTCTGATATCCAACAAGTTCAGGGAATAACTTCGATGATCCAGCCTCGGGAACTAATCCCAGTGAGGTAAATGGCATTGAGAAATTAGCGCTAGGTGCAGCAACGACTACATCGCAATGCAAGAGCATCGTTGTTCCAACTCCGATGGCATTTCCCTTGACGGCTGCAATCAAGGGTTTCGGGAAATCGAGTAGCGATGCAAGGAAACGTGCGACATCAGAATCTTCTTCTGTTGGTGGATTCGTCATAAAATCCTTGATGTCATTGCCAGATGTGAAGTGATCGCCTTCGCTAGTGATCACTACGCATCGAATGCTGAAATCTCCAGCGGCTTCATTGAGAGCGCTAGCCAATCCGGCATACATATCCCGGGTAATCGCGTTCATCTTTTCGGGGCGATTGATGCGAATGATGAGCGTCTGCCCCTGTGTAGACCTTGAGATTTCTGCCATTCGTGCATCTTATGGTGTGAAACCCGAGAAATAAAGTACATAATGGTAGGCATAGCAACGGAGAGGTCGCTGTAATGGCTAGAGATATCACCATCACAACCAGAGAATTATCGCCCTTTGAACAATTGGTCCTCGGACTTTTATGCGAAGGCAGAACCAATAGCGCAATCGCACGCGAAACGAACCACACCGAAAAGGTTATTGAAAATACAATCAGCCGCTCGGCTAAATCTTTTGGGATTACATCTGATGCCGATACAAATATGCGGGTATTGCTAGCACTTGCATTTCGCACACATCACGGAGATGTGGCATTCGATCGATTAGGTGTCCCGTGCGCCCATCTGGAAATCAATGGCGAAGGACAGCCAGTGTGCAGTCGCGAAATTCATTAGCATGGCAATAACCTACGTCACATTTTCTGCAGTGATACCACTCCATTGGTGCTGAAAAGTGCCAGCACTCAGCATTTTCGTTAACTGACTTATCCCAAGAGTATGTAATACGTATAGCACCTAGGAAATAGGTGAAACGTAAGGGAGAGTAAATATGAAACGTAGAAATTTTGACAAAATCGTCACATGGGTTGGAGTTGGATTAACAGTCTTTCTCTTTGTCGCAGCAGGATTGCTCAATTGGGGTTCATCTTTTGCATCCAAGGCGGTTACGAGCCAATTAGATAACCAAAATATTTCATTTCCAGCTGCGGATGGGATGCCACCCGCAACAAAGGATCAGCTCGCCAAATGGGCCAATATGAAGGTAACAACTGGCGCAATGGCGAAAGATTTTTCAGATCTATATATCTGGGAACATATGAAGGGCGCTGCGATTGCAGGCGTTGGTAAACCAGCGACATACTCAGAAGTCTCAGGGATGTATATGGGCCTTGTGAAATCCGGAAGTACAGACTCTGCGCAAATAGCGAAACTTGCCGACTTGCGCCAAACCCTATTTATGGGAAATACACTCAGAGGCATGCTGCTTGAGGCATATGCATTCGGAACTCTCGGAACTATCGCCGGTTATGCAGCAATAGCATCTCTGATAGGCGGAATTCTGATCTTGATCCTGTCAATCGCAGGGTTGATGCATATTCGCCGCACCCCAGAAAGTGCGACGATTTAACCCTCAATTCTCTCAACTCTCCATGAAGAATTGAGGGAAATGAAACCCCGGCCCTAAGTGATTAGGACCGGGGTTTTTATTTGACGGAATATCTAACTTTGAGATTACGAAGCAAGTACTCCACTGATGAAATCTTCTACCTTGTTATGAGCCTGCTCATCAGTAAATTGAATCGGTGGTGTCTTCATGAAGTATGAAGATGGTGAAAGCAGCGGTCCTCCAATTTTGCGGTCCAAGCCAATCTTTGCGCAGCGAAGCGCATCAATAATGACGCCAGCAGAGTTGGGTGAATCCCACACTTCTAGCTTGTATTCAAGGTTGAGCGGCACATCACCAAATGCGCGGCCTTCAAGGCGAACATATGCCCACTTGCGATCATCAAGCCATGGAATGTAATCAGAGGGCCCAATATGAACATTCTTCTTCCCTAGATCATGGTCAAGTTGCGATGTAACTGAATTGGTCTTGGAAATCTTCTTTGATTCAAGGCGATCGCGTTCAAGCATATTCTTAAAGTCCATGTTGCCACCAACATTGAGTTGATAGGTGCGATCTAGATGCACTCCGCGATCTTGGAATAACTTCGCCATGATGCGATGAGTAATAGTCGCCCCAACCTGGCTCTTAATGTCATCTCCAACAATTGGCAGACCGGCATCTTCAAATTTCTTAGCCCACACTGGGTCTGAAGCAATGAAGACCGGTAGCGCATTTACGAAGGCGCACCCTGCATCAAGAGCGCATTGCGCATAGAACTTAGCAGCTTCTTCAGACCCAACCGGTAGGTAACAGATGAGAACTTCTACTTCTTCTGCCTTTAATGCGGCAACAATATCTACTGCTGTGGCTTCAGATTCCTCAATAGTCTCTTTGTAATACTTACCCAAGCCATCCAGAGTTAGGCCACGTTGAACAAGAACACCAGTCTTTGCGACATCTGAGAATTTAATTGTGTTGTTCTCACTCGCCCAGATTGCATCTGCAAGATCAAGGCCAACCTTCTTCTTATCAACATCAAAAGCGGCGACAAACTTCACATTGTTGATGTGATATCCACCAACGACTGCATGCATCAAACCTGGAATCTCTTGGTCGATAGCTGCATTCTTGTAATAGGTAACACCCTGAACCAACGAGTTGGCGCAATTTCCTACTCCGACAATTCCTACGCGGATGTCATTCTTCTCTGTCTTGATATTCACTTTTTCTTCCCCTCGATCTTTATCATTCGTTCTAGCCAAGCAATTTCTCGCTCTAGAGACTCGAGAGAGAAGCGGCGCCACTCTTCGAGGTAGTTATTTATTCCTGCAGATTGATTTTTGAGATCTCTCTGCAAAACTTCAGCTTTTTCTTGTAAACGAAGTAATCGCCCTTCAAGAATGCGGACACGATTCATCGTGGTTGTAGGTGTAAAGAATGCGAAGCGGACTCCGAAACCTTCATCTTCCCAAGAGTCGGCAGTGACGGCGCCGTTAAGTTCGGCAAAGCGCTGCAACCCCTTCTTAGTAATCGTGTAGACGATGCGAGTTCTCTTTGAGGTTACGCCGATCTCTTTCGCCTCAATCGTCTCGGCGATCACCATCCGCTTGAGTTGCGGGTAGAGAACTGAAAATGACAGGGCCCTGAAGGGGCCAAATATCGCCATGAGGCGCTTACGGAGCTCGTATCCGTGCAGAGGAGACTCTGAGAGAAGGCCAAGCAGGGCAAACTCCAGTGAATCGGCGCGTGAACGCATCTCTCCTCCTTTATATCGATTCGATATATCTAGTCGCTAGTTAACAGCATCAGCGGCCAGTTCTCCAAATCGACACGCTCGCCATTGGCTAACCTTCATCCTGTGATCCCAACGCGCCTGCCTGAATATCTCGTGGCAGCAATGATCATCATCCTGGCGCCTGGACCCACGGTTCTCTTTGTTATCGCTCGAGCCATAGCGTGGGGTCGTAAGGTCGCAGTTCTTTCAGTTGCCGGGAATGTCTCGGGTTCCTTTGTTCTTTCATCACTTGTCGCACTTGGTCTGGGTCCAATTCTTCAGAGATCGCATCTTGCTTACTTGGCTGTGCAATGGGGCGGCGGTCTCTATCTCATTTATTTAGGCATCGATGCAATTCGCAAACGAGCACTGCATGCAGCTGATATGACCAACCAAGGCCCAGTAAGTCCGACACCTTTTCAATCTATTCGCGATGGTTTTTGGGTGGGAGCTCTCAACCCAAAAGCAATCGTCTTCTTTGCCGCAGTGCTCCCCCAGTTTGTTGATATCAAAGGTGGCCACGTAACAGCGCAACTTCTCTTTATGGGACTTGTCTTCTGCGTCTTAGCATTTATCTCCGACGGAACGTGGGGCTTGCTTGCGGGAACTGCGCGCAAATGGTTAGCCACAGACCACGGACGTTTAGAAAAGTTACGTGCAACCGGTGGGACAGTGATGATTATTCTCGGTGTCCTGGTCCTTATCAGTGCAATTGTCAGCCGTTGACGAGAGAATATCGCTATGAATAAACCAGATGTCCCAGCACGCGACACCATTGCACCCTCTGATCTCACATTTGGGCTCTCTACTTGCAAGCGATGCCTATGGCTTAAGTACTGGTTTAAATTCGATCTCAAGAAAGAATTTCCACTTGTAAAGCCACTTGCAGATTCTCAAGAGGAACACTTTCGTCGAGCATCAATGCAAGATATTTCTCCGACGCTTAAAGCCGGAACAGTCAAGCAATGGGGCCAGTGGCTCAAAAGTGCTCCCATAAAAGTCAATGGTTTTGAAACTCGTTGGAAGATATTGGGTATCTATGACTTACTGGGCCACTACGAAGATGGAACTGTTGGAATAATCGATTGCAAAGTCTCAGATTCCGAGCGCGATAACGGTCCCTTTTACGCACCTCAGCTTGAGGCATATGCCCACGCTCTTGAAAATCCCGATAAAGGAAAACCGTTCCAGGTATCTTCAATGGGACTTCTGATCTGGAAATTGGCGGGTGTCACTGAGACACGAAAGAGCGAATTAGCGTCGAACAACTTCGGCTTTGGCGTGAACCAGCACTATGTACCGGTCGAACGAGACACAGCAACATTTACCAATCTGCTTGAAGAGTTGATAACTACAATCGAAGGCGGAATGCCTGACTCCGGCGCTGAATGTAATGTCTGTAATTACTTGATCAAACGTGTTGAGCTAGGTATTGATTAGTCGCTCTCATCGTTATTTTCAGTATTGATTCCAGATTTCTTCGCTTTTACCGCATAGGTGTCCACATACTCTTGCCCTGAAAGTTGCTGAATTCTCTTCATAATTTGATCTGTTACTTCTCGTAGATAGAGAAGATCTGTCGAATCTCCTTCAAAGTACATTGGTTCGCCAAAGGTAATCCCCACACGCATTACCTTGGGAATAACAGTTCCTGATGGTTGAATTTTATCTGTATTAAACATCGCAATCGGAATAACTGGTGCCCCAGATTCAATTGCAAGTCGCGCAATTCCGGTACGTCCCTTATATAGACGACCATCTGGCGAACGAGTTCCTTCAGGATAGATGCCAAGTGAGTTTCCACCTGCTAAAACTTCTAGCCCCGTAATAAGTGCAGCTTCACTGCGGCGTCCACCTGAACGATCAACCGGAACTTGGCCGAGTGCGATAAAAGTTAATTTCTTCAGTAAACCCTTAGGCCCTGGTGAAGTGAAATATTCACTCTTTGCTAAGAAGGTTACTTTGCGAGGAACAACAAGTGGCATAAAAATCGAATCGCTAAATGAAAGGTGATTGGAGGCCAAAATCAGTGGACCCGATGCCGGAACGTTGCGAAGACCCTTCACCTTTGGACGGAACAAGAGCATGAGGAACGGAGTCAGAAACGCCCTCAAAGTTCCGTATGGCAGGTTGTTCATAGAGGTTAATTTAGCGCGAAAGTAGATATTTATGCGAACATAAACCATGGATGAGCGGGATAGGCGTAATCAGGACGATTTCGATGACGAAGATCTCATCAGTGCCGAATTCGAATCTATGGTTGCTGGGCTCTCACTTGACGAATCTGCTCCCACAACATATCTGGATGAATTAGATAGCTTTGAAGTTTCAGAGAGATTTATTCCACCAATGATTCCTAAGAAATCACTGAGACAACAATTTCGTGAAGCACGAGAATCATTTTTTAAATGGAAAGATAATAAAGATGGAGATTTTTTTGACGATGGAAGTGCGCTCTAAAGTCGAGCCAAATCTGCAACTCCCACTAACCCTGCTTCATTACCTAACTGTGCTGCAATAATTTCAGGGTAAGGATGTTTTCCCGCAAAAGGCATATATCGAACTAAGGCAGTTCGTGTAGGTTCCAGCAAAATATCTCCCGCATCGATAACTCCGCCCCCAATAACAACACATTGAGGATCGAGAATGACGGCAAGTGATGCGATTCCAGCACCCAACCATTGTCCAGTCGTATTAAATGCAGCAAGGGCAACAGGGTCGCCTTCACGAGCTGCTTCAGTTATAGCTCTTCCTGTAAGTCCGTCAATCGATCCATCACCACGAGAAAGCAGATTGCGTGCAATTTCTGGACTTGCAGCGATTGCTTCGCGTGCATGACGCATGAGCGCGTTGCCTGATGCATATTGCTCAAAACAACCGCGTGCACCACATCCGCATAAATGTCCATCTGGCACTACTCGGATATGTCCAATTTCGGCAGCGATACCAAATGCACCTCGGTAAAGATCTCCATTAACAACAATTCCTCCACCGATACCTGTGCCAACGGTAAGCATCAACATATGATCTTTACCGCGACCGGCTCCAAATCGAGCTTCTCCCCACGCAGCTGAGTTGGCATCGTTTTCAATAACTACAGGAAGTCCAATTAATTGGGTGAGCTCTGAATCTAAATCAACTCCATTCCATCCTGCAATATTTGGTGTTGCAAGCATTGTCTTGCGATCTGATGAAACAAAACCTGCTGCAGAGACTCCCACTGATTCAATCGTGAAATCTGCCATGAGTTCTTTTGCGACATCTGCAATTGCTTGAGTCAGTGCGCCACCGCCTTCGCGAGGTGTATCCCTGCGCGCAGTTTTTACGACAGAACCATCATTATCGACGACTCCACCAAGTACCTTGGTGCCGCCAACATCAACACCGATTGTAAAACCCATCTATGAAACTCTAGTTGCAAGCTCTTTAAGTGCCGCATCAATTGTCTGTTGCTGAGCCTTAGTAATCATCATGGCAGGAACCGGCATTCCGACTGCCACAGTAAGTTCATATGTGACCTGTGTTGAATCTTCATCAATTGATTTGATCGTGTAGGTGCCATCCATTTGAGTCAACAAATCAGCTTCATCCATACTAAATGAGAGAGATTGCGGGGCCGCGCTCCAGTCGTAATCAAGAGTTACACGATCTTTCATCATTCCAGCATCGATTGAGAGCTTTGCTTTGAGGGCTCGACCCTCACCATCACTTTCGATGACTTCAGATTTCTTTATCGAGGAGAGCCACTCTGAATAGGCACCTACTTCGAAAAGGGCCTTTGTGACTTCAGAGATAGGTGCTTCGATGATGACAGTAGCGGTGCTTTTTTCAGACATGTGCGAAGGCTACCAATTCCTGAGGTTTGAATCTTCCCTTTGAGGTCGCATCACATATAGCGTTGGGGCATGAACGAAATCACGATTCCCGCAATTGTCCCGACTGCGACGACAGGAAATCTCACAGATTTGGTGGCTGATCGGGCAGCATCTGAACCCGATCGCATCACGATGTCACGCCCTCTGGGTGATGGATGGCAGCCCTTAACAGCTCGACAAGTTGAGGAGGAGATTCGCGCTACTGCTAAAGGGTTAGTTGCAGCTGGAATTCAAATTGGTGACCGCGTAGCAATCATGGCGCGTACCCGATTCGAGTGGACGATTCTAGATTTCGCTATTTGGTATGCCGGTGGTTGCACAGTTCCAATCTATGAAACTTCTTCCGCAGAACAAGTTGATTGGATTCTCAATGACTCAGGATCCGTTGCACTCGTTGTCGAGACTCCAACACATAAAGAGTTAGTAACACCAGTTCTGCCTCACCACACAAAGCAAGTGTGGGTTATGACAGATGATGTTCTCTCAATACTTCGAAATTCAGGAAGTAATGTCAGTGATGAAGAGATTGAACGCCGTCGCAATTCATTACTTCCTTCTCACCTGGCAACACTTATCTATACATCAGGAACAACTGGACGTCCCAAAGGTGTTCAGCTCACACACTCAAACTTTCTCTCAGAATGCGGAAATGTAGTTGAGGGTGCAAGCGATCTCTTCTTAAAGCCTGGTGGTTCGACACTTCTCTTCTTGCCCGTTGCTCACGTCTTTGGACGCATGGTTCAAATCGGTGCGATTCGCGCTGGACTTCATTTGGCGCACTGCAGCGATCCTGTTGGTCGCTTGCAACCAGATTTGGCCTCATTTAAACCTACTTTCGTGCTCGCAGTACCGCGAATTTTTGAAAAGATTTACAACGGAGCCGAAGCAAGAGCCGAAGCAGCTGGCAAAGGTAAAATTTTTAGAAAGGCAGCAGATGTTGCAATTGCCTATAGCGAAGCCATGGATAAACGTGGCTTTAATCCGCTCTTAGCTCTCCAACATGCGCTCTTCGACAAACTCGTTTACTCCAAGATTCGCTTAGCGATGGGCGGTTCAGTTGACGCTGCAATCTCAGGAGGAGCACCCCTTGGTGCACGTTTAGGACACTTCTATCGCGGTGCAGGAATTACAGTTCTTGAAGGTTATGGATTAACTGAGACAACGGCTGGTACAACGCTTAATCTCACTAAACACCTTCGAGTCGGTTCAGTTGGTCGCCCAATTCCAGGTAACTCGGTAAAGATTGCCGATGATGGTGAAGTGTTAATCAGCGGACCAATCGTGATGCGCGGATATTGGCAGAATGAAGAAGCTAATAAGGAAACTTTCGATGGAGAATGGTTTAAAACCGGAGATCTAGGCCGCCTAGATGATGAAGGCTACCTTTACATCACGGGGCGTAAGAAAGAGTTGATTGTTACAGCTGGTGGCAAGAATGTAGCTCCAGCAGTTCTGGAAGATAGATTGCGCGCCCATCCTCTTGTTAGCCAATGCATGGTAGTTGGAGATAACCAACCATTTATCGCTTCTCTTATCACTGTTGATCAAGACATGCTCAAGGGGTGGATTGCGGCAAACGGTAAGGCCGGAGCAACAATTGAAACTCTGGTCAATGATCCAGATTTAATTGCTGTCATTCAAACAGCAGTTGATGATGCAAATAAGGCTGTGTCGAAAGCTGAGTCGATACGAAAGTTCACCATTCTTCCGAAAGATTTCACGATCGCAGGCGGACAACTGACTGCAAAACTTTCACTTAAGCGCCACGTGATTGCAGAGCAATATGCTGCCGAAATCACCGCACTCTTTGCAAAGTAACGTGAATGGTAGCGACTCCTGAAAGGCTCAAAGTAGCGCAGGAGTTGCACGATGGGATTGCCCAAGATCTAGTCGGGCTTGGGTACTCTCTTGATTTACTGCTCAGCGACTCAACTCTCCCAACTTCTTCACGAGCTCAACTGCGTTCTACTCGATTTCAAGTTGACTCCTTAATCTCAAAAGTGCGTGAAGAAATTCTTCTCTTACGGCGAGAAACGTCAAAGCCTTTTCACGAAATGCTTACAGACCTCATTGAGGCAAAGACGAAAAATTTCACCGTGAAGCTTGATATTCAAGAGGTGCTTCTCAATCATGAACAATCCACGCAATTACTGCTCGTGGCAAAGGAAATCCTACGTAATATCCAACTTCACTCTGGGGCTACCCACATTGAAATCACTCTCTATCCCATCAACAATCACTCTCACTTAGAGATTTTTGATAATGGGGTTGGGGGTGCGAAGATGAAAGATGGTCACTGGGGACTACTTGGTATCACCGAAAAAGTTGATTCTCTACAGGGGACGATTCATATAGTTGAGTCTGGAGGCACGCGTATCACCATCCTGATATGAGCAATCGCAATAAGGTTCTCATCATCGATGATCACGAAGTTGTCAGAAATGGAATTAGAAGTGTTCTGGAGCTACGAAATACATTTGAAGTTTTTGAAGCGGCCTCAAAATTGGAAGCTCAGGCACAGATAGCCAAAATCAATCCTGATGCAATTGTTGTGGATGTAAATCTGCCAGATGGCAATGGTTTAGAAATCGTTTCATGGGCTCGCTCAATCTCCTCTCTTCTAGCGATAGTCGTCCTCACCTTCAATGAAAATGATGAATTCGTCCTTGCTTCCTTACAAGCCGGAGCAAGTGCCTTTGTCAATAAGTCCGCGCCTATCACTGATCTCATCGCAGCACTTGATCATGCTCTCATCGCACCTACAGTTTTTTCAGCAAAAGAACTGGCTGGTGCAATCTCTCGTAAAAGAGACCGTTTTGGTTTATCGCAGCGCGAACTTCAAATTTTATCTGTACTACATAGAGGTGATCCAATGAAGTCTCTCGCTGCATCTCTCTTTATTTCAGAGACAACTCTGAAAACTCACCTATCAGCTATCTATAGAAAAATGCAGGTGAAGAATCGAGTGCAGGCGATTGATAAAGCGCGGGCAGCAGGGCTTACTTAAGTAGCGCGTAAAATTTGGCGGACCACAATTCCCATCGCCAATCGCGAATAATCCAATCACGTCCGGCTCTTCCCATAGATTGCGCTAATTCGGGATTGCTCAAAATTGTAATTGCAGCACGTGCAACTGCATCTGCCGATGTTCCATCGACTGCAAAACCCGTAACTCCCTCAAGTAGAGCATCTGGCGCTCCCCCAGAAATTCCACCAATTACTGGCAGACCACAAGCACTTGCTTCTAAATAGACAATTCCTAGTCCTTCAACTTCCAATCCAGCTAATCGTGAGCGAGATGGCATAGCAAAGAGATCGCCAACACATATATGTTGAGGCAATTCTGCATATTGAATTCTGCCTATAAATGAAACACGATCTGATAATCCCAGTTCATGAACTCGCTTTTTCAAATACTTCCCATACGGACCTTCGCCAATAAAGAGCAGGTGAACATTTGGAATCGAATAAGCGATTTGAGGAAGTGCTTCAATCAGAGTGTCTTGGCCTTTGCGATGTACGAGACGACCAACGCTCACAATTACTTTTTTATCACCAAGTCCCAGAGATTGCTTCAATGCCATTGCCCCGGATTGCGGTGCGAAATGATCTGTATCAATGCCTGGAGCAATCTTTACCATCGCACTCTTTGCTCGTTCACTCAAAGCCTTCGATATCTCTGAGCGCGTGAATTCGCCTAGATAGGTCAGGTGATCTACTCCATTACCGATGCGTTTGATCAGTGATTTAAATGGCCAGATTTTTGCCCACCAGACTTCATGGCCATGCGTTAATGCAACAATTCGATGAGCGCCTGCTCTTCGCAAACCTTGCGCCAATAATCCTAGAGGTGCGGCCGCGCCGAAGAAAACAGTTGTGATTCCTCGCGATTGCATAACTTTTCGAACGTTGCGCCCCACACGAAGCGAAGGTAAAAGAATCTTTGTGCGATCTCGTATTACTTCGACTCCAAAGTTAGAAAGCCATGCAGAATCAAAACTCTCAGAACCATTCTGCGATGAGGTGTATACAACAACTGAATTCTTTGGCGCTCTTTCAATGAGACCGATGACGAAGGTTTCAATTCCACCTGCACGTGGACCAAAGTCATTGGTAATACATAGAATTTTTGAAGAAGGCGCGCTCTGGTCTGACATTAAAACCGGCGTACTGCAACCAAAGGCTTACGGCCAAGTGAACCTGCCTCGGCAACCTTTACTCGCGAACCAGAACGTGGTGCGTGAACCATCTTGCCGCCACCTAAGTAAATTGCAACGTGTGAGACTGGACGACCAAAGAAGAGTAAATCTCCTGGCATCTTCTTATTAAAGGCAATTGACTTACCCATACGAGCTTGCGCCGCAGATGAATGTGGAAGTGAAACGCCAGCTGCTTCATAGGCACGCATTGTGAGGCCTGAGCAATCCCAATAGACCATGCCATCTGCGCCAAAGACGTATTTGTCACCAATCTGTTTCAGTGCAAACTTCAAAGCTATTCCGGCACGACCAGAAACTCCAGCTGCGCTCTTCGCAGCCTCCAAAGAAGATGCTTGGTCAGCATCTTCTTGCTGCTGAGCAAGTTTTGCTAGTCGATCGCGATCTTCTTTCTTCAATTGCGCAAGAAGTGATTCTGCCTCTGCCAATTTTGCAGAAGCCAATGCACTGCGCTCTGCTAATTTCTTTTGAAGCACCTTTACTTGAGCCAAACGATCACTGACGGTCAGAGAAGTTGCATTGAGCGCCTGTGCTGCCGATTGGAACTTGCGAAGCTGAACACCCTTCTGCCGAGTTATAGCCTCGAGTGATCCGGCTGAAGATAAGTAGAGCGAAGGATCAGAGGAGAAAAGTAACTCTAAACTTTGGCTGAGAGTTCCAGATTTATATTGATCTACAGCTATTGCTCCGAGAGTCTTCGATATCGCATCGACAGTCTTACCTTGAATTGCCGCTTGCGCCTGGATTCCAGCAAGGCTTCGAGTAAGCGCGGCTAATTTTACTTTCGCCTCTTGCGCACCTTCTGCAGCAGAGGTGGCTTCCTCTTCCAAAATAGTTACACGGGTCTGCACTTGAGCAAGAGTTTGAGCCGCTGGTGCGGCAGGAGCAAGAAAAATTGAGAGAAATATTGCGAATGCAGAAGCCGCAGAGACAGCAACTATCCGTTTTCTCATGTTTTAAGGCTAACGCTCACCTCATATGAAATTCAATTTTGAACGTGAAAATACGCTGATAATCGAGTGAGAAAATCAATATTCTTGCACCTATGGCTGTCATTGCAACGCTCGTGGTGGGCGCAGATGGTTCGACTTCAAAAGATGGCACCTCTGCCGGTGTTTCAAGTGCGGCGGATCGTCAATCATTTCTCGCTCGACGTAGAGAAGCAGATTGCATTCTGATTGGTGGGAATACGGCGCGAGTTGAGCCATATCATCGCACACCAGTTCCAGTCGTTGTGATTTCAAAGAGTTTAATAAATCCATTGGCAGATAATCGCTTAGCCCATTGCTGGAATCTGAGCCCTGAACAAGCACTTGATCGCGCAATCGCCACATTTGGCACGCGCATTCATATTGAAGCAGGTAGCGCAATCCTGGCTGAATTAATTGAGGCTGGCAGGGTTGACCAACTTGAACTGAGTATTACCGACGTCGTAGGTGGCGAGAATAAGATAGATCTCGTAGCGCTACTTTCACATTTCACAATTGAAAGTGAAAGAAGTCAAGACGAGACTCGCTTAATCAGTGCAAGTAAGAAAAGTTAAAAAGCGGAAATTACTGCAACTCCTATAACCGCAAAAGCAATTCCAACGTATTGCACGCGGTGTAATCTTTCGTGCAGAAACTTGAACGCGAGAATGGCAGTTGCGATGGGATATAAAGATCCCAAAACCATCGCCAGTGAGACCAGCCCCTTTGTAGTAGCTACGCCGAGCAAAAGGTTTGCAGCAAAATCTGCGACGCCGATGAAAATTAAGATTGGAATTTGCGCTTTTCCTAGCCCACCAACTGTGCGGTAACGAATAAATAAACCTATGCTGACGATCAGTGTCGTTGCTCGCATCGTAGTCATTGTCATCAGAGCACTGCTTTGTGAACCAATCGCCATGCAAATAAGTGCACTGCCAAAGAAGAAGGCGGCGCTCAGAGCAAGTAGCACTGGCTTCAAGGGAAGCCCTTGTGAAATTTCAGGTCCACTTGCTAGGAATCCGCCAACAATTGCGATGATGACGCCGAACCACAGAATTGCCGAGAGCTGATCTCCCTTAAAAATAATTGCATAACCGAGTGGCAACAGCGCGCTGAGCGAACTAATCGGTGAGACAACGCCCATGCGACCTGTAGAAAGTCCGGCATACAAACTCATCAGCCCTGCATATCCGGCTACTCCAGCAATAACTCCGGGAACTAGATACCCGCCATCACCAAAGGCGTTGGCGCGCCATGCGCCAGAGAAAATAACTAGGAAGAATCCTGCAACAAATCCAATAGCTTGATTAACGGCCAGAACAGCAATCGCGGGAAATCTCTTACTTAGGTTTCCCGCGTGATAATCCGCGCTTCCCCACAAGAGGCTCGAGAAGAGCGCGAGCAAGCTAGCCATGTGGCCAGACTCTACCGGTAAACCTTCCAGCCTCCCACTCAACTACCTCCCTAAACTTTAGAATGAAGCAGTGAAGTCGCCATTTTCTTTCGATGAAATGATTGAACTTCTTCGCACCTTTACACCGCGTGCGGAAATAATTCTTGAAGAAGTTCCTGCTCCGCAAAAATTAGCTACGTACTCATTTGCCTTTACCGCGGATATTTCAAATGGTTTGCAAGCAGATTCTGAAGATGAGGTTGCATCCGGAAGGTTCGTTATTTTGCACGAGCCAGGCGGGCAAGAAACTTGGGATGGCGATTTTCGATGCGTTAGTTTTATGCGCGCTGATGTAGATAGCGCAATGCAAGAAGATCCTTTACTCCCTGAAGTCGGATGGAATTGGCTACTTGATTCACTGAATGCAACTGGCGCACAATTTAACTCTCCTAGCGGCACTGTAACTCGAGTATCAAGTGCATCTTTTGGAAAGTTATCTCCACGCAATGATGATTCCGAAATAGAGATTCGTGCATCCTGGAGTCCGCTCATCACAGAGCCCTCAGAGATATTCCCTCATGTTCAAGCATGGTGCAATCTCATGACTGAGGTAGCTGGACTTCCACCGATTCCAGAAGGCGTTGCTTCTATTGGTTCTGCAAAACGACGTGCCTGAAGAAGTAGGCGTCACTGAAATAGAAGAGGCTGCCACTCCTCTTCTGCGACCAGCAGATGGCGTGCCACCAATCATCGATACAGAGATAGCTTTCGATGGCGCACTTGCACAATTGGCTGCTGGCACAGGGCCTTACGCATTCGATGCCGAACGTGCATCTGGATTTAAATACAGTGCTCGTGCTTATCTCATTCAGATAAAGCGACAAAGTGGTGGATTGCACCTCATCGATCCGATTGCATTTGGTCCCAACCACCGTTGCTTCATTCAACTCAATGAGTTAATACAAAACGAAGAAGTTATTTTGCATGCAAGTACTCAAGACTTACCGTGCCTACGAGAAGTTGGAATACACCCAAAGATTCTCTTTGATACAGAACTCGGTGGTCGAATAGCAGGACTAGCCCGCGTTGGACTTGGCCCACTATTGGAATCGCTTATGGGCGTATCACTTGCCAAAGAGCACTCTGCGGCAGATTGGTCCAAGCGACCACTGCCCCAAGAGTGGCTCAACTACGCAGCACTTGATGTGGAACTTCTCGTTGAACTTCGCGACAAGGTGTACCAAATTTTGGTGGATGCAAAGAAGTGGCAGTGGGCTCAAGAAGATTTTGCAGCAATCATCGCTGCTCCCCCTGCTGCTCCAAGAATTGATCCGTGGCGACGCACTTCAGGTATGCATAAAATCAAGAAACGTAACCACATGGCCGTTGTCAGACAACTTTGGCAAGATAGAAATGATGTTGCTCAGGAACTTGATATCTCGCCAAGTAGATTGTTATCCGATGCAGCTATCACCGAAATTGCACTTGCAGCAGAGAAATCACCCATCACTAATCGCAAACATCTAGAGAAGATTCTCAAACCCCTGGGCTTGCGAGCGCGTTGGTTAGAAAATGCACCGATGTGGATTAGCAGCATTACAACGGCTTTGGCGCTCACCGAAGATCAATGGCCCGAAGTGAAATCGAAGAGCGATTCATTGCCACCTATTAAATTATGGCGCGAGCGCTTTCCTGAAAAATATGCTCCGCTATCTCATGCCCGTTTTAATTTACAGCTTCGTGCAGAAGAGCTCTCTATTCCATTAGAAAATCTCATCAGCCCCGAACTAGTCCGTCGCATTTGTTGGGCGCCTCCGACCGCCTCGGTTTCAGAAGCTCTGTTGGCGATGGGTGCGCGTCGTTGGCAGGCGCAGATAGCCGCCCCGATCCTCGAATTAGCCCTTACTCAGACTGAACCTCTTGAGATCGCTGAGCCCGAAAATGGGGCTGAGAACGAGCCCGCAACAGAGTGACGAATTACGCAACATTAGAGTTGCGTAAATAAGGTCGGTCAATTACTCTCAAGCCATGCTCAGCACATTCATCATCGCTCTGCGCGAAGGTCTTGAAGCCGCACTCATCATCGGCATCCTTGTCGCTTATCTCGTTAAGACCGAGCGAAAGCACCTCTTGCGCGCCCTATGGAGCGGTGTATTTGCTGCAATCCTCTTGAGCCTAGCTCTCGGGGCATTCCTATCATTTACCTCTGCTGAACTCTCTACTCGCGGCGAAGAGCTCTTCGCTGGAACTACTGCAATTACCGCTGTTGCTCTGGTGACCTGGATGGTTTTTTGGATGCAGTCAGCAGCGCGTGGTCTTCGCGATGAACTTCAAGGAAAGGCCGAGAACGCACTTCTAGCCGGTCCCCTTGCACTTGCCGTAGCTGCATTTGCTGCAGTTTCACGCGAAGGACTTGAGACATCACTCTTTCTCTACACAAACTTTAAAACTGTTGGGCCATTCTCTGCGCCATCGGTCGGTCTCATTCTCGGTCTCCTTGCCGCAGTTGTTCTGGGTGTTGGAATCTATAAGCGCTCAGTGAAATTAAATCTCGGTAAGTTCTTTACCTATTCAGGTGTTGCACTGATCGTTGTTGCAGCTGGCGTCCTTGCAAATGGAGTTCACGAATTTCAAGCTTTTGGCTGGCTTCCGGGAGAAAGTGCATATGCCTGGAACGTGACATGGCTCCATGAGGACTCTCTGCCTGTAGCCCTTCTCAACGGAACTATCGGTTTTAGTTCGCATCTCACATGGCTGCAACTGGCTATCTGGGGGCTCTATCTTGGGTTGACTATCACCTCATACCTGAAGCCTCCCGTGAAGGTAAAAACACTCACTAACGCATAGCGCTTTTTCCTACTGGCGAGTAACCTAGAAACATACTCACCAGCAAAGGAAGTTCTATGTCCTCCCAGATTCGTAGCGTCGTACTTGTCGATGCCGTCCGTACCCCTTTTGGTAAAGCTGGAAGTCTTTACTCCGGAACTCGCGCCGATGATTTGATGGTTCGTGCAATGCGCGGATTACTCGAACGCAATCCAAAGGTCGCACCTGAATCCATTGATGATGTCGCAATCGCAGCTGCAACGCAGACAGGTGATCAAGGTATGAATATTGGTCGCAGTGCAACGTTGCTTGCTGGTTTACCAAAGACTGTTCCGGGATATTCCATTGATCGCTGGTGCGCAGGTGCACTTACTGCTACAACAACCGTTGCGGGCGCGATTGCAATGGGCGCGATTGATATTGCGATTGCAGGTGGAGTTGAACATATGGGAAACCATCCAATGGGCGAACTCATGGATCCGAATCCACGTTATTTGGCAGAGAAATTAGTGGAACAAGATGCTCTTGCAATGGGCGCAACTGCCGAACGACTTCACGATCGCTTTCCACAACTGACAAAAGAACGCGCAGATCGTTACGCCCTCAATTCTCAGATGAAGACTGCACAAGCCTATGCCGATGGAAAAATTCAACGCGATTTAATTCCGACTGCTGCACGGAGCGCAGAATTTGGTTGGGGTATGGCTACAGTTGATGAAGCCCCACGTCCAACAACAACGATGGAAGGACTAGCAGGACTTAAAACTCCCTTCCGTCCCGCTGGCCGCGTCACAGCAGGAAATTCATCAGGACTTAATGACGGTGCAACAGCTGCCCTTCTTGCAAGTGAAGATAAGGCGAAAGAACTTGGTCTCACAATAAAAGCTCGCTTAGTAACTTTCGCTTTCGCAGGTGTTGAACCAGAAGTAATGGGATATGGGCCGGTGCCAGCAACAATTAAGGCCCTTGCCAAGGCAGGGCTCACAATTTCAGATATCGGCGCATTTGAAGTCAATGAGGCTTTCGCCGTGCAAGTTCTAGCATTTCTCGATCACTTCGGCATCGCAGATGACGATCCCCGCATCAATCCTTATGGTGGTGCAATTGCTGTTGGCCATCCCCTTGCATCTTCTGGCGTTCGATTGATGCTCAACTTGGCGCGTACCTTCGAAGAAAAACCTGATGTTCGTTACGGAATTACAACAATGTGCATTGGTCTTGGAATGGGTGGAACAGTTATCTGGGAGAACCCGCACTTCACTGGAGGTTCAAAGTAATGACTACGTCAATCGGACTTCCAGAAGGCGCACCTGAAGAGGTAATTACAAAGGCGCTCGTTCGTGATGTTGATCTAACGCCCTTTGGTTTCGCTGGCACATTAGCTCTCATTACTCTCGATAACGGCCTCGATCACACACGTCCGAATACTTTCGGCCCACAATCATTGGCCGCACTTGATGCTGCCATTACAGATTCTGCATCGAGAAAACCTGCCGCTATTGCGATTACCGGTAAGCCATTTATCTTTGCCGCCGGCGCTGATTTATCAGCACTTGCATTTCTCAGTAAGCGCGAACAAGCACTTGCCATCGGAAAACTTGGACATGATGTCTTTCGCCGGCTAGATGAGATTGGAATTCCTACCTTCGCATTTATTAACGGCTTGGCGCTGGGCGGCGGATTAGAAGTTGGCCTGCATTGCAACTATCGCACTTTGGCGACAACAGCATTTACCGCTCTACCTGAAGTATTTCTTGGGTTAGTTCCAGGATGGGGCGGGGCAACAATCGTTCCAAAACTTATCGGACCAGAACGCGCAGTCCAAGTAATTATCGCTAATGCACTTAATAACAACACGGTGATGAAATCAAAGGACGCACTTGATCTGGGAATCGTTGATGCAGTGTATGAACCATCTGATTTCCTTGAAAAATCGGTTGGATTCGTTGCATCAGTACTGAGCGGTTCAAGAAAGATAGAACGCAAAGATTATTCACAAGATCCGGCGTGGGATTCAGCACTTGCTGCTGGCCACGCCGCAGCGCTGAAGAAATATGGTGGAGCAGAGATTGCTTCCCCCATGAAAGCACTTGAGCTCATCAAAGCGGCAAAGAGCAATACTCGAGGCGAAGGATTTGATGCTGAAGATCTGGCACTTGCTGATCTCACAATGTCTGATCCACTTCGTGCATCCCTCTATGCCTTTAACGTTATTCAGAAGAAGCGCAAGAAAGTTGAAGGCGCACCTAAAGCAGCGTTAGGTCGCAAAGTTGCAAGCGTTGGTGTTGTTGGTGCGGGGCTTATGGCATCTCAGCTTGCGCTCCTGCTTCTGCGTAATCTCAAATGTCCGGTTGTCATGACTGATATAGACCAAGAACGTGCCGACAAGGGTGTTGCTTGGGTACAGAGTGAATTGAATAAATTAGTTGAGAAGAAGCGCATGAGCGCTGAATCTGCAGCTCGACTTGGACTGCTCATCAGCGGTTCTTCGGATCAGAACGTCTTTGCCGGCTGCGATTTCATTATCGAAGCAATCTTTGAAGAGTTATCCCTGAAACAAGAGCTCTTCAAAAAGCTCGAAAAGATAGTAAGTTCTGAGTGCGTGCTCGCTACTAATACCTCATCACTTTCGGTAGAACGAATGAGTGAAGGTCTAGAACATCCAGAGCGCGTAGTTGGTTTCCACTTCTTTAATCCAGTTGCTGTGATGCCACTTCTTGAAGTTGCTCGCACATCAAAGACTGATGATGCAACTACTGCGACTGCTGTAAATATCGGTAAGGAGCTCAAGAAGACGATGATCATCTGTAAGGATGCACCGGGCTTTGTTGTAAATAGACTCCTCACTCGATTTATGGGTGAGATCACCGACGCCGTTGATGAAGGAACAGATCCAGCAGTTGCTGACAATGCAATGCGCAGTATCGGTTTTCCAATGTCACCATTTGAATTATTGGGACTTGTGGGACCGGGTGTAGCGCTACATGTTGCAGAAACACTTCACGAAAATCTAGGTCCGCGTTATCGAATCTCACCAACGATGCAGGCGATGGTAAAGGCTGGAGTTAAGAGTTTCTATATTAAGAACCCTGATGGAAGTTTCGGTGCAAATCCAGATGCGATCGCCCTTATCCATAAGGGCGATACCCCATCTACTGCCGAGGCTGTTCGTTTACGTGCCTTAAAGGCGCTAGCTGAAGAGGCACGGATGATGCTCGATGAAGGTGTTGTCGCAACTCCTGCAGAAATTGATCTCTGTATGTTGATGGGAGCTGGATGGCCGATGCATCTTGGTGGAATCTTGCCTTACTTAGATCGCGAAGGAATTAGCGATTCTGTGTGCGGTCAACGTTTTCATGCGCCGGGAATTGCATCTCTTCCGAAGTAGAGTTCCATTCGACTATATCGCGTGAAATCTTCTGTGCAGTAATGCCTAGATCTTCCAGTATCTCGGCGCGCTTTGAATGTTCAATGAATTCAAGTGGGATACCGATGCTGTGAATTGCAATATTGAGCCCTGCTTCACGGAACAATTCAGAGATAGAACTTGCGATTCCGCCATGTTTAATTCCATCTTCTAATACAACCACGCTCTTGTAACGCTGCGCCATCGTTATGAGTGAAGCTGGAAGCGGCTTAACCCAACGGGGATCAATGACTGTAACTCCAACGCCTTCGCGATAAGCCTGTGAGGCAGCTTCCACTGCAATTGCTGCAAGTGCTCCGACGCTGACCAATAACACATCAGCGCTCTCGCCGCGGTAGAGAACATCGATTCCGTCGCGTCGTTCAAATGCTGGAATATCTGCCTGCACTGCACCTTTCGGAAAACGAACCATCGTAGGTGCATCATTAATATCAAGTGATTCGCGCAGAGTTTCACGTAAACGCGCACCATCGCGAGGTGCTGCAACGCGCATGGTTGGAACAATTCCTGTCAGAGCAAGATCCCAAATTCCATGATGTGAAGGTCCATCATCACCAGTGATTCCGGCGCGATCAAGAACAAAAGTAACTCCAGCTTTATGTAGCGCCACATCAAGTAATACTTGGTCAAATGCGCGGTTAAGAAAGGTTGAGTACAGAGCAACAACTGGATGAAGCCCCGCAAATGCAAGACCTGCCGCACTTGTCACGGCATGTTGTTCTGCAATACCGACATCGATGGTGCGCTCAGGAAATTGAGCTTGGAACTTATCTAGCCCTGTCGGGCCAAGCATTGCAGCGGTAATTGCCACAATATCCTTACGCTCGCGACCTACGGCAAGTAACTCTTCTGAGAAAACGTTGGTCCAACTTGTCGAAGATTTAGATAGTGGTGTTCCGGTTTCAGGATCGACGACTCCCACTGCGTGGAATTTCTCTGCCTCATCGGCAACAGCGGGACTATGCCCGCGACCTTTTTCAGTGATGACATGCACAAGAACAGGCTCACCAAATTCTTTAGCCTGCTCGAGAGCTCGTTCCATCGCAACTACATCGTGACCATCGATTGGCCCCACGTATTTGAGTCCAAGATCTTCAAACATTCCTTGAGGAGCGACAATATCTTTGATGCCCTTTTTCATTCCATGCAAAGTTTCGTAAATGGGAGTTCCAACTACAGGTGTGTGCGAGAGAACCTCTTTACCCCAGTCAAGGAATCGCTCATATCCACGAGTCACGCGAAGTGTCGCAAGATAAGTCGCAAGTCCACCAATCGTTGGCGAATATGAACGTTCATTATCATTGACGACAATCACCAGATTGCGATCCTTCGCTGAAGCGATGTTATTGAGAGCTTCCCATGACATACCGCCAGTAAGGGCTCCATCACCTACGACAACTACTACGTGACGATCTGATTGATCTGTCAGCGAGAAACCTCGTGAGATTCCATCACCCCAAGAGAGCGCAGTCGAAGCATGAGAATTCTCAATGACATCATGTTCGCTCTCGCCACGATTTGGATAACCTGCAATTCCATTGCGCCGACGAAGTCCATCAAATTTATCTGCTCGTCCGGTCAGAATTTTGTGAACATATGACTGGTGTCCTGTATCAAAGAGAATGACATCTTTAGGTGAATTAAAAGTTCTGTGAATTGCAATCGTGAGTTCAACGACTCCTAAGTTTGGACCTAGGTGTCCACCTGTTTGAGAAACTTTTGTAATAAGAAATTGTCGAATCTCAGATGAGAGCTCGGTGAGCTGCTCGGTGGTGAGCCCCTGTAAGTCTTTAGGGCTCTTGATGGATTCAAGCATTGGGACAGTCTAGGTTAGCCACGAAGTTGGCGCAGTACGTACTGCATGATGCCGCCGTGACGATAGTAATCAGCCTCACCTGGCGTATCGATACGAACCTGTGCCGAGAAGGTTATAGCTCCTGCAGTCACAGTCACCACCTTAGGAACTCCCCCGTCATTTAATGCGCTAATCCCGGTAATTGCAAATGTCTCATCGCCCTTGATTCCGAGTGACTGTGCATTTGCTCCATCAATAAATTGCAGAGGAAGTACTCCCATACCGATCAAATTAGAACGGTGAATTCGTTCAAAACTTTCGGCAATAACGGCGCGAACACCGAGTAACGCAGTTCCCTTTGCAGCCCAGTCACGAGATGAGCCAGATCCATACTCTTTGCCTGCAAGAATTACTAAGCCCACTCCTGCAGCTTGGTATGCCACAGATGCATCGTAAATTGTTGATTGAGCACCATCAGCTAAGAAGTTGCGAGTAAATCCACCTTCAACGCCATCAAGTAAAAGATTCTTTAATCGAATATTGGCAAATGTTCCACGAATCATTACTTCGTGATTGCCGCGACGAGAGCCGTAAGAATTGAAATCTTTTCGATCAACACTATGCGCTTCAAGATATTTGCCAGCAGGAGAATCTGCCTTGATATTTCCAGCAGGTGAGATGTGATCTGTTGTCACAGAATCTCCCAATATTGCAAGGACTCGTGCTCCTGAGATGTCAGTTACCGGTTTTGGAGAAGCTGGC
>Ga0114958_10000877_pt1 | contig 24897 bp, 23 predicted proteins | sample C_130208_EF_Meta_FD_89577 | JGI IMG/M metagenome (GOLD analysis project Ga0114958, IMG submission 89577) | Freshwater microbial communities from Lake Croche, Canada to study carbon cycling - C_130208_EF_MetaG | ecosystem: Environmental > Aquatic > Freshwater > Lake | place: Lake Croche, Canada... | reverse complement strand
GTATCCATATATTTTAATAAAGTTTTAAAAGTAAACAATCAATCTACCAAATTACTTTTTTTATAACGTCAACTTAACAATACTATTATAAATTAATACTTTTTTAAGGTTTTAGATAAAAGCCAATCTATATTATTCTTTGGGCGTGCCACCACCTCCGCAAGCTCCGGCGCTGTCGGGCTGTGCGCTGTATCTCTTCGCTGCGCTACGAGGATGCCGCTTCCATCCCTCAAGCGGATGTGAAGATAATGTATGAATTTTTTAACCATCAATCATTTAAAAAGAATAATGTTTTAATAACTTTTGAAAATAACAAATATTTTTGAAAATCAAGCAGAATCTATTTCCATTATATTATTGTATTTTTGAATCAATTAATCAGTTTTACCTTAGAAATCATAAATGGACATCAAAGCACTACTAAAACAATCCAATTCTTGGTCTGAATTTAAACTGAAAATGGATGCTTTACCTAAAAAACAAATGGGTAATGCTTTTGAATTACTAACCAAGTTATATTTCAAGATAAATCCTGTTTATTCATTTTATGATGAAGTTTGGTTGTTAAGCGAAGTTCCTTCTACGGTATTTGAATATTTAGGATTACCATCACACGATTTAGGAATTGATTTAATTGCTAAACAAGGCGATGAATATCATCCCATTCAATGCAAATACCATTCAGAAAAGAACAGTTCTATTACCTTCAATGAAGTTTCCACATTTATCTCTTTATTAGAAGGAAATGATAAATTTACCCAAGGCTATATTTGTTCTACTGCAAATGTAACATCAAAGAATTTAGATAAGGTCAAGAACAAACCTATCAATCTAATATTATCCGATAGCTGGGTCCAGTTAGACGAGGATTTCTTTGATAAGATTAAGAATTATTTTGAAGACAGGAAATATACTCCTACTGCTTATATTCCAGTGGAACATCAGGTTAAAGCCTTGAAAGATTCTGTTGATTATTTTATAGACGCCAATAATTCAAGAGGAAAACTAATATTTCCCTGTGGTGCTGGAAAGAGCCTTACTGGTTTTTGGATGACCCAAGAACTAAAATCGACATCTACTCTAATAGCAGTTCCAAGTTTGTCATTAGTAAAGCAAACACTCGATGTTTATTTGCGTGAAATTGTTGCCCGTGGAATAAAGGTCAAGTGGCTTTGTATCTGTTCTGACGAAGGAATTGGAAAGGACGATGAGATTATGGAAAATACCGAAAGTCTTGGTATTCCTTGTCAAACGAATCCTGACTATATAGAAAAGTGGTTGGAAACAAATCGAGACGAACACAAAATTATTTTCACGACTTATCAAAGTGGAAGAATCATTGCCGATGTTTCAAAAAAATTAAATATCTCTTTTGATTTAGGGATATTTGATGAAGCTCACAAAACCGTTGGACTGAACAAAAAACTGTTCAGTTATCTTCTTTTCGATGAGAACATTTCCATTGAAAAGAGAATCTTTATGACTGCCACCGAAAGGTTTTATAGTGGTTCTAAAGAAGATATTATCTCGATGGATGACTATGAAATTTATGGAGATACTTTCTCTCAAATGAGTTTCAAAGAAGCAATTGAGAAAGAATTATTGACCGATTATAAAATAATTACCATTGATGTTAAAAAGAGTGAAATTGCCGAGTTTATTAAAAACAACAACTTAGTACAACTAAATAATAAATGGAAGAATGAAACCGAAGCAAGGTCTTTGGCTTCGATGATAGCCTTGCGTAAAGCGATGAAAGTCTTGCCGATTAAAAATGCGGTTTCTTTTCATTCCTCTATTGAAAAAGCAGAACGTAACAAAGACTTACAAAGCTACATTACCAGTTCCTATGACTTTGAACCTATTGATAGTTTTACGGTTTCGAGCAAAGTGGCTACTACCAAACGGAATGATATTATTAGGGAATTTGCCGATTCTTCACGAGCTTTAATTACCAATGCCAAATGTTTGACCGAAGGCGTGGATGTACCCAATATAGATTGTATTGTTTTTGCCGACCCTCGAAAAAGCAAAGTAGATATTGTACAAGCCTTGGGAAGAGCCTTGAGGAAAAAAAAAGGAAAAGATTGGGGATATGTAATTTTGCCTGCATTATATGATGATGAAACCCACGAAATAGACAACGACAACTATAATGAAATCATTTCAATTGTTAGAGGACTAGCAGCTAATGATGAAAGAATCATCGAATATTTTAAAGACAAAGGCGATAAAACAAGCACCAAAAGAAGTGAAGGCTCTGCCGTATTTGATTTTAATTTCACTGCTGATTTATTAGACGAAAAAGACCTAACGGAACAACTACAAATAAAGATTTGGGAGAGTTTATCGAAGTTTAATTGGATGGAGTTTGAGGAAGCGAGGGAGTTTGTGAGAGCACTTAATTTAAAAAATCAAAAAGAGTGGTTAGGTTATGTAAAATCTAATAAAAGACATGAAGGCATACCGTCTAAACCTGAACGAATTTATAATGATACTGGCTGGCTTAGTTTATGGGATTGGCTTGGGGTACAGGATGGTTGGGATAGCAATTGGATGGGATTTGAGGAAGCGAGAGAGTTTGTAAGGTCACTTAATTTAAAAAATCAAAAAGAGTGGCTTAGTTATTTAAAAACCAATAAAAAACCTATAGATTTACCTTCAACACCTGAACGAACATACAAAAATAGTGGATGGAATAGTATTGGTGATTGGATTGGTTCAGATTATGAACATACTAAAGAATTTTTGTCATTTGAGGATGCAAAAAAACTTATTAGAACTCTTAAATTGAAGGGTCAAAATGATTGGCGAAAATTTAGAAATTCTGATAGTTGTCCTTACAATATGCCTTCTGTCCCTGCTTTTACATATAAAAATCATGGATGGCTTAGTTTTGAAGACTTTATTGGAACAAAACCAGGATGGGACGGAAGTTATTTTTCATATGAAGATGCAAAAGAATATGTGAAAAAGTTAAAACTAAAATCAAAATCAGATTGGTATAATTATAACAAATTATCTGAAAAAAAAACATATAAAATCCCAGATCGCTCAGATACGCAGTAAATATCTAGTGTTCGATAGCGCAGAATTGCATTCTGTGCCCAAAATCAAGAACAAGTAAAACAAGAAAAAAATCGAAACAATCGGGTTGTAGATTATGAGTTAGAAGTTATTTTATTAGATTTGTTTTAGATTACAATACAATTGGAATGGGCACAGAATGCAATTCTTCGCTATGCCTAACGAGAGGGTTTTTATATCCGAGCGATCGGGGTTGAAAAATGAAAAATATAAAAATAAAATTGCAAAATGTTATCTAATTGAGTAACTTTGATAAATGAATAAGAAATGAACACGAAATTTATTAGAGCTATTATTTATTATGAGGATTATTATCTTGATTTCTTTAACGCTCAAAAAGAAGAGGTTAAGAAAAAATTTAATTATACATTACAACTAATTTCTAATCAAGATAGAATACCAGAAAAATTTTTCAAACATATAACTGGTTCTGAGGGAATATTTGAAGTAAGGGTTGAAGTAGGTTCTGATATTTTTAGAGTTTTTAGTTTCTTTGATAAAGGAAATCTAGTAGTTTTAGTTAACGGTTTTCAGAAGAAAACGCAGAAAACTCCAAAAGCTGAAATCAAAATGGCTGAAAAATTGAAAAATGAATATTTAGAAACTAAATATAAAAGGTAAAAAAAATATGAAAACAGAAAATAAAAAAATAACATCATTTGCCGAACATTTAGATGCGCAACACGGAAAAACTGGAACAGAAACCCGTCAAAAATATGAAGAAGAATATGATAGTTTTGAACTTGGTGTTTTGATTCAAGAAATGAGAAAAGAACGTGGATTGACTCAAGAACAATTAGCGTTAAAATGCGGAACAACAAAAACTTACATTTCTAAAATAGAAAATAATGCAAGTGATATTCGACTTTCAACATTAATGAGAATCGTAAGGCAAGGTTTAGGTGGGCATTTAAAATTAAGCTTAACGGCATAGAAAATTAATCTTGTGGTTAACACCAGATGGCACAGATATGAAGTAAATATCTAGTGTTCGATAGCGCAGAATTGCATTCTGTGCCCAAAATCGAGAGCAGGTAAAACAAGAAAAAAACCGAAGCAATCGGGTTGTAGATTAGGAGTTTGAAGTTGTTTTATTAGATTTGTTTTAGATGATAATACAATTGGAAGGGGCACAGAATACACCCGAGCGACAGCAAACGGACGAAGTAATTATGCTCTAAATAACGAGAAAGTTTTTATAGTCAAGCAATCGGAAATCAAATTCTGTTGTGTTTTTTCATTTTGTCATTTGCTTTAGCTATTATAAACTTGGAAAACTGTACAACTTCAAGATTATATGAAAATCAGAAAGTTTGATTACATTTGTTGATGCAAAATTATTTGAAAAATGAACTACACAATGTCCTTTCAGGAAAGAGCTAAATTAGGTTTGGAACAGTTATCCAAACAATTGCCAGTTACCTTAACGATGGCGAGAAAACAAGCGAAATTATTGAAGTCGATAAGCACTTCAAAAAAGAAGAAACAAAGAGATTAGAAGATTATATATCAAAAAAAAAGCTTTGGGTAGCCATTGATTTATCCCAATATGTTAGTGAAGGTGCTGAACAAAAAGTGTATTTGAAAGATACTGTGAACGTTTTGAAATTAAATGATGCCATTTATTACAATTCATGGAAAGATTATTTCTATAATCTTTTACTTCATAACTATTTCTTTCCAGACACCGCCTACGACTTAATAGGGTTTACAAAAGATAATGATATTGTATATGCAGTTGTTCAACAATCCTATGTTTCAATAACTATAAATACTGATTTAAGTCAAGTGAAAAATTTCTTAACTTTAAATGGGTTTGAAAATGTGAGGAACAATGATTACTACAATCCTGAATTAGGAATTATTTTAGAAGACTTACACGATGAAAACGTACTAACAAAAAATGATATTTTATATTTTATAGATACAGTGTTTTATACAACTGATGCTTTTTGGAAAAAATAAATAGTATTAATAGTCGGAATTGCTGTGCGAATTCTCCCGAACGTTGGGCTACATTTTAGGAAGAGTCTGCAAAAAAGAAAATATTTTTAAAATAAAACCAAAATACATTGCTACATTTGTATCCGAATGAATACAATAAAATTATGTACTTTATTGAAAAAACATCGGAATTTGATAAATGGTTTAGGAAATTGAAAGATTTGCGTGCCAAAGCAAAAATATTAATTAGAGTCCAAAAACTTGAACAAGATGAGCATTTTGGAGATTGTGAACCAGTTGGTGATGGAATACAAGAACTGAAAATTAACTATGCAAAAGGCTATCGAATTTACTTCAAGGAAAAAGACGGCAAAATTATAGTTTTACTAATTGGTGGCGATAAAACGTCTCAAAAGAGAGATATAGAAACGGCAAAGGAAATTTGGAAATTATTAAAAAAATAGAAAATGGAAACAACAAAATTTGACATAGCAGATTATTTAGACAGTAATGAAATGGTTGCTGAATATTTAAATGAAATTTTAGAATATGGAAACGAAAATGACTTAATTACAGCTATTGGAAATGTCGCTAAAGCCATTGGAATGACCAAAATTGCTGAAAAATCTGGGTTAAGTAGACCAAGTTTGTACAAAGCGCTTTCTGACGGAGCTAAACCTCAATTTTCAACAATAGCAAAAGTTTTAAAAGCAATCGGCGGACAAATAACTGTTAATCCAATATCAACTTAAAAAAACAAGCCAGATCGCGCAGATATGCAGTAAATATCTAGTGTTCGATAGCGCAGAATTACATTCTGTGCCCAAAATCGAGAGCAGGTAAAACAAGAAAAAAACCGAAGCAATCGGGTTATAGATTAGGAGTTAGAAGTTGTTTTATTAGATTTTTTTTAGATTAGAATACAATTGGAATAAGCAAAGAATCCCCCAGCACAGACCCCGGATTATTTGACATCGCATCAGAAATTAAAAAATACGTTAAATCCGTTTTCTGCGCATCAAGTCCACAATTTGCACAAGTAAAAGGAATACAATTTAAAAAAGTAAATAAATAACCCACACCAAAACATAAAACTACAAACCACGTTTGTAAAACTGCTTACTGCGTTTATAAATAGGCTTACTACGGATGTAAAACTGCTTACTGCATTTATAAATGTGCTTACTGCAGATGTAAAACTACTTACTGCGGATATAAAACTGCTTACTGCATTTATAAATAAGCTTACTGCGGATGTAAAACTGCATACTGCAGATATAAAACTACTTACTGCGTTTGTAATTATTGCTTCCGCAGAGACAAGAAAAACTAGAGCAGGTGAAACAAGAAAATCCGAGCAATCGGTTTGCGGTAGATGCGAGATGAGATTGCTTTGCCACGTTCCTCGCAACGCCACGCAATGACAGGAACCCCATCGTGCCAGTCATTGCGAGTGGAACGCAGTGGAGCGTGGTAATCTGTTGATGGTTAGCAGTGCATACTAGATGAGATTGCCGCGTTCCTCGCAATGACTGTGGATGCGAGATGAGATTGCCACGTGACTCGTAAACTAGATTGCCCAGAATTGCATTCTGTACCCAAAATCGAGAGCAGGTAAAACAAGAAAAAAACCGAAGCAATCGGGTTGTAGATTAGGAGTTAGAAGTTGTTTTATTAGATTTATTTTAGATTACAATACAATTGGAAGAGGCACAGAATGCACCCGAGCCAAGGCGAACGGACGAAGTAATTCTGCACTATACCTAACGAGAGGGTTTTAATATCCTAGCGATTGGCGTTACCATATTAAAGAATCTCAAGTGATTAAAAGAGGATTTTGCATCCTCTTTTTTTATGTCTTATTTTCAAAAATCATAATTTTAAATTTATTCTCTCGAAAATTATAATCGAAACAATTTTATTATACATTTATACTTTAACAAACTAAACCCATTTATATACTATGAAATCAAATTTTATCAAGAGTTGTTTCTTAATTTTTACTGTTTTTTCGTCTTCGATAATAATAGCGCAGCATGCATTCACAAATACGCCACCCGAGGTTTCTCCAATGCCAATGAAGCCAGAAATGACCGAAATTTGGGAGCCAGAAGTGAAAGTAGTAACACCTTCTATTAAATTAGGAGATGCACCTTCGGATGCCATTGTATTATTCGACGGTAAAAATATGGATCAATGGGTGAGTCAAAAAGACATTACAAAAGCGTCTCCATGGAAAATTGTAGATAACAATTATATGGAAGTGGTTCAGGGAACAGGAGCTATTCAAACTAAAATGAAGTTTGGCGATTGTCAATTGCACATCGAGTGGAGCGCACCAGATGTAGTTTTAGACGGCGGACAAGCAAGAGGAAACAGCGGTGTGTTTTTTCAAAACCGTTACGAGCTTCAAGTGTTAGATTCTTATAAAAATAGAACCTATGCAAACGGACAAGCTGGAAGTATTTATAAAGATCATCCACCATTAGTAAACGCCACTAAAAATCCATTAGAATGGAATACGTATGATGTAATTTACACTGCGCCAAGATTTAAAGCCGATGGATTAATAGATGTGCCAGCAAGAATTACAGTACTTCACAATGGCGTTTTAGTTCAAAATAACGCTACAATAAACGGATTAACACTATATATTGGTTTGCATAATTATCCTTCGTCTCATGGCGAAGATGTAATTTCCTTGCAAGATCATGATAGCAAAGTTCAATTCAGGAATATCTGGATTAGAAAATTGTAAAAAGACAAGGAGAGCTAATAACTCTCCTTTTTTATGGACTTTATTAAATAATTCTTTTAAATATTGAGGGGATTATTTCCATATATTTTTATACCATTTTGTAGAAATATATTTTTTTTGTAAAAACGAATAATAAGTATTAAATTAGGAGCTTTCTTATAGAAATTTTATACTAAATAATTGTACAATGACAAATTCTAAAAAACTGCTTATTCTTGCCATTGCAAGTTTACAATTAATGAGTTGCAACAAAAAAGAAGCCGATTTCAACGATCCATTAGTATCCAACAGAGATACATTGGTGAATCCAGCGGAAAACTTTTTCCAATATGCAAATGGAGGTTGGTTCAAAAACCACCCAATTCCATCAACGGAGAATAGTAATGGAATTTGGAGAACCATTGGCGACACACTCAATAACCAAATCAAGCAAATTTGCGAAAAATCGGCTAAAGATGAAAGCTCAGAAAAAGGAAGTAACAAACAAAAAATCGGTGATTTCTATGCATCAGGAATGGATTCTCTTGCTATTGAAAAAGCGGGAATTGCCCCTTTGAAATCGGAATTTACCAACATCGATAATATAAAAGATGTTCCGTCGTTAATGGCTACAATTGCCCATTTGCATACTATTGGCGCAAGCCCAGCATTTACTTTTTATTTAGGACAAGACGATAAAATAAGTACAAAATATGCTTTGTTTTTAGGACAAGGCGGTTTGGGATTGGGCGATAGAGATTACTATTTCAATACCGACGAACGTACCGTTTCTATCAGAAATGAATATGTTAAGCATCTGCAAGCAATGATGAAATTAATTGGTCAAGACGAAGTTTCAGCTACAAAAAATGCAGGAACAATTATGAAATTGGAAACCGATTTGGCGAAAGCTTCCCGCAAATTGGAAGCGCTTCGTGATCCAATTAAAAATTATAACAAAATGACCGTTGCCGATTTAAGCAAGTCAACACCAAATATTGCGTGGAAAGCTATTTTACCCGTTTTTGGTGTCGCAAAAGCAGATACAATAATTGTTGGGCAACCAGAATTTTACAAAGCATTAAATTCAATGGTAAAAACCTATTCTATTGAAGATTGGAAAACGTATTTGAAATGGGATTTGGTCAATTCGTATGCCTCTTACTTAAATAGTGCTATCGAAAATCAAAACTTCAAATTTTATTCAACCGTTTTAAATGGTGTTTCAAAACAAAAACCTCGTTGGAAACGAGTGGTAAGGCAAACAGACGGTTCATTGGGAGAATTAATTGGTCAAGTTTACGTTGCTGAATATTTGCCGAAAGGCTCGAAAGAAAAGTTATTGGAAATTGGAAACAACATCCGAGAAGTATATGCCGAACACATCAAAAAATTAGATTGGATGAGTGAAGCTACAAAAGTGAAAGCATTATATAAATTAAGTAAAATTGTAATGAAAGTGGGCTATCCCGACAAATGGAAGGATATGAGTACGATGAATATTGATAGAAAATCGTATTGTGCCAATGTGATGCAAGCCAATATTTGGAGCTATAATTATATGATAAATAAATTCGGAAAACCAGTTGACAGAACCGAATGGACCATGCAACCGCAAACGTATAACGCCTATTACAATCCAAGTAATAACGAAATTGTAGTTCCAGCGTGTAATATTATGGTTCCTGGATATGAAGGAAGAATGCCTGACGACGCTATTTTATATGGAATTATTGGCGGTTCTACTTTTGGTCACGAAATTACCCACGGATTTGACGATCAAGGAAGTCAATATGATGAAAATGGAAATTTGAACAATTGGTGGACAGCGGAAGATTTGAAAAAATTCAAAGCTAAAACAAAATTGATAGTTTCTCAGTTTAGTAAGTTTACTATTTTGGGTGACAAACACATCAATGGCGATGCAACTCAAGGGGAGAATATTGCCGATTTAGGTGGCGTTGTTATGGGTTATGAAGCGTTTAAGAAAACGCCTCAATATAAAAACAACGAGAAAATTAGCAATTTGACACCCGACCAAAGGTATTTCCTTGCTTATGGATATGCTTGGATGATAAATATTAAAGAGGAGGCATTGGCAACTCAAATTATGACGGATGTCCACGCACCAGCGCAATTCAGAATTAATGGACCTTTGAGTAATATGCCAGAATTTTATAAAGTTTTTAATGTGAAATTAGGAAATAAAATGTTTCAACCTGACTTGCTTCGCGTAGTTATTTGGTAGATTTTTTATCTAATTATAATAAAGACCATTCCCTTTGAATGGTCTTTTTTTTGTTTGTGTTTTCCAATTCCATAAAATGATTATTGCTTATATTTGCAACACAAAAATCAATTAGAACGTGAGCCAAATCAATAAGCTAAAAATATTCAATGATCCTATTTATGGATTTATTACCATTCCAAATGCCTTAATTTACGATTTAATTCAGCATCCCTATTTTCAACGATTACGTCGAATTTCTCAAATGGGATTGTCCTATTTAGTATATCCAGGTGCCAATCACACTCGTTTTCACCATGCTTTGGGTTGCATGCACTTGATGCAAAAAGCGGTTGATGTGCTTCGTTTCAAAGGAGTTGTTATCAGTTCGGATGAAGAAAATGCCTTATATATTGCTATTTTATTACACGATATTGGTCATGGACCGTTTTCGCATGCTATGGAAAAAAGCATTGTCGAAGATGTGCATCATGAAGCGATTTCCTTATTGTTTATGAACCAATTGAATTCGGAATTTGGAGGAAAATTGAGTTTGGCCATTCAGGTTTTTGAAGGCGATTACCATCGTAAATTCATGTTGCAATTGATTTCAAGTCAACTAGATATGGATCGAATGGATTATTTAAAACGCGATAGTTTTTATTCTGGTGTGGCCGAAGGAAATGTAAATTCCGAAAGGTTGATTCAAATGATGACCGTGGTCGATGATGTTTTGGTAATCGAAGAAAAAGGAATTTATTCGGTGGAGAAGTTCTTGATGTCGAGACGATTGATGTATTGGCAAGCTTATTTGCATAAAACGAGTTTGGTAGCGGAGTTGATTTTGACGAAAGTATTGAAACGCGCTAAAGAACTAACACAAAAAGGAATTGTTTTACCTTGCAGCGAACCCTTGCTTTTCTTTTTGCAAAACAAAATAAATTCAGATCTTTTTGATAGTGAAACCTTGGATTTATTTTCTCAATTAGATGATTTTGATATTATTAGTGCCTTAAAATCATGGCAAAAACAGGATGATTTTATATTGTCTTCCTTGAGCAAGATGATTATAAATAGAGATTTATTAAAAATAAAATTAACCGAAGATAAAGTGTCTTCCGAAGAATTGCATTTGCTTAAGGAGCGTTTTGCAAAGGAAAATGACATTAGTTTAATCGATACTAATTATTTTATTTTCAAGGGAAAGATAAAAAATCAAGCGTACAGCAAGGAAGCAGAGCCGATTCGAATTCTTAAAAAAGACCGAACAATCGAAGATGTTGTTGATGTATCTGACCAATTGAATTTAAAGTCGTTATCGAAATTGGTAACCAAATATTATATATGTTTTCCAAAACAACTTGCATAAAAGCCTACATTTAAAATCTATTTTTTATATTTTTGTCGGAATGAAACGAATCAGTACATTTTTTTTTAGTAGAAGCAGAACATTATTCAATGGATTTCCATCTTATTCCTATAAAAAATATAATCAGATAAGATGAAATTTACAGCAGAGCAAATAGCGGGGATTTTAGAAGGAGAAGTCGTTGGTAATCCCAATGCGGAAGTCTATAAATTGTCTAAAATTGAGGAGGGATCCGAGGGGTCGCTTACTTTTTTAGCAAATCCAAAATACCTACATTATATATATACAACTCAGGCCACCATTACGATTGTTAACAATACTTTTGTACCTGATGGTGAATTAACTACCACGCTTATTAAAGTAGAGGATGCTTATTTGTCGTTTTCCAAATTATTAGAATTTTATGATCAAGCGAAAGCTAAAAAGAATGGTATCGAAAACCCTTCTTTTATTGCAGAAAGCGTAAAATATGGGGCAAATTTATATTTAGGGAGTTTTAGTTATATATCGGAAAATGTTGTTTTAGGAGAAAATGTAAAAATTCATCCTAATTGTTTCGTTGGAGAAAATGTAATTATAGGAAATAATGTTACTATTTTTGCCGGTGCAAAAATTCATTCGGAAACCCTAATTGGAAACGGATGTGTAATTCATTCTGGGGCAGTAATTGGAGCGGATGGTTTTGGTTTTGCACCAAATTTGGATGGTACTTTTTCTAAAATTCCCCAAATTGGGAATGTTATTTTAGAGGACGATGTAGATGTTGGTGCCTGCACAACCATTGACAAAGCTACGATGGGTTCCACGATTATTAGAAAAGGAGTGAAGCTTGATAATCAAATACAAATAGGTCATAATGTGGAGATTGGGGAAAATACGGTAATTGCTGCACAAACTGGAATTGCGGGTTCTACAAAAATTGGTAAAAACGGAATGATTGGAGGTCAGGTTGGTATTGCCGGTCATATAACTATTGGAAATAATGTTCGAATTCAGGCACAATCAGGTGTTGGACGAAATATTAAAGATGGAGAGGTTTTGCAGGGAACTCCTGCTATTGGATACAAAGATTATTATAAATCATACGTACATTTCAAGAATTTACCAAAAATTATTCTTGAATTAGAAAAATTAAAAAAACAAATTTTAAACCAAAAAAATGGAAAAAATGGTTAAACAGAAGACCATCAAGGGAGAAATTTCGATGACTGGAGTTGGATTACATACTGGAAATGAAGTTACAATAACTTTTAAACCAGCACCTATAAATAATGGATTTACTTTTGTTCGTAAAGATCTTGAAGGAAATCCGATTATTGAAGCGGATGCAAATTATGTAGTAAATACTCAAAGAGGAACCAATTTAGAAAAATTAGGGGTTAAAATTCAAACGCCAGAACATGTTTTGGCAGCATTAGTTGGATGTGATTTAGACAATGTAATTATTGAATTAGATGCATCAGAATTACCTATTATGGATGGTTCTTCAAAATATTTTGTAAAAGCAATTGAAGAAGCCGGAATTGAAGAACAAGAAGCCAAAAGAAAAGTATATGTAGTAAAAGAAATTATTTCATTTACTGACGAAGAAACAGGCAGCGAAATATTAGTGATGCCTTGCGATGATTATCAGTTAACTACAATGGTGGATTTTGGGACTAAAGTTTTAGGGACCCAAAATGCTACAATGAAAAACCTTTCCGAATTTAAATCTGAAATTGCGAACTCTAGAACTTTTAGTTTTTTGCATGAGCTAGAATCACTTTTGGAAGACGGATTGATAAAAGGAGGAGACTTGAATAATGCCATTGTTTATGTAGATAAAGACATCTCTGATGCTACAATGGAAAATTTAAAACGTGCTTTTGGAAAAGACGAAATTACGGTTAAACCAAATGGTATTTTAGATAATCTAACTTTGCATTATCCAAATGAAGCTGCAAGACATAAATTGCTTGATGTTGTTGGTGATTTATCTCTAATTGGAACCCGAATTCAGGGTAAAATTATTGCAAATAAACCAGGTCATTATGTGAACACGCAGTTTGCAAAGAAAATGGCGAAAATCATAAAAATTGAACAAAGAAATCATATTCCAGTTTATGACTTGAATTTGGAGCCTTTGATGGATATTCATAAAATTATGTCGGTACTTCCACATAGACCTCCATTTTTATTTATCGACCGTATCCTAGAAATGTCTGACAGTCATATTGTTGGAATGAAAAATGTTACCATGAACGAAAGTTTTTTTGTTGGTCATTTTCCAGGAGCACCAGTTATGCCTGGGGTTATCATTGTAGAAGCGATGGCACAAACCGGAGGTATTTTGGTTTTAAGCACCGTTCCTGATCCAGAAAATTATTTGACTTATTTCATGAAAATTGATAATGTTAAATTCAAGCATAAAGTTTTACCTGGAGATACACTAACATTTAAATGCGAATTAATTACTCCGATAAGAAGAGGAATTTGTCACATGCAAGCGAATGCTTATGCCAATGGCAAACTAGTTGCCGAAGCAGAATTGATGGCTCAAATAGCCCGAAAACAATAAATTTTTGTTGATTTGGTTAATCGTTATTTGATTAATCAATTTAAACAGTTAAACGAATAAAAAAAAGAATATGAATCAACCATTAGCATACGTTCATCCTGGAGCAAAAATTGCAAAAAATGTAGTTATTGAGCCTTTTACAACTATTCATAATAATGTAGTCATCGGAGATGGAACTTGGATTGGATCAAATGTTACCATAATGGAAGGCGCGAGAATTGGTAAAAATTGTAATATTTTTCCAGGAGCAGTTATTTCAGCAATTCCTCAAGATTTAAAATTTGGCGGAGAAGATTCTTTGGCTATAATAGGTGATAATTGCACTATTCGTGAATGTGTAACTATCAATAGAGGTACCATTGCATCTGGACAAACGACGCTTGGTAATAATTGTTTGGTTATGGCTGCAGCTCATATTGCCCATGATTGCCATGTGGGTAATAATGCTATTATTGTCAATGGTGTTCTTTTAGGAGGGCATGTAACAATAGGGAATTACGCCGTTATTGGTGGTTTGGCAGCAATTCATCAGTTTATTAGTGTTGGAGATCACGCAATGGTTTCAGGCGGATCTTTAGTAAGAAAAGACATTCCACCATATACAAAAGCAGCAAAAGAGCCTTTGTCTTATGTGGGTATAAATTCGGTTGGATTAAGAAGAAGAGGTTTTACATCTGAAAAAATTAGAGAAATTCAAGAAATATATAGAATATTATACCAAAAAACCTATAATACTACTCAAGCAATGGACATAATCGAAGCGGAGATGGAAGCAACTCCAGAACGCGACGAAATATTAGATTTCATTAGAAACTCATCAAGAGGAATAATGAAAGGGTATTCTGGAAATTATTAAATGGCAATAAGCTTAAAGCATTACGCTTTAGGCAAAAAAACAAAAAATTAACTAACACGATAGAGCTTAAAGCATAATGCCTATCGCCTAAAACCAAAAAAAATGGCATCTACATCAGACATTAAAAACGGATTGTGCATAAAATATAATAATGATATTTATAAAATCATCGAATTTTTGCATGTTAAACCAGGAAAAGGACCTGCTTTTGTTAGAACAAAACTTAGAAGTTTATCCAATGGAAAAGTATTAGATAATACGTTTTCTGCTGGACACAAAATTGAAGAAGTACGAGTTGAAAACCATAAATTTCAATATTTATATCCAGAAGGTGATGAATTTCATTTTATGAATGTAGAATCGTTTGAACAAATATCATTGAATAAAAGTGTATTGGATTCACCTGATTTATTGAAAGAAGGCGAAAGTGTTATGATTAGCATCAACACTGAAACGGATTTACCTCTTTCTGTAGATATGCCAGCTTCTGTAATTCTTGAAGTTACTTATGCAGAACCAGGAATTAAGGGAAATACAGCTACAAATGCTACAAAATCGGCTACGGTTGAAACTGGAGCAACTGTAAATGTTCCTTTGTTTATTAATGAAGGAGACAAAATCAAAATTGACACCGCTTCTGGGAATTACATGGAACGTGTTAAAGAATAAATAATTCGTCATAATGTCAAAAGTCTTAAAGTCGAATGTCTTTGTAACGACGGATAAAAACGAATTATAATTAAGTATAATTAAATAATGAAATTTCCAAAAACCTACTTTTTGAAAGAAATTGCCGCAATTATTAATTGTGAGTTTGTTGGTGATACTGATTTTTCGGTTACAGGAATGAACGAGATTCATGTGGTGGAAGCCGGTGATATTGTTTTTGTAGATCATCCAAAATATTATGACAAAGCCCTAAATTCAGCAGCAACAACCATTTTGATTAACAAAAATGTTGCTTGTCCAGAAGGAAAAGCTTTGTTGATTTCGGACGATCCTTTTCGAGATTTCAATACTTTAACCAATTATTTCAAACCATTTCAGTTTGCTAATGTTTCGATTTCGGATTCTGCCAAAGTGGGAGTAGGAACCCAAATACAGCCAAATTGTTTTATTGGAAACCATGTTGTTATTGGAAAAAATTGCCTCATTCATTCGAATGTTTCTATTTACGATCATACTATAATTGGAGATAACGTAATAATTCATGCGGGAACTATTCTTGGAGCAGATGCTTTTTATTATAAAAAACGTACTGAAGGGTATGACCAATTAATTTCTGGCGGAAGAGTCGTTATAGGAGATAATGTTGGAATTGGAGCGCTTTGTACTATTGACAAAGGCGTTACGGGCGACACTACTATTGGAGAAGGAACGAAAATTGACAATCAAGTTCACGTTGGACATGATACCGTTATTGGCAAAAAATGTTTAATTGCTTCTCAAACTGGTATTGCAGGTTGCGTAATTATAAAAGATGAAGTTACTATTTGGGGACAAGTAGGAACAACAAGTGGTATTACAATTGGAGAAAAAGCAGTTATTTTAGGTCAAACGGGAGTTACAAAATCTGTTGAAGGTGGAAAATCATATTTTGGCACACCAATAGAGGAATCTCGGGAGAAATTAAAGCAATTGGCCAATATTAAAAAGATTCCTGATATTTTGGCAAGATTGAAAGAAATAGATTCCAACAAAAACGAATAGTTCACATCATTATTTTTATTGAATAAAAATTAAAATATAAGATTTCGCATTACATTTTGTAATTTTTTGGTGAATAAAGTATAAATAATTGTTTAGTTCTTATCAAAAGATCAAAATACGTTAATTTAGTTCAAAAAAACTCTATTTCAAATACCGATTACTGTTTTCAATTTTATACTTTTGCAGAACAATTAAAAAAATACATAAAAATATATATCATGAGTGTTTTAGTTAATAAAGATTCCAAAATAATTGTTCAAGGATTTACAGGAAGCGAAGGAACTTTCCATGCTTCTCAAATGATTGAGTATGGTACAAACGTTGTGGGTGGTGTTACTCCAGGAAAAGGGGGAACAACTCATTTAGACAGACCGGTTTTTAATACAGTTCAAGATGCTGTTGATCAAGCAGGAGCAGATACAACAATTATTTTTGTGCCACCAGCTTTTGCTGCTGATGCAATTATGGAAGCTGCAGATGCAGGTATCAAAGTGATTATTGCAATTACAGAAGGAATTCCTGTAGCTGATATGATTAAAGCGAACAATTATATTAAAAGTAGAAATTGTAGATTAATAGGACCTAACTGTCCAGGAGTAATCACTCCAGGTGAAGCTAAAGTAGGTATTATGCCAGGTTTTGTTTTCAAAAAAGGTACAGTAGGAATTGTTTCTAAATCAGGAACTTTAACTTATGAAGCTGCAGATCAAGTTGTAAAACAAGGATTGGGAATCACTACTGCAATTGGTATTGGTGGAGATCCAATTATTGGAACAACGACAAAAGAAGCGATTGAATTATTTATGAACGATCCTGAAACGGAATGTATTGTAATGATTGGAGAAATTGGAGGTCAATTAGAAGCTGATGCTGCAAAATGGATTAAAGAAGACGGAAATCGTAAACCAGTTATTGGTTTTATTGCTGGTGAAACTGCTCCAAAAGGAAGAACAATGGGTCACGCAGGTGCAATTGTTGGTGGTGCTGATGATACAGCCGAAGCTAAAAAACGCATCATGAGAGAATGTGGAATTCACGTTGTAGATTCTCCTGCAGAAATTGGAAAAAAAGTAAAAGAAATTTTGGGATAATCCAAGATAATACTATATAATAAGATACCTCACGGTTAACGTGGGGTATTTTATTTAATAATCATAATAGAAATAAAATGTACAAAGAATTAAAAAAATTAAAAGTAAAAAATCAGTTTACTTATACAACTGACGATAGTTTAGAAGAAGTTTGTAATGCATCTGAAAACGGAAGTGGTATTTTCTTGGTTTATGCTGTTGAAGGAGAAGAAAAAGAATTGATAATGGTTGGTTCTACTGGAACTATCCAAAATGATGGAACTTTAAAAAGTAAAAATGGTGGTTTATTTGAAAAAATAGTAAACGGACACCAATTTGCTAAAACAGGAAGAAAATATACATGGCCAACACAAATGAAATCGGAAAACATTTCGAGATTAGAAGTGTATTGGTACGAATCTTTTAATGATAAAAATAAAGTAATTCCAACTTTCGTAGAAGGACAAATTTTGCAAAATTTCCTTGATGAAAATGGAAGATTACCAAGATGGAATGTAGCTTTCTAGTTTGCTACAATCATTTAAAACAATAAAGCCTCACAATTTTGTGAGGCTTTATTGTTTAAATTAAAATGGACTTGACCATTTTGAATCAGTATAAATACTTGTTCCTGAGAGCGTTTTTAGAAATGCAATCAAAGAGTTAATTTCTGTTTGATTTAAATTTAGTTGCTGTCCAAAACCATTTGGTGCTAATCTTGGGTCTAAATTGGTATTTCTAGGCGCGGTATTTATACTATTATAATGACCAATAACATTTTGTAAAGCAGCAAGATTTCCTGTATGCATCATTGGTCCGTTAGTAGTTCCATCTATTTTTACTAAATTTCTTAACGAGGGTGCTCTAGTAATTGTAATGTCAATTCCAGGTTCATTTAAAACACCTATTATTCCGTTGTTTTTTGTGTTTGGATCAATATCAAATTCTGGGGCAGCATGGCAAGCAGCACAACCAGCACCTCCGGAAGTTCTGTTTCCAGTAGCATCAAAAACAGGTGGCGTTATGAAAAGGTTTTTACCTTGATTTTCCTGAGCTGTAAAATTTGTAAAAGGTTGATTGTCGTTTTGAACTAAAGCTCTACCCGCATCGTATTTTGAATCGAAAGATTGAATACTTCGCACAAATTGAGATAAAGCCAATTGAATTTTATTTTCGGTAATTTCTTCAGTTCCAAAAGTGAATTTGAATAAGTCGTTATAGTATCCAATTTTCTGTAATTTGGCAATTAATGCTGAAATAGTCTCATCGCCACTTGTTCCGCTGAATCCCATTTCGATATGATTTTGAATTGGTTGCGTCGTTTGAAATTCTAAAGTTGCGGCTCTTTCATCCCAAAAGAATTTATTTTCTTTTGAAAATCTAGCATTCACTAATCGCATGGAATGACGTGTGGATAATCCGTTTACTCCGTCACTTGCAATGGCATCATCACCAAAAGAGTTGGATTGCATGTGGCAGGATGAACAAGAAACGGTGTTGTTTGAAGACAAATTAGTATCGTAAAATAAAACTCTACCTAATGTTGCCCCTTTATCAGTGATTGAATTCGCGTTTGTATTGTCTTTTGTAATATAATCAGGAATGACTTGATTTGCATAATTATCGAGCTTGTTTAAATCTATTTTACCTGTAAATTTAGCTAATACATTTGGATATGAATCAGATAATGAAGTGTTTGAGGAATCACTTGAATTGCTGCAAGAAAATTGAATAGCTATAAAGCCCAATAATAAAATAGATAAGTAGTTTTTCATATAAAAGTAGGTTAGTTATACTATTTGATTAATTTCAAATAGTAAGAGAAAGAAACAGTAACGGTTTATATGACTAGATATTTTAAAAAAGGTTTAATTGAATGTGAATCTTTTCTGATACAAACAATTATTCTTATATTTGGCCAGTATTACATAGCCCTGATAGCAGTGAAAATCCTTTTATGTTTTTCTTTAAAACATAAAAGATTGAAACGAATAGCAGGAATAGCTTCAAATAAAAATTAAACTAATTATAGAATATGAAATTACTAGAAGGAAAAGTGGCTATCATAACTGGCGCAAGTCGCGGAATTGGAAAAGGAATAGCAGAAGTTTTTGCAAAACAGGGTGCAAATGTAGCATTTACATATAGTTCTTCTGTCGAATCGGCTTTGGCATTAGAAAATGAATTAAATGCTCTTGGTATAAAAGCCAAAGGATATCAGTCGGATGCAGCCAATTTTAATGAGGCTCAAGCTTTTGTTGATGCGGTTTTAGCTGAATTTGGAACAGTTGATATTTTAATTAACAATGCCGGAATTACAAAAGACAATTTGCTTATGCGTATGTCCGAAGAAGATTTTGACAAGGTAATTGATGTCAATTTAAAGTCTGTTTTCAATATGACAAAAGCAATTCAAAAAACATTTTTGAAACAACGAGCAGGTTCTATAATTAATATGAGTTCGGTAGTAGGAGTGAAGGGAAATGCAGGTCAAACAAATTATGCTGCTTCAAAAGCGGGGGTTATTGGTTTTTCAAAATCAGTTGCTTTGGAATTAGGATCTCGAAATATCCGTTGTAATGTAATTGCTCCAGGTTTTATCGAAACGGAAATGACTGCAAAATTAAGTGAGCAAATGGTTCAGGTTTGGAGAGATGGTATTCCATTGAAACGTGGAGGCACTACTGATGATGTGGCTAATGCGTGTTTGTTTTTAGCTTCGGATATGAGTGGGTATATTACTGGTCAAGTACTGAATGTTTGTGGAGGAATGCTAACTTAGAAACATATTAAAAGGTTTAATAATTTAAGAATTTAAAGATTTTTATAATCGTAAATAGTTAGAATTTTTAAATCATTAAATTTTTCAATCTTTAAATTTATAATAAATGACGACAAACACCATTCTGTTACTATTACTTTCTCTTATAATAGCAGGTGGTTTGTCTTTTTATTTCAATTTATACAAGGCCAAAACCAAGTCCAAAGTGAACTTAGTTTTGGCTTTTTTGCGTTTTGTTTCTATTTTTTGTTTGTTATTGTTATTGGTAAACCCCATAATTTCAAGGAATACTTTTGAAATTATTAAAACGCCTTTAGTTCTTGTTGTTGATAATTCGAGTTCTATTATTGATCTTAAGTCCAATGAATCGGTATTAGAATCCTATAAAAAAATAACTCAAAACAAAGCATTACAAAATAAATTTGATTTGCAATCCTATCAATTTGATAGCGAATTTCAAAGTTCGGAAACTTTTAATTTCAAGGGAAAACAAACTAATATTGATGAAGTTGCTAAAAATCTTAAAAGTAGTTTTAAAAATACCACTTTTCCCACCGTTTTAATAACAGATGGAAATCAAACTTCGGGTAATGATTTTGTTTATAGTTTTGATCCAAACAACAAAATTTATCCTATAATTGTTGGCGACACCACTACTTTTTTAGATTTAAAAGTAAACCAGTTGAATGTCAATAAATATGCTTTTCTCAAGAATAAATTCCCAGTGGAAGTATTTTTGCAGTATTCTGGAAACAAAAAATTAACTGCAAATTTCAGTATTTCTCAAGGAAATTCTATCTTAAACACACAATCAGTCACTTTTTCTCCATCAAAAAAATCGATGGTTTTAAATGCTTTACTTGCCGCTGACAAAGTAGGATTACAGGTTTTTAAGGCAACTATTTCTACAAAAGAAAAAGAGAAAAACACCTATAATAATAGCAAAAACTTCGCTGTTGAAGTAGCAGATCAAAAGACAAACATTGCTATTGTTGCGGCTATTAATCATCCCGATATTGGTGCTTTGAAAAGAGCAATTGAAACTAATGCTCAACGTAAAGTAACTGTAATTAAACCTAATAAAATCAGTGATTTAAAAGATTATAATATCTTAATATTTTACCAACCAACTACCGAATTCAAGTCGGTTTTTGAAAAAGCAAAATTAGCAGGAATTAATACTTTTATAATAACAGGAACCAATACTGATTTCAATTTTTTGAACCAACAGCAAACCAATTTGGTTTTTAAAATGAGTGGTGAAAAAGAAGATTATTTGGCTGGATTTAATTCTCAGTTTTCCCTTTTTGCAATTGATGATTTTGGTTTCGAAATCTTTCCGCCTTTACAAAACTCTTTTGGAACAGTAACAACAAATGGTACCGTTTCTACCTTACTTTGGTCAAAAATCAGAAGTATCGAAACGACTACTCCCTTATTGGCTTTTGCCGAAAACCAAGGAAAACGTTCTGTATTTCTTCTTGGTGAAAACAGTTGGAAATGGCGTTTACAAAGTCATGTGGATACACAATCATTCGTGAAATATGATGTTTTTATTGATAAAATAATGCAGTTTTTAGCTTCCAATGATTCGAAAAAATCATTGGTGGTAAACCATGAAAATTATTATAATTCTGGTGATGCAATTGAAATTTCAGCGCAGTATTTCAATAAAAATTATGAGTTTGACGAAAAGGCGCGATTGACAATTTCGGTAACAAATACCAAAACAAAGCAGCGTAAAAATTTTGATTTGCTTAAAGGAAATAATTCTTTTAAAGTAAATTTAGATGGGCTATTGCCGGGTCAATATACTTTTTCGGTAAAAGAATTAAATTCAAATACTATTTATAACAGTCATTTTGAAATTTTAGATTTTGATATTGAAAAGCAATTTGTGAATCCAGATGTTTTGAAGTTAAGCCAATTAGCTACCGAAACTAAGGGAGTAATTTATTATCCAAACCAAATAGATAATTTAATAAAAACTCTTTTGGAAAATGAAAAATACAATGCCATTCAAAAATCAATTAGTACCAAAACACCTTTGATTGATTGGATCTGGCTGTTAATTTTGATTGCAATTTCACTTTCTGGAGAATGGTTTATTAGAAAATACAATGGAATGCTTTAAATCTAATGATGCATTCTTTTTCGTTTAATCACATGAAATTTTAGCCGAATATAATCATAAAGAAGCGCTACAAAAAGGAAAAAAGCAGCAATTAAAAGTGTTTTTATTCCGATAAATTTATAGCTAAAACCACCAAAAAAACAGCCTATAAAAAAGAAGGTTATTATTGATAATCTCAAGTAAATACTAGTTTTGAGTCTTTTTACATCTTCTGGTTTTTTATAAAAAAATAATTGTGATAATTCTATTCCTAAATCTGTAAAAAGACCTGTTAAGTGAGTAGTTCTAACCGTTGATCTTGAAATATTTGTTACTAATGAATTTTGGATTCCCATTGCAAAAAGCATAAAAAATGCGATTAATTTACCTTCAATTCTTGACAAATCGGATTGTGAACCAAAAGCAGCAATCAATATTAAAATTGTCATTTCTAAAGAAATAGGAATAACATGAGATAATCGAGGATTTTGTTTAGATACAAATTCTGCAATGAAGCTTGAAGTGAACGATCCCATTAAAAAGAAAATAGTAAAAACAAAAAACGTAAAGGCAGCCAGATAATTGTGCTTTAAAACTTCTTCCGCAAAATACGCAAAATGGCCTGTTACATTAGTTGTCAGGGTTTTTACTGCTAAAACTCCCGTAATATTGACTACTCCTGCAACAAATGATAATAAGGTGGCTAACCTTAAATTATGTAAAAAAGTCCTATTCTCTCCTTTATGACGAAACATAATCTGAGTTTTTGTTTACTATCTTCAAAAGTAGGAAGTAATTTGTGATTTAATTGAATTAAAGCCTTTAAATTAATCTTATTTGGGTAATCCTTTTGTAAATTGTTTTAAAAAAAATTATAAACATTTTTTTAAGTTCTAGTTAATTAGCTTATAAAATTATTGTTAATATTTACCCAAATCTTTCGTGATGACTTGAATGATAAAATAATAATAATATTTTTACAATATTATAGATTAAAGAACAATTAAAAATATAATTCATAATGATAAATAAACGCTTCCTTGTGTTGTTGCTCTTTATTGCAACAATTGGATATTCACAAGATTGGAAACATAATTTAGAAGAAGCCAAAAAAGAAGCTTCTGAAAATAATAAAAAAATTCTATTAGTCTTTTCTGGTTCTGATTGGTGTGGACCCTGTATAAAATTAGATAAAAATGTTTGGCAATCAGATGCTTTTAAAACCGAAAGTCAAAAAAGTTGGGTTTTGATTAAAGCTGATTTTCCTAAGAAAAAAGCCGATTTACTATCGCCTGAATTAACGGCAAGCAATGAAAAACTAGCCGAGAAATATAATAGCGACGGTAATTTTCCATTAGTTGTTTTATTAGATAAAAATGGAAAAGTAGTTGGAAAGAAAGGTTATTTAAACATTTCAGCTGAAGATTATATTCAAGCAATTCATTCTTTAGAAAATTAAATGAGAAAAATTCTGTTACTTGGAATTGGAATTTTGTCAATTTCCACTTTTGGACAAATCGTTCATAAGAGAAAATTGTATATGATGACTAGTCCATTTGAAATGACGGTTGTTGCCAAAGATACGATTCAAGGAAATGAATTTATAGATGCTGCTATTGCTGAAGTGTCAAGAATAGAAAATTTAGTTTCGGACTGGAAACCAGCCACACAAATTTCACATGTGAATCAAAATGCAGGAATTCAACCCGTTAAAGTAGATGACGAAATTTTTCAATTGGTAAAAAGAGCTATTAAAGTTTCTACACTCACCGATGGTGCCTTCGATATTTCCTATGCTTCTATGGATAAAATATGGAAGTTTGATGGTTCTATGAAAGAAATGCCAACAGCGGAGGCTATCAAAAAATCGGTTGAAAAAATCGGTTATCAAAAAATTATTTTAGACGAAAAAGAGAAAACAATTTTCTTGAAAGACAAAGGAATGAAATTAGGTCTTGGAGGAATTGCGCAAGGTTTTATTGCCGATAAAATTAAAACTTTATTAGTTTCTAAAGGGTGTACATCTGGAATTGCGAATGTTTCTGGCGATATAGCCGCTTGGGGAAAACAACCCGATGGTAAACCATGGACAGTTGGGATTATTAACCCAATGAATAAAAACAAGGTTTTTGCCACATTTCCTTTGATTGATAGTGGGGTTGAAACTTCCGGAACCTATGAAAAATATGTTACTTTTAACGGAATTAGATACAGTCATATTATCAATCCAAAAACGGGTTATCCAGCTCAAGGAATTGTCAGCGTCACTATTTTTGCAAAACAAACCGAAATGGCAGATGTCTTGGCAAAAGGAGTTTTTCTTTTTGGAGTCGATGCAGGCTTAAATTTTGTAAATCAATTGAAAGGAATTGAGTGTATTATAGTGGACGACAAAGGAAAAATATTTTCTTCGAAAGGAATAAAATTAGAAAAAATAGATTTATC
>Ga0114958_10000876_pt1 | contig 24907 bp, 22 predicted proteins | sample C_130208_EF_Meta_FD_89577 | JGI IMG/M metagenome (GOLD analysis project Ga0114958, IMG submission 89577) | Freshwater microbial communities from Lake Croche, Canada to study carbon cycling - C_130208_EF_MetaG | ecosystem: Environmental > Aquatic > Freshwater > Lake | place: Lake Croche, Canada... | reverse complement strand
CCGAGTAGATGCCTCATTCACCAACGAAGCTCACGTGAGACGCACCATTGACAAGATCGTTACCCGGATTGGTCGTCGTGTTGACGAAGCCAGCCCCATGGTCGATGCACGACTTCCGGACGGGAGCCGAGTCAATGCGGTCATTCCGCCCCTAGCCGTTGATGGCTCACTTCTGACCATCCGTAAATTCAGCGCTGATCCGTATCGAGTCAGTGACCTCGTGGCCTTTGGAACGCTTACGCCCGCAGTTGCCGAGTTTTTGTCCGCATGTGTACGGGGGCGTCTAAATATTTTGATTTCCGGTGGAACCGGTGCCGGAAAGACCACCACCCTAAATGTCGTCTCATCTTTTATCCCTGACAATGAGCGCATCGTCACCATTGAAGATGCCGCCGAACTCCAACTCAGTCAGCACCACGTGCTTCGCCTCGAATCACGACCTTCAAACATCGAAGGTCGTGGCGAAGTGACCATTCGAGACCTAGTGCGCAACTCACTGCGTATGCGACCAGATCGCATTGTGGTCGGTGAGGTTCGTGACGCGGCAGCCTTAGACATGCTGCAAGCAATGAATACCGGACACGATGGTTCTATTTGTACGGTTCACGCGAACTCTCCGCGGGATGCGCTGGCTCGTATTGAAACCATGGTGCTCATGGCTGGCGTAGACCTCCCGATGCGCGCCATTCGCGAGCAAGTAACCAGCGCGATGGACTTAGTTATTCACCAGACGCGGTTTAAGGATGGCTCTCGTCGCATCACCCACATCAGCGAAGTTGTGGGTATGGAAGGCGAAATCATTACGACTCAAGAGCTCTTCCGATTTGACTTTGACATGGGTTACGACGATGAGGGTCACTCCATTGGCAAATTGAAGTCCACCGGGCTTCGTCCACACTTTGAAGACAAGCTCTCCGCTGAAGGCGTCACGCTGGACAACAATTTGTTTGCCTTCGAAAATTTCGCCGGAGGCTAAGCAGTGAAGCCTTACGTTCACAAACGTGTACTTTTCCCAGCACTGCTTGCGGGGCTGGCACTGATTGGTCTGCTTGCTGCCCCAGCAGCGGTAGCCGCACCCAAGGGTCGGATCGTTGCGATCAATGTCGATGGCGACAAAGTGACACTTGTTTTTTCTGCCACCGGCCTTGATGCGGGCCAAAGCATCGACCCCAAGTCGGTAGTCCTATCCAAAGGCGGGACCACAATTCCGAGCACCGTTCAAGGCGTCGGCACGAACGGGTCTCAAGATCCCACAGCCATCTTGGTCATGGATATCTCCGGAAGCATGCAGGGAGCGCGCCTCGATGGCGCAAAACTTGCCGCGAAGACTTTCGTGTCAACCGTGCCCCCTACGACAAAAATCGGCCTAGTGACGTTCTCCACCACGGCCCAAGAAAATATAAAGCCCACCACTGATCGCCAGGCCGTAACCAGTGCCATTGATGGCCTCAGTGCACAAGGTTCGACCTCTCTGTATGACGCGGTCAATCTTGCAACCGGAGCCATTGGCCCATCGGGGCCACGAACGATCGTTGTTTTCAGTGACGGGGCTGACACATCGAGCAAAGCCACCTTGCCCAGCGCTCAAGCCACCATTAAGCGCAGTGGAGTTACCGTGGATGCGGTCTCTTTGGGGGCAGACCCGGCGCAGGTGGCCGCGCTTGGCGCTCTGGCTGTAAGCGGGAAAGGTCAAGTGATCACGGCAAATAACGTGGCCGACCTGACCGGTGCATTTAGCGCTGCTGCTCGCGATATTTCCAATCAGGTCACGATCAATGGAACCTTCCCGGCCGCAATCCAGGGAACGTCGGGAAATCTTGACGTCAGCGCCCAAGCCAGCGGTGCTGCAGTCAATGATTCGGTTTACGTCACCGTTCCCCAATCGGCCGCCGATAATCCAGCACTGAATGCAGGGCCACGACCGGTAGCCGCAGGGTCGTCGGGATTTTCCAATGCGTTCGTTTTGATTTTGGCTTTGCTTCTACTCTTTGCCGGCCTGATCTTCATTTTGATCATTGCTTTTTCTGCGCTTGCAAAAGGTCCAAGGCGCAAAAACCAGCAAGTTGAACGACGACTTTCTATTTACACACTCACTGGTCGCGGTGCCAACTCGGGCGACAGCCATGACGAAGACTCAAGCGTTTCCGCATCAGCCAAAGACATCGCCAACAAGGTCATGGTCAGCCGGGATTTTGACTCCATCATGGCGCCGCGTTTGGAGCGCGCTGGCATTCCGATCAAATCCGGTGAGTGGCTGTTGATCCACATTGGATTGACTCTCACCGCAGCCATCTTGATGCTCCTACTCTCCGGTGGCCGATTCTTCCCCGCCATCGTTGGAGTCGTTCTTGGTGTTGTGGGTCCTTTCATTTTTCTGACCCTGCGCGAAGAACGTCGACAGGCAGCCTTTCAAAGTCAGTTACCCGAAACCTTGCAGCTCTTGGCCGGAAGTTTGGCCTCCGGGCTGTCCCTCCCCCAGTCCATTGACACTTTGATACCCGACGCATCGCAACCAATGAGTGGCGAGATGCGTCGCGCCATCATCGAAGCCCGGCTCGGTGTCCAAATGGAAACCGCTCTTGAGGCAGTTGCCACCCGCATGAAAAGCATTGACTTCTCGTGGGTGGTGATGGCCATTCGCATCCAACGCGAAGTCGGTGGCAATCTGGCTGAGGTGCTGACAACAGTTGCGGCAACCATGCGTGAGCGTGAACGCCTTCGCCGTCAAGTGTCCTCACTGTCGGCCGAAGGAAGACTTTCGGCATGGATCTTGGGTGCGCTGCCAGTTGTCTTCACGCTCTTCCTCCTACTAACTCGACCTGATTACTTGGCCCCCTTGTTTAACACGCCGCTGGGCCTGGTCATGCTGACCGTAGCCAGCATTTTGCTTATCGTTGGAATCTTGTGGCTCGTTAAACTTGTCAAGGTTGAGGTCTGACATGGCACTGATACTTCTACTCCTGGCCCTGATTGCAATCTTTGTTGCTATCGCGCTGGTGGTTTTATCAGTAGGCACTGCGGTCTTGAACAGAAAAGATGTAGTTCGATCGCTTGCGGCCATTGAAGAAATGCAGATTTCTAACGAAAAGAGGCAACTAGACCTCAATTCGCCCTTTACTGACCGAGTCATCACGCCAACGCTTGAGAAATTCACGGAATGGGGCAAGCAATTTGCGCCAGCTGATCAAGCTAATCGGATTCGCCGTCGCCTTGACCTTGCAGGCAATCCGCCGACCTGGGACCCCAACCGAATCGTGGCCTTCAAGGTTTTGGGACTGATCGGTGGGCTGATCCTGGGGCTGCTCCTTGGCTTACTCTTTGGCAGCGGTCTGATTGCCATCATCGGGCTCATGATCATCAGTTCACTTGCGGGTTACTTCGGCCCAAACTTGGCCTTGTATCAAGTCGGTTATAACCGGACCCAGCAAATGGCCAAGGATCTTCCCGATGCACTTGACCTGTTGACAATCTCGGTTGAATCTGGAATGGCCTTTGACTCGGCAGTTTCCCAAGTAGCCCGCAACACCACCGGACCCCTTGCTGAAGAGTTCTTCCGTCTCTTACAGGAAATGCAAATTGGTCTGAGTCGAACTGAAGCCATCCGGGCGATGGGCGAGCGGTCCGACATCCCAGAACTTCGTAACTTTGCATCCGCGATGGTGCAGGCCGATCGACTAGGAATTCCGGTCGCAAACGTTCTTCGTGTTCAAGCTGGAGAAATGCGCACCAAGCGTTCACAGCGAGCCGAAGAAATGGCGCAAAAAGTTCCGGTGAAGATCTTGTTCCCACTGGTCTTTTGCATCCTGCCAGTGCTTTTCATCATGATCTTGGGCCCAGCGGCTATTTCGATCATTGGCAGCTTCGCCGGTAAGTAGGACACGCAAGCGCCACACTTGGTGAGCGGTTGAGTTTGATGCTCTTCTCTGTCAGGCTCTGGGCATGTCGATGCTGCTTCCCACACGCACCTTTGACCCTTCACAAGCCCACCGACTACCCATCGTTTTGGCTGCCCGAGTCGTGCTTTTTGGGCTGTGTTTTGGACTTACTGCGATCACCCCGGGGCAGGATCAACGCTTTACGTCCGTGTTGGCGCTGCTTGTCGTGGCCACCCTTGCGTCTTTGCGCTATCCCGGCTCGTCATGGACTTGGCTGATTCCTGTTGTTGAAGGGGTATTAGCTGCCGCCGTGATCGGTCATTCCGATCCTTTCAACACGGCGCTTCTGCCTTACCTCTTAGTCCCCGCCCTCGCGGTGAGCCTTAGTAAGGGATTTAGTGGCGTAGTTGCCACGACCGCATTAGCCGGGGCTGTCATCTTTGCCTACCAATGGTCAGCCTTTCGATCAAGTTCGGACAGTTTTGATTTAGCTTTGGTCGGCCAATGGCTAGTGGTTGCCCTTGCCATCGGACTGATCGGATCATGGTTCAATCGAATTTTGGCCTCATCTGTTGACTCCGATTCGGTGGCATACGAATCGGCCTATCGCCTACTGGACCAATTACGTCAGGTGTCTAGGCAGTTATCGGTCGGTTTGGACGCCACGACCTTGTCGGAAAGTTTGCTCGATGAAATCTTGGAGTTTATTGGCGGGCAGCGTGGATCTGTGTATGTGCGTTTCGATAGCGAAGCCTTTAGCCCGCTGAGTTCACGAGCGATGCGCCCTGAGGAATGGAGGCCGCAGGCAGCCGATGATTCGGCCTGGGCCCGAGCGTGGCAAAGCGGTGAACCACAAATTTTGACCACCGGACTCCTCGGCGAGCAAGACCGCAGTAGCGCGGTGATCCCTCTTCGGGTCGTGCAGCGAACCGTGGCCTTAGTAGGAGTTGAGCGCGTCGGCCCTGCCTTTGATCATGATTCGGTGGTCCAGATCACCGATGAAGTGGCCAACTATGGCGTTCGCGTTGAAGCGTCTTTACTTTTCTCAGAAGTTCGTTTTTCTGCCACTACTGAAGAGCGCCGGCGCTTGGCGCGAGATATTCACGATGGGGTGGCTCAAGAACTGGCATCCTTGGGGTACGCCGTCGATGACCTTTCCGCCAGCGCCGAAAGCCAAGAGTTGAAAGAAGGTCTACAAGATCTTCGCAAGGAAGTAACTCGCATCATTACCGAACTTCGACTGTCGATTTTCGACCTTCGCAGCGACGTCAGTGTTGGTATGAGCTTGAATGTGGCCCTTAGCGAATACATTCGCTCACTGGCCATTGAACCAAGCGTGGAAGTTCACTTGCAACTCCAAGAGGCACCCGAACGCCTCAGCATCGACACAGAAGCCGAGCTCCTTCGCATCGCACAAGAGGCCCTGACCAATGCCCGCAAACATGCCAACGCCTCCAACATCTGGGTCACAAGCCGCATCCAGCCACCCAATTTTGACGTGATCATTGAAGATGACGGTCAAGGCTTGGGCCCTGGACGCGAAGACTCCTACGGACTCAAGATCATGCGTGAGCGCGCCGAGAGAATCAATGGTCGCCTTGAGGTGACCACCGGCGAGGCCGGAGGTACGAAAGTACAGATCGTGCGCGCCTAGCGCGCGGTAACCGGCTTCATCAGGCAGACTCTAGTCAGATTCATTTGCCCACGAGTTCTATGCATTGAACGTGGACATACCCAATGGAGGACAAGGCATGGCCACCGAAAACCCAACTTCGGTAATCCTCGTTGATGACCATGAACTGATTCGCCAAGGTCTGCGGAGAGCTTTCGATCGAAGCGGGGAATTCACCGTACTTGCTGAAGCAGGCTCTATCGCTGAAGCCAAGAAGGAAATTACTCAGTTCAAGCCCGACGTAGTCATTGTGGACATTCGCCTTCCTGATGGAAGCGGTCTTGATTTAGTGAAGGAATTGCGTAAGGACAACGCAGAAATGGGAATCGTTGTTCTATCCATGTATTCCGATGATCAGTACTTGTTTAGCGCCCTTGATAACGGCGCTTCTGCCTTTGTATCCAAGGACGCCCCTGCTGAAGATGTGATGGCTGCGGCGCGCCATGCATCGGCTATGCCCTCATCCTTTAGTGCGCCCAACCTGGCTGAAGCGATGCAACGACGTTTAAGCCCTACCGGCCCCCAACTTTCGCCGCGTGAGCGTGAGGTTTTGAACCTGCTCGCCGATGGCCTGGGCGTGGCCGAGATCTCCAAGCAGCTCTACATCAGCCAATCAACGACCAAGACCCACGTGGGCAAGCTCTACGAGAAGCTTGGTGCAGCCAATCGAGCTCAGGCGCTGATGACAGCCCTTCGCCTCGGCCTGATCACCTCTGAGGGTCGCGGCTAGATTCTGGTCCCACTCAAGACCCTAGAAAGTCCCCATTTCACGCTCAAATCTGTGCCCGTATCCCCCAAAAGGACTAGTTAAACTGGCCTCACGCCTGATGTCGTGGGGACGGAACAAATGTCAGGCTATGGGAACATAAAGTTCCACCTCGGAACGCACCCGCGGACCCGAGAACGTAGATCCGGAAAGGTTCCACCATGTTAGCTCGCATCCGTACCACCATTTCCCGCAAGGATGAGGGTGCTTCCGCCGTCGAGTATGGCTTGCTCATTGCCGCCATCGCAGCCGTAATCGTCGGAATCATCTTCGGACTCGGAACAATCGTGAAGAGCAAGTTTGCTACCACTTCGACCTGTATCAACACCAGTGGTGGAACCTGCTAATTCGTCTTTCGACTTTTGCGACCTCTCGCATAAATCGTTTGGCCCTTTGGTTCTGGGATGAGACTTCGTGACCGCCTAGAACCAAGTCATCTGTTTGTGGTTGCGCTCCTAGTCGCAATCCTTGGCGTAAGCCTTGGCCCCCTCTCAGATGGTGACGCTTATTGGCACGTCCTGATCGGACAAGAGATTGCTCGATCAGGACGGCTAAGCGATCTCGGTAATTCTTGGTCACTGATTACTCCAGCCCACGGATGGCAAACCTCTCAATGGGGTTTTGAATACTTCATGGGCTGGATTGTTCATATCTGGAACTGGTCTGCACTGATCTGGATGCGCACCCTGTTGACTATTGCCTTTCTGGCCTACCTTGCCTTGAGTCTGCTTCCGCGCAAAAGCGCGCGCAGTAACACCGAAAGCTTTACTCCACTGGCCGCCCTGGTCGCGCTTTTCCTAGTAACGGTCCCCACCACGCATGCGCTTCAAGAGCGTCCCATGCTGGCCTCCTTCATCGCGCTGGTCTGGCTCAGTTCCGCGGTCTATAACCAACTGGTCAACGGGATTCAACCGCGTTGGTATGTGGTGGCCGCAGTCGTACTGCTGTGGTCCAACCTCCACGGCATGTGGGTACTCGCGCCGGCGATGTTTGGCCTAGTAAGTCTTGGCCTGCTCCTTGATCGAGCGGAAAACTACAAGACCCAAGCACTAACAGCAGCTCGACTGACACTTGTCGCCGTTGTCGCAGGTTGCATTAGCCCACTAGGTCCCCGCGGATTGCTTCTGCCGTTCTCATTCCATTCAGCCACTGCCTACATTGAGGAATGGCAGCCTGTGCGGTTCTTCTCGAGCCAAGCAGCCGGCTTGATTGCCCTGGTCCTGATCACCATTTTTATTTGGGCTCGACGCAAACAGCGCCTCCCGCTGTCTCAAGTGCTCATACTTGCACCGCTCTTGATTTTTGGCATGACCGCATACCGCAATATTTTGCCTGCTTCAATCTTGGTGGCACCCTTTGCTGTTGCAGCGATGGGGTCAACGTCCTTGCTCAGAGCTCGGCCAGGAACTGTTGAGCAACGTAAGGCGTTAGCTGTTGTTTCTACCGTTTTCCTTCTCGCCAGTGCTTGCGGGGTTGTCTATGTCAATGCCCGAGTCAATCCACTAGCCAAGACAACCCCCCTGGCCATTGCTCAAAAATTGGCCGCCATTGATGGTCCTAAACGCGTTCTCAACAATTACAACGCATCTGGAGTCCTCGCTGCCTTTGGTGGGTCCGATCTCAAACTAGCCATCGACGGTCGCGCGGATCGGGATGGCGGCGACTACATCAAGCAGTACCTCAATGCCGAATCGCTGATTGGGCCGTGGAAAGACTTAGTGAACTCTGTCAATCCCAACTACGCGGTATTGGCCAGTGACAGTGCCTTAGCTCAAGAACTCCTGACCCACCAGTCCTGGACATTGATCTCGCGGGATGGCGAATTCACCTTGCTTAAGGCACCCGCAGTTGGTCCTAAAGTTCGTTAAGCACTGCAAGCAACCCATTGACTTGCTTGTCCCAGGTCCAGCTTTCTTCAACCCATACTCGCCCAGCCTGGCCCATTTGATGAGCGCGATCGCGATCGTTAAGAAGCTCAATCAACCGCTGCGCAACCTGATCAACATCGTTGCCGTCAACGCTGAACCCGGTAACGCCTTCGCGAACAGCATCGGGAGCCCCACCACTTCTGCCTCCAACAACGGGCAGTCCAGTAGCGCTGGCCTCTAAATACACAATGCCAAGCCCCTCAACATCGAGTCCGCCATTGCGGGTGCGACAGGGCATCGCAAAAACATCACCGGCCGCGTAGTGTTCGGGCAGTTTTGCCCAAGGCACTGAACCGGCGAAAATCACATCGCCGTCAAGATGCGAAGCAGAAACCAACCTTTGCAAGTTCTTCCGCTCTGGTCCCCCACCCACGATCAATAGGGCAGCACCTGGCACTGCCTTGTTCACCTGGAACATGGCCCGAATCAAGACATCTTGACCTTTGCGCTTCATTAGCCGCGAAATACACACAATCACTGGTCGATCCGTCAGTGAATGAACTGCTCGGACATCAGCGCCATCAATGTCCGGCGAAAACATGGTCGGATCCACCCCGGGCGTGAGTTGGACCATGTGTGCGGCGGCTTGTGGTCCAACTACCGGAGCGATCAATCCCTGTGTGTAGGAACCAAGGTAGGTCATCACATCAAGGTTCATACCCACGCGTTTGATGATCGAACGCGCAATGGGCCAACGCGTCCAACCGGCTTCATGACCGTGAGTTAGCCCCACGCATCGTTTGATTCCAGCCTTGCGAAGGAAGGGCACCATCAAAGCCAGCGGTGCACTAGCGCCAAACAACACCCGATCACAGTCGTACTGATCAATCAGGCGCTTTGCCATCGCCTTGGCTCGTGGACCAGGCAGCAGCACACTGGATTTAATGCGCACCACAGGAAATGGCTGTTGTGTGTCAAATTCATCACTGCCGCGCCAAGCTGACGTCATGACCACCACCGAATCTGCCGGCAAACGCGAGACCAATCCATAGACAAAGGATTGGATTCCGCCAGGCCTGGGTGGAAAGTCATTGGTGATGACCAAAATGCGCTTTGGCATTAGGCAGCGGCCTTAATGGATGCCCGCCAGGCTGCCGTCAATTGTGCGGTGTCGATTCCCAGCTCTTCTCGCAGTGCACGATCAGCGGCCGTTGCTGGATCTGCTTGCCCTAACGCATTGCGATACACCCGAAGCAGGGCCTGCTCTGAGTACGTTTGGACGATGTAGCGAACAGCCCACCATGACCCTTCATAGGCCTGATCAAGTTGACCATTCAGGGGAGAAAAATCCTTGGTCGTGGGCAATCTGGTGGGGACTTGTCCGCTACGGGTTGCCTGAAGCAGATTGGCCGCAATGACGTCTTGTTTGACGCCAGAATCCTTGTAGCCGAAGTATTCAGCAGTTCCCTCTTCGAGCCAGAGTGGAAAGTCGTTGGGAATCGCGGCACCAGTGGCCACATGCAGGATTTCGTGACGCAAGACGATGGTTCGACCCAAGGAGTTGATCTTGGCAAAGCCGGAAGGATTCACCCAGACAACGTTAGTGGGGACATCGTCTGGTCCACCGTTGCCTTCCGCCGTGGCTAGCGCGGCTAGGGATGAATAATCGGCGCCATTTCCCCGAAGCAGATTCCCGAGTTCGCGCTGGGAGGCTGGAATGACAATTTCAACCTTGCGTTGCCAATCACTTCCCCAAAAAGTAGTCACAGCAGCAACTGCCTGACTTGCCTGCTGCATTAAAGATGGTGTGGGTTTGGCTGAGCCCATCACCATCATCAAGACATCCGGCCCTTGAACAACGCTCAAATAGTTCTCGTCCCACGGTTGGCGAAATCGACCAGAGTCGATGTCACTGACAACTTTCCAAGTCTGTCCTTGTGGAATAAAACTCATCGTGCGCAATGCCACGGTCGGCTTGTCACCGAAACCAGTCAGTGCGTACCTGACTTTTACCTGATACGTCTGCGCGTTGGACCCAAAGGTGCGCCTGACTTGACGCGCAAGAGAACTAGTTCCATCAAGTTTGCCGTCCAACTCGTAGTCCCACTGCTCTAGCGGAAGCTGGTTTAAGTTTGTTATCAAGCGCAATTGCTTGGTCGTAAAATCAACACTAGATTGTTCAGTCGTTTGTAAGAATGCATCAGTTTGCTTAGCTGTAACCGCATTTGCGCGAATGCTGAGCACCTGAGAAATGGCATTCTGGTCGCGTCGAGCCTGCTCGGCCAAGAGTCCAGCAACCGGTGCGGCCACAGTAGGGCTGACCGGGATTGTTATCGCAACGCTAGGCGGCGCCCCCGGTGCAGGCTTAGACCCAGCGGGCAAGAGCAGCAGCGTGGGCACGGCCGCCACCGCCAACAGGGCAATGACTGTGGCCAAGCCAAACCAGAACCGAATCCGCGAATAGAAGTGCGTGGGTGCAGATTTGCCATCATGAGCCGACTGTGCAAAAGACTCACTCATGCTTGCCATAGTAGGCGTGAGGATGCACTAACAACAGAGTTCAAACGTGGGCAAATGACCTAAGTCCGCTAAACCCGGCCGGCCCCAACGTAAACACTCGACCAATAGCCACTCAATGAAGAAACCTCAACGCCACTGCTTGGATTGGCCGCGTGCACCATCAGACCGCCGCCGATGTACATCCCCACATGCGAAATTGGACTGTAGAAAAACAGCAGGTCACCGGGTCGCAACTCTGATCGACTCACTCGGCTCGTCGAGCCGTACTGCGCACCTGATTGGTGCGGCAACGAAACACCAGCAGCACGCCACGCAGCGAGCATCAATCCAGAACAGTCAAAGGCGTTTGGACCAGCCGCTCCCCACACGTAGCTATCTCCGACTTGAGCCTTGGCGTAGGCAACAGCAATTGCCGCTCGCCCGGAGCCCACACCGCCGCCAGAAAAACCGCCACCACCATCGGAGGATGATCCTGCAGTTCGAAGCGCCTCACGACTGGCTCGCGCCGAAGAAGCCCGACGGGCCGCAAGGGCTGCCAGGTACCTGGCGCGGTCAGCAGCCGTCAGGCGGTCAAGCAGGGCCTGAGCCTGACGAGCCTTGCTATTGACCGAAGACAGTGAACTAGCCGCACTGGCCTGGGCGCTCTTCAACGTTCCCAACTCTTGGCCTAGGGCCAGTCGATCTTGGGCCAATCGTTGACTGGCCGCCTCGGCTCGACGAAGGGCTGTGCCCTGTCCGCGGGAGAGTTGATCAAGGGCCGCAGTTTTATTCAAGAAGGTTTTCGGATCATCTGCGAGAAGTAGTTCCAGTGATGAGTCAAGTCCACCACTTCGATATGCCATCGAAGCTAACGAACCTATGCTTTTTTGGACGCGGTTCAAACTGGCTTGCTCACGATTGATTCGCGACTGGACTGCAGAGAGTCTGTGTTGGGCATTGGTCACATTGATTTGCGCGCTGAGGTAATTCTCATTGGCATTACTTGCCTGATCATTGAGCGCATTGACTTGGCGCGTGACTTCTTCGATGCTCAAATTGGGATCGGCCGACGAGGCCAAGCTCGGCGCCAAACTCATCACGAGAGTCGCACAGGCAAGGCAGGCCCACAGGCGGAGTGCGCCTGAGCCGAACTTGCGTGCTTTGGATCGAGTCGCCACGAAGGCGGTCTCCTCTTCCTCGTCTTTACGCCGACCGGGTGAGCTGACGGGTTCGGGCTGGGAAGGTGGCCCTACGGTCTTGCGACCGATTCACCCCAAATACCTGGGTCCCCGATTCTCGGAAGGTCCGAGATTAGGCGAACCGGTCAGGAGCAACCGGCTGGACATAACCCTAGGCAAGGCCACCTGCAGGCACAAATTGGGGGCTCGGCGTGGCGAAAGAACCCCGTTTTAACAGGGCTAATGGCCTACCCGCAGCCACAAGAGCCCCACGCGTCACAAGAGTCCCGACGGCCCTATTGAGCCGGCTGGTCCTCACGACCGGTTCCATGACCAAACTCAGGCTCAATTTGGTACTTCAGGGCCGGAACCAAACCAGCGTGGGCCAAATTCTCTAGCGCGACTTGCTGATCTGAGTCAAGTTCTACCCCTTGGGGTGCCGAACCGAGAAGATAGGTGACCACACAGTCTCCACACGCAGTAGGGCGGGCGGTGCATCCATGGCAATCAACCCGAACAAGGCTGTGATCGTGCGCCGGCTCATCAAAGCCTTGGCGGGTGAGCTCAATGGGCTCACCTACGTGCGACATGTCAGGCATCTGGAATCCAGTGTCCTTCCCATCAGTGATCACCGGGGAGGGTGACCGATGAAATCCACGGTAAAGGCAGGGTCTGACACAACTTTTCACCTAAATCTGCGGGGCTGGCCGCAGATCAGTGTGCTGTGCCTCAGTGCCCTGCTCATGCTGACTGGGTGCCAGACCAGCAAGACCCAAAGCGCAGCCCTGACGCCAAGCCAGAGCCCCAGCCTGACGACCAGCTCCAGTGGTCAACCGGTCGAGCCAACAGGCACGGCAATTTCACCAACACCAACCCTGCCGGCCCAAGCCGCCATCACGCCAACACAGCCCTGTGGGGCAACAGCCAATCAAGCGCAAAGCGCCATTGACCACGTGGTGTGGATCGTGATGGAAAACCATGGCCGTAAACAAATCATTAACAATTCCGCTGCGCCCTACTTCAACTCCCTGATCAGCCGCTGCGGATATGCGAGCAATGACCACGCGGTGGCCCACCCCTCGCTGCCTAACTACATCGCGATGACGTCAGGAAGCACCCAAAGAATTTATAACGATGCGAGCCCGTTAGATCGCCCGCTGAATGTGCCGAATATCTTTTCCCAACTAGGCGAAGGTCATTGGAAAACGCTCAGCGAAAACATGCCAGCCCCGTGCTACAAGAAAAACAGTGGCACCTACGTGGCTCGACATAACCCCGCCACCTACTACACGAACCTGGCAAGTCAATGTCAAAACCAAGCCTTGCCGTTAACCTCTCCCATTGATCTGACCGCTCCATTTACGATGATAGTCCCCGATCAAAAGAGCAACACCCATGACACCAGCGTTGCCTACGGTGATAACTGGCTTTCGAAATTCGTGCCAACCTTGATTGAGAGTTCGCCATATCAAGCCGGCCGTTTGGTCATATTCGTGACCTACGACGAAGATGAAAATAGTGGTGACACCTCGAATCCGATAGCAACCGTTGCCATCTCACCGCGGACCAAGCCCGGCACTGTGGACCCGAGCTATGCCACCCACTACACCCTGCTGCGAACCACTCAGGAGTTATTGCGCCTACCACTGCTTGGCAAGGCCAGTACGGCTTCAAGCTTTATCAGCACCTTCAACCTGGGCTAAGGCCTAAGTCATGTCTGATGCGCTCTCTAGCGTGAAGGACATGAGGTCAACACCTGCCCAGCACCAGCTGAGCCTGGACGATGTGGGCACCCCTTTGATCGAGACCACTTTTGTCATCGTGGACTTGGAGACAACCGGCGGCGGCGCATCGGATTGCATCACTGAAATCGGTGCCGTGAAAGTCCAAGGCGGGCAAGTACTCGGTGAATTCGCCACACTGGTTGACCCAGGCACCCCAATCAGCGCCATGATTTCCGTGCTCACCGGGATCACCGATTCAATGGTGGCCAATGCACCCAGTCTTGATGAAGTCCTGCCCAGCTTCCTTGAGTTCTTAGGCAACGCAACTCTGGTCGCGCACAACGCAGGTTTTGATGTTGGATTTCTCAAGCGCGCCTGCGTTGATAAGGGATATACCTGGCCGCGCCCAGCAATTGTTGACACGGTCAAAGTTGCCCGCGCCAGTCTGTCTAGAGATGAAGTTCCCAATGTCAAACTCGCAACGTTGGCTCACTTTTTCAATGCACCCACCCAGCCCACGCACCGAGCTCTCGATGATGCACGAGCAACTGTCCACGTTTTGCACTGCCTGATTGAACGACTGGGCACATTGCACGTTCGCAGCCTTGAAGATTTGCTTGAGGTCTCAACGCAGGTCCCAGACAAAGTGCGACGCAAGTCCGCATTAGCCGATCACTTGCCCGATAGTCCTGGCGTGTACCAATTCAAGGACGGTCAAGGTCAGGTTCTCTACATCGGAACCAGCAAGTCCATCAAACGACGCGTGCGCACCTACTTCACCGCGGCCGAGACGCGCAAACGCATCAAGTACATGGTCAGCTTGGTCGAGTCCGTGACAGCGATCCCCTGCCCAACCGCCCTTGAAGCGCGCATAAGGGAACTACGCCTGATCGCGCAATATCAACCGCAGTTCAATCAACGATCACGAAAACCAGAAAAGACGTATTGGATTGATCTGACTCACCCCCGCCTGCTCCTTCGAGCCGGACTGACTGGGCCATCGGATTGCCTCGGACCATTTGCTTCCCGCAGCAATGGCGAAGCGGCTTTGGCATGTCTTGCCTCCGCCCGGCTTGAACACGACGGCCTCGACTTGAAGACCCTTGCTTCTTCGCCCGAACTAATTGTTCACTCTGTGATGGCGCGCATTCAATTCTTGGTTCAGCAAGAACGATTTGAAGATGCAGCGCAACAGCGAGACCGCTTGGCCGCATACCTGACCGCTCGACGGTGGAGTGATAACGCACAACAACTTGCACGTTCAGGTTTGCTCGTGGCTACGGCACCGACGAGCCAGCGTCAAGGATGCAGCGATGTTGTGGTCATCACGCACGGGCGCTTTGCCGCATCGGCAACAGTGAAGGACGGTCAGCCGCTGAAAAAAATCGTTGATGCGTTGGTTGCCACGGCGCCGTTTTGCGAACCCAGCCTTTTACCCCCAGCAATCGCCGAAGAAAGTACGGCGTTAATGCTCTGGCTACAAACACCCGGCTTGCGCCTGATCGAACTTGATGGATCGCTGCACAGTTCGCTGACCTGCGCCGAGAAATTCCTCCATGTGTATCCGCACCTGCGGGGACATCACACAAGCTCCCGCGCACCTGGCAAGCCTTCGGGCCCTCAGGTCAGGCTTTAGCCACCGTGGCAGCTACCCAAGCCTGCAACACTGATGCTGCGCCGCCGCCATCCAAACTCACACGCACCTGATCCATAGCCTCAACGAAGGCATCCTCAAGTTTTGGCCAACTTGCTCCAGCATCAGCCTTAGACATCTCAAGCGCCACCAATGCTGCTGCTGCGTTGGCAACCACCACATCGCGAACCGGCCCGGTTTTACCGGCAAAGACATCGCGAGCAATAGCTGCATTGACGGCAGGGTCGCCGCCGAGCAAGTCGGTTGGGCTTGCGGGGGTCAAGCCAAGACGTTGCGGACTCAGCGAATCTTCAGTGACCGTGCCACCGTGCACCCGCCATACCTGAGTGGTGGTGGTGGTGGTGATTTCATCGAGCCCATCATCGCCACGAAAAACTAGAGCGGTGGACTGGCGATGAGCAAAAACATCGGCGATAAGTCGAGCCCGTCGAAGATCACCACAACCAACCGCTGATGCTGTTGGTTGCGCCGGATTTGAAAGCGGACCCAAGATATTGAAAATAGTCGGAATCCCTAGTTCCTTGCGGGTAGGCCCGACAAAACGCATCGATGGGTGAAAGATCGGGGCAAAACAAAAAGTGATCCCCACACTTTTTCCAACAGCTTCAACAGCATCTGGCGTCAACGACAAGTCAATGCCAAGTGCTTCAAGAAGGTCAGCGGAACCACAGGCCGACGATGCTGCCCGATTTCCGTGTTTGACCACGTGCGCACCCGTTCCCGCCACAGCGATAGCTGCCATCGTGGAAATGTTGACCGAATTGGATCGATCTCCACCGGTGCCCACAACATCAACCGCATGACCTGGAATATCAATCAGTTTGGCGTGCGCCAACATCGCTTCGACCAGCCCATTGACCTCTGCTGGCGTCTCGCCCTTGGCACGCATTGCCACCAGAAATCCGGCCATCTGCACTGCAGAGGCGGCATCGGTCATGATCTGATTCATTGCCCATGTGGTGACGAGCGGATCTAGGTCATAGCCATGAAGTAGGTCAGTGAAAATGTCCGACCACGTTGGGACATCTGGATTGACAACAGATGCAATCTCAGCCACGACGACTTCTATCGAGCCGAGGGGGAATCTGAGGTTCCCACTAAACGGCGACGTAAAAGATCAGCAACGGCATGCGCTACCTCAATGGCATCAAGCGGATGTTGAACCACAGCATCGGCATTTGACCAGCGTGCTAACCATTCGTCTTCTTTACGACCAGTGAGCAAAAGAATCGGCGGGCATTGATAAATCTCCTCTTTCAAGGATTTACATACACCCATTCCACCAACCGGGACAGCTTCACCGTCCAAGATGATGACATCGATTCCGCCCTTTGCGACCTCATCGCGAACTATGGTGGCGGTGGCCACTTCGGTCACAACAATGGTGGGCAACTCAGGTGCTGGTCGTGACCCCAGAGCCATCACAACGCTGCGTCGGATGGCCGAGTCGTCGCTATAAACGAGGACTTTCATGGGCGATCGTGTGGGGTCGGTCACAAACCCAATCCTAAGCCCCGACGCGCCATTTTTTGTGGGTGGGGTCAGCGCCTCGCAGGCGTGAACTAGTGACAGAATCATCTCGTGACCAGCGCAACGGCAATCCAGACTCCTAAAGCTTCGGGACCCATAAATCGGCCAAACATGGTGGCAGTTGGCACCGTGGTGTGGCTGGCGTCAGAGTTGATGTTCTTCGCAGCCCTTTTCGCGATGTACTTCACTTCTCGCGCGGTTAATCCTGAGCTGTGGGCCAAAGAGACGCAAATCCTTAATATCCCCTTTGCCGCGGTTAACACCACGATTTTGGTGCTCTCCTCAGTCACCTGCCAATTAGGAGTCTTTGCGGCCGAGCGTGGCGACGTGCAGAAGTTGCGATCATGGTTTGTCCTGACCTTCTTCTTGGGCGCAATCTTTATTGGTGGCCAAATTTTCGAATACTCGAATTTGGTCAAGGAAAACCTCACACTGTCATCAAATGTTTACGGCTCAGCCTTCTACTTGACTACTGGATTCCACGGTCTACACGTAACCGGTGGTCTGATCGCATTCTTGTTTGTCTTGGGTCGCACTTATGCGGCAAAGAAATTTGGTCATGAGCAAGCCACGTCAGCCATCGTCGTGTCGTACTACTGGCACTTCGTTGACGTGGTCTGGATTGGCCTTTTTGCCACCATCTACCTGATCAAGTAAGGGAATCACGTGTCCGCAGGATCACCCCGTCGCAGACGACCCATTGCCGCAGCGGCCCTGGTCACCGTTGGGCTAGTACTCATGGGTGGGCTGTATGCCGCAGCTAGCTCGCTTGCCTCACCAGCTCGAGCCGGAACCAACGAAGCCTCCCCCGAGCTGATCAGCCAAGGAGCCCAGCTTTACAAAGAAGGTTGCTCCTCCTGCCACGGATTAAATCTTGAAGGCGTGCCAGCAGATTCCGCCAACAAAGCCAATCCGAAGGTCAACGGACCAACTCTGATTGGCGTGGGTGCTGCCGCCGTTGATTTCCAAGTAAGCACTGGGCGCATGCCAGTGGGTGCTTACGGCAAGCAAGTTGTGGCCGGTCGCTCTTCGTACACCGAAGAAGAAACATCTGCACTGGCGGCCTACGTTGCCTCCTTTGCTCCTGGCCCAGCCATTCCATCAAAGGAAGACTTAGACACCACCGATGCCAGCCTTGCTGAGGGTGGCGAACTCTTCCGCACCAACTGTTCCCAGTGTCACAACTTTGCTGCCCAAGGTGGAGCGCTCAGCGACGGAACTTTTGCACCCTCGATTGATCCGAGCCAACCGAACCACATTTGGGAAGCAATGCTCACCGGCCCGCAGAACATGCCCGTCTTCAATGACACCACGGTCAACCCTGACGAGAAGCGAGCCATCATCAAGTACATCGCCAGCATTAAGGCCGAGTCGAACCCCGGCGGGGCTCCACTCGGTCGAGTAGGTCCAGTCAGCGAAGGCTTGCTGTTGTGGACCCTTGGACTCGGCGCGCTGATTGCGTGCTCTGTGTGGTTGGGAGCGAAGGCTAAATGAGTCAGGACACTTCTGGGGAGTTGGAAAAGGCTCAAGAACACGAGCACGAACTTGAACACGTGCTTCGGCGCACCGACACTAACCCGCGAGCAGCTCAGCGGGCTGAGCGCCAAGTGGCCATCATGTTTGGCCTATCCATGCTGGCGAGCATCGGTTTTGTTGCCGCCTATGTCGGAATCTCCAAGACCGCTTCAATCGACATCCCCATCATTGGATCCATCGGTCTGCTTAACCTGACTTTGGGTCTTGCCTCAGGTTTGGGTCTGTTCCTCATCGGAGCAGGGGCGATTCACTGGGCCCGCCAATTGATGAGCGATGAAGAAATCATTGACGAGCGCAAATCATTTGCCGCCGACGATCAGACTCGAGCCCAAGTAGTTGAGGACTTCCAACAGGGCGCCGAGGAAAGCGGCTTCATGAAGCGCCCGCTGATTCGACGCACCTTGTTGGCCGCCATGGCTTTGATGCCGATTCCAGCCATCGTGCTGCTTCGTGACCTTGGGCCGCTTCCGGAAACCAAGTCTCGTAACACTTTGTGGCGGAGCGGATCGCGCATTGTCCAAGACATTTCCTACAAGCCCATTCGTCCAGAAGACATCCCCTTGGGTGGCTTGGTGGCCAGTGCCCTACCGGCTGATCTGAAAGCCATCGAAGAAGAACAGGGCACCCTCAACGAGCGAGCCAAAGCCTCCATCATCTTGGTCCGCATGGCCCCCGATGAGATTCGCTCGCAACAAATCCAAGATGGCGACTACCAAGGCATCCTGGCTTTCTCCAAGATTTGCACCCACCTGGGCTGTCCCATCGCGCTGTACCAACAGCGCACCAAGCACTTACTGTGCCCGTGCCACCAGTCAACCTTTGACTTAGCTGACAGTGGCAACGTGATCTTTGGTCCTTCAGCGCGACGTTTGCCACAGCTTGCTATTACAGTTGATGGTCAGGGCTACTTGGTCGCAAAAGAAGGCTTCCAAGAACCTGTCGGACCGAGTTTCTGGGAGCGCGGATGAGCACCACCCAACGTGCCGTAGCCACGACGACAACCTGGATCGATGACCGTATCGGTGCTGGCAAGTGGCTCAAGAAGAACCTTCGCAAGGTGTTCCCCGACCACTGGTCATTCATGCTCGGCGAAATCGCCCTGTACTCGTTCATTTTGTTGTTGCTGACCGGCGTTTACCTCACGTTGTTCTTCAACCCTTCGATGAAGGAAGTCATCTACAACGGTTCATACGCCCCGCTTAATGGAATCTCCATGACGCAGGCATACGAATCCACGTTGCGGGTGAGCTTTGATGTTCGCGGTGGGCTCTTAGTTCGCCAGATCCACCACTGGGCCGCTTTACTCTTCGTTGCATCGGTCAGCGTTCACATGCTGAGAATCTTCTTCACTGGTGCCTTCCGCAAGCCACGCGAGCTCAACTGGGTGATCGGTGTTGGCCTGATGACGCTAGCCATCCTTGAAGGATTTGCTGGCTACTCGCTTCCCGACGATCTACTCTCGGGCACCGGACTTCGCATCGCCCAAGGAATCGTCTTAGCTATCCCGCTGGTGGGTAGTTACGTTTCATCCTTCCTCTTTGGTGGCGAGTTCCCCGGCACTGACTTCATCCCGCGGCTGTATTCGATTCACATTTTGCTGATCCCTGGAATTTTGCTGGGAACCTTGACCGCTCACTTGCTCTTGGTGTGGTACCAAAAGCACACCCAGTTCCCCGGCCCGGGCCGCACCAATAAGAACGTTGTCGGATTCCCGCTGTTCCCGGTGTACACCGCTAAAGCCGGTGGGTTCTTCTTCATCGTCTCGGGCATCATCACGTTGATGAGTGCAATGTTCACCATCAACCCGATTTGGCTCTACGGGCCCTACGTTCCCGACCAGGTCACTGCTGGCTCCCAGCCTGACTGGTACATCGGTTGGCTGGACGGCGCGGTTCGAGTCATCCCGAACTGGGAAACGGTGATCTTTGGTCACAACATCAGTTGGAACATCCTGCTTCCAGCCTTGATCATCCCCGGAATCATGTTCACCTTGCTGGCGCTCTACCCGTGGATCGAAGCCAAGGCCACCGGAGACAAGAGCGAACATCACCTGCTTGATCGTCCACGAAACGCTCCCACTCGCACCGGCTTAGGAGCCATGGGGCTGTCCTTCTACATCCTGATTTGGATCAGTGGTGGAAACGACATCATCGCCCAAGCTTTTAGTTGGTCTATTAACTCCATCACGTGGACCATTCGCGTCCTGCTGATCGTGTTGCCACCGGTCGTGTTCATCATTACTCGGCGGATCTGTCTGGGTCTGCAGCGTCGCGATCGTGACAAGCTCATCCACGGGCGCGAGACCGGAATCATCAAGCGCATGCCTTCTGGTGAATACCTTGAGGTTCACGCACCGATTAGCGAGGCTTCTCGGGCCAAGTTGATCTCAGCTCGTGAAAGCCACTACGCACCGCTTGAGGCAGGCCCAAGCCATGATGAAAACGGTGTGAAGGCTCCGAAGAAGGGTCGCTTGGGAGTCAAGCTCTCGAACTTCTACTTCGCCAATCGCGTGGTTCCGCCTACGGACGAGGAAATCGCTGAGGGTCAACACCATGCTGCAGACGACCTAGAAACAGTGCGTCCCAGCGGACAGATCACCAGCGGTCACTAGTTCGGGACCGGGCTCAGGGGGCATCTCCTGAGCCCACATGCAGGGCTCGCAGAAGATCAAGTTCAAGTTGCTTTGCCTGATCACCAGCCAGCATGCTCATGGTGCGTGGCCGCTCTAGTGGAACGTCAAACTCCCCCACCACGCGCGCTGGGCGTTCGCTGAAAACATAGATCCGGTCTGAAAGCAAGACCGCTTCGCGAACATCGTGAGTGATCAACAGGACGGTAAAGCGTTCACGTCCCCAAATTTGATCTAGCCACAGTTGCAGTTCGGTGCGAGTTATCGCATCCAAGGCCCCAAAGGGTTCGTCGAGTAGAAGGATGTCTCGACCCTGGGCAATGGTGCGGGCAAGTGCCACCCGCTGACGCATACCCCCGGACAGTTGATAGGGGTGCGAATCAGCAAACTCACGCAAGCCAAATGTTCCTAAGAGCTCGCCGGCTTGCTTCCTTGCTTGGCTCTTGCGCACGCGGCCAGCAACTTGATAGCCCAGAGCAACGTTGTCGCTCACGCTTCGCCATGGCAAGAGCACATCCGTCTGGGGCATCCAGGCAAAGGGGCTCCCTGATCCAGCTAAGCCTTGCCCATCGATAGCGATGCTGCCCGAATCAGCTGACTCGATACCCGTGAGCACGGACAGGAGAGTGGATTTTCCACACCCACTGGGGCCAAGGATGGAAACAAATTCGCCACGATCTACGTGAAGGTTTAAGCCATTAAGGACATCAAGGTCTCCATAGGCCTTGGTCAATGCATCTATTGCGATTCCCCGGTTCACTCAAGCACCTTTCGTGATGCTGCATACCAGGGCATACAGAGGCGCTGAACAACGATGGTCAACCCGTAAAGACCTAACGTAATCAAAGCCGCCACCACTACCCCAGCCAAGACCAGGTCAGTTCTAAAGGAACCGCTAGCGCCTCTGATGTAAACCCCTAGTCCACTAACCGCCCCTGCATATTCAGCAAAAATTGCAGCCACCACGGCATATGTGATCCCAATCCGAAGTCCGGTGAAAAATCCCGGTAGCGCTGACGGAAGGCGCACCAAAGTAAAGACCGATACCTTCCCTGCTCCCATCGTGCGCAACAACGTCACAGCATCGCGCTCAGTGGAGGCATAGCCATCAACGAGACCAACAACTACGGGGAAGAAGGTCACCAAAGTAACCAATAAAATCTTCGGCAAGAATCCAAATCCGAACCAGATGACAAACAGTGGGGCAAGCACGACCAACGGAACGGTCTGACTGCCGATGAGCAGGGGCATCACAGCACGATTGGCTCGCGGTGAAAGATCAAGAAGGACCGAAATAACGAATGCAAAGGCGACCGAGACGGCAAATCCGATAATGACTTCACGGACAGTGGGCACAGTGTTCTCCCACAGTGACTGCCGATCAGCCCAGCCAGCTGTCAGCACTCGAGAAAACGCAGGAAGCACGTTGTCGCCGATGGTGCTGCTTCGCGAATAGATTTCCCAGATCGCTAGCAAAACCGCGAGGAGTACCAGCGGAGCCAGGGACAGCCGCAGTGAACGCAGCATAGATTTCACGTCATCTATCCACGGGCGAACAGGCAAGAACCATGTCGTGGACGATACATTAACCACAATCAAATTCCCCCTGAGCCCGCGAAGGAACAGCTGACCTCATGCGTCGATCCACAGCCAGGCCCATCATCACCTTGATCGCGATTACTAGCGTGGTCATGACTGCGCTTACCGCATGCTCGGGGAACACTTCGCCCAAGTCGGTGGCAGAACCTTCCCAGCCCGCGAAAGTTTCCATCGCACTGGACTACATCCCAAATACCAATCACATCGGAATTTACGCAGCACAGGCCAAGGGATTCTTTAAAGATGAAAATCTCACCGTAAAGATCGTCCCTTATGCCTCCACGCCGGCTGAAACTTTAGTGGCCAAGGGTGTGGCCGACTTTGGATTTTCCTTCTCAAACGGCACCGCATCAGCTCGAGCGTCAGGACTTGATGTGCTCCAAGTTTTTGCCAACATCAGCAAGGACCAGTACGTCCTTGCCTATCGCTCTGATGATTCAAGCATCACCTCCCCCAAAGATCTTGAAGGCAAAACCTATGCCGGCTTTGGTACAGCCGGCGAAGACGCTGAGGTCAGTACCGTCATCAAAGCCGATGGCGGCAAAGGGGTGTTCAAGAAGGTCATTCTTGATACGGCCGCCTACGACGCCGTTTACAACAAGAAGGCAGACTTCACCATTGCCGCCACCACTGTCGAGATTATTGAAGCTCGCGAGATTGGCAAGCCGCTTAAGTACTTTGTCCCAGCAGACTTCGGCTATCCAGACAATTACTCCAGCAACATCATCTCAAGTAACGCCTACCTCCGCGCACATCCTGAGGTAGCTCGACGATTCCTACGTGCTGTTCAAAAGGGTTACCAATTCGCCCAAGCGAACCCGAAACAAGCAGCAGAGATACTCGTGGCGGCAAACATATCAGAACTCAAGAACCCATCAGTGGTTGAAAAGGGTGCCCAACTTCTAGCAGCCGATGGCTACCTGAAAAATCAAGATGGAAAGTTCGGAATCATTGACGATGCTAAGTGGAGCAGCTTCGGAAACTACCTCTTCAAAAATAGGCTTCTCAACGACTCCAAGGGCAAGCCCTTGACCCAAGAGCCCAACTGGTCGGACTACTACACGAATGACTTTTTACCTAAGGACTAGTGGCACATCTTCTACACCGCAGCTGAGCGCTTGCCCCATGCATTCCAGGTTAAGTTCCAGTCGCCATAACCGTTTGTCAGCGTCATGGGCTTAACCGACCCGGTGTACTCGACGGGATCGCCGATTTTGGACCGCTCAAAGAGCCAGGCAGCGTTGCTCATACTCATGCCGGTACAGCCATGGCTAACGTTCGCGCGCCCTTGAGCGCCCACGGACCACGGGGCAGCATGGAGGAACTCGCCAGAATTGGTCAGTCGCATGGCGTACTCAACTTTGAGGCGGTAGGCATCACTTGAGCCGGCCGGGATGTCAACTGTCACGCTGTCCATGATCCGGGTGCGCTCTTTATTCATGATGACCTTGATGCCACTTCGCGTACCAAAGCCAACCTTGCCGGTCGTGACGGGGATGGTGCGCACTAGCGCTCCCCCTTGGAAGAACCGCAGTTCGTGAGTATCAATCCCGACCTTGATCACGGTTGCTTGACCTATCGTGAAATGGCGAACCACATTTGCATCACCGGTTTGATCGTTACCGATGGACAAATCAGCCAAATTCGCACGCACTGTGACATCTGTTCCGGCTGGCCAATAAGCCTTTGGTCGCCAATGCACCTCTTGCGAGCCGACCCAGCCCCAAGAACCGGTTACTTCCGGTGTTGAGCGCACACTCAGGGCCGCCTCAACCGAAGCTCGATCTGAGGGTTCTTTGTTAAACCGCACGATGATAGGCATTCCTACCCCGACGACACTTTTTTCTGACGGAGTAATGGTTGCTTTGACGGAGACTGCATTGCGAACTCTAAAAGTTGTTGACCCATTTGTTGAAATTCCTTGAGGATCAACAGCTGTGGCCTGCGCGGTAAAGGTTTCCCCGAATGGCAACGTTGCCTTATTCGAGGTCCACACATCTCCAGCTGGAGACAGTGCGCCTGCCACATCGGTGCCGTTGCTTTCTTTAACGGAAACTGTGGTTAACCGGCCACCACTGGCTACGACCTTCAGGGTGGTATCTGGATTAACCGTTGCCTTGGGATCACCGGGTGAAAACAAGACACGTGCGCCCGAAGAAGGAGCTTGAACACCAACGGAGGCTAAATCCGAAACCGGGGACTTCAAGGCAGAAGAGGAACCAGTCAGGGCCGGACCGCACGATGACACTGTGCCAAGCACTACAAGGCCGGCTACTGCAGCCAGCAGGGCGGAGGAAGGACGCCAAGTCACATTAGAGATTATGAGCGATCCAGAGCGAAATCGCCCGCAGACAGGGCGGAGTCAGGATTAAAAGGG
>Ga0114958_10000875_pt1 | contig 24907 bp, 18 predicted proteins | sample C_130208_EF_Meta_FD_89577 | JGI IMG/M metagenome (GOLD analysis project Ga0114958, IMG submission 89577) | Freshwater microbial communities from Lake Croche, Canada to study carbon cycling - C_130208_EF_MetaG | ecosystem: Environmental > Aquatic > Freshwater > Lake | place: Lake Croche, Canada... | reverse complement strand
CGATGCCAATCACGGATGGCTGCAAAGCAAACACAGCTTTAGTTTCGCCAATTATTATAACCCTGAGTGTATGCACTTTGGTATGCTTCGTGTCTTGAATGATGATACAGTGGAAGCCGGTATGGGCTTTGGTAATCATCACTAGAATTAAAATAACACAAGCGAAGAAACATCTTCGCTTGTGTAGTGCCCGGGACTGGATTCGAACCAGCACATCCTTGCGAACGCTGCGACCTGAACACAGTGCGTCTACCAATTTCGCCACCCGGGCTTTCCGTTGAGGGATGGCAAATATAAGGTTTAATTTAAGACAAGCCTATGGATGATGATGCGCATTTGTTGATGTGAACATTTGATTTGTATTGTGCTGATCGAAATTGATCCTTCGTAAAATATTCACATTAATTAGTAGGTTTGTTCTTTCAAAGATATCGCCCATAAACGGATGATTATCGTAAACCCTATTTCAATGAGATATCTCGTTTTCCTTTTTTATTTGTTTTCATATCAAACATTTGCATTGAGCGCCGACACGCTCAATGGTTTTGATTCTAAACTGAGTGGTGAAGAAATTAATTATTTTTCGCATATGCATCAGTTTGCCAAGACAGCCTTGCTTACACGCGCGACGGGTGCCATGCCGATTTCGTGGGAATCGCCTGTGTATAAAGGCTCTGACAGTCTAGTGACCTATGAATTCCTAATGGGGCACTCAACCGGCACAAGCAGTGGCGATCGTAAATTTGATGTGACGTTAAATGGTAATTTTCTCTTTACAATCACAACCTATATGAAAAAGAAGGGGGTGTATCAGCTCAAAGGTTCATCAAAAGATCGATGCAGTTATATTTTTATACAGGAGGAATATGATATCAATGGTGATGCGTTTGGGAAATTATGTATCACAGTGCCTTCTTCATTGGTAGATCAACAAGCGGTGTTTACGATCAATGGACAAGATCAGGACAGTCGCGATTGGCTTATGATTTTTATGTATCAACGAGGATTAAAAATGATTGCGGAGCCTACCAATCTGATTACACGAAGAGAAAATAAACGACAGTTAAATCTTTATATTGATAATCCGTATCCTGATTCATCTTCTCTTCGTGTTAAAACGCACGATGGATACACCGAGTTGAATCTACGTCACGGATATAATGCATTAAGCATTCCGGCCTATTCACGCAAACTTATGGGGCATGATAGTCTGCGTGTCATCGTCAATCGAACCGATACCTTATCTGAAATTATTGAATTGAATCCAATACGCGATTTTACATTTCATATTATTCATCATTCACATAACGATATTGGTTATTCACATTTGCAAACTGATGTTGAGAACATACAAAACAATAATATCCTCGCAGCGATTCGTTGGATAAAGCAACATGTACCATCACTACAACAACCTATTTGGCATATTGAATCGTTGTGGGCTGTTGAGAATTTTTTGCGCATTGCGTCAACGGTTGATATCGCAGCCTTCAAAGAGGCGGTGCAAAACGGTCAAATAGTACTCTCTGCGAATTATGCTAATATTCTTACTGGTCTTTGTCAACCTGAAGAGTTAAACTGGTCTGTCGAATATGCAAAGCAACTTGAGCAACGATTTGGTTTTAAGATACTCAACGCTATGATTACTGATATTCCGGGTATCACGTACTCAGGCTTGAAGTCGTATGTTGATAATGATATTCCATATCTTTCTCTTGGTCCCAATTATGTTGAAACACAAGCCGACAAAGGTGATCGTGTAGGCGCTGTCATCAAGGAGCAAGGCGATCAGATCTTTTATTGGAAACCCAATAGGGCATCAGAAAAGAAGTTGCTGGTATGGACAGCGGGAAAAGGCTATTCTTTTTTTCATGGGATAAATGAAAGTGGCAAGCAGGCTGGATGGGAGCAGCGTATATCGCAATATTGTGATGAACTAGAACAGGCACATTACCCCTATAATATTATACAACTTCGCTACACTAAAAACAGCGATAATGGACCTGTCGATACAGATTTAGTATCGTTTATTGAACATTGGAATGATGAATATTTAGTGCCACAATTAACCATCTCTTCAATCAATACCTTGTATGCCGAATTTGAGCGAAAATATGCCAAATCGATTCCGGTTCGTTATGGCGAAATAAGTCCGTATTGGGAAGACGGCGCCTATTCAACCGCAAAGGAAGAAATGGATAATCGTGAAATCGTCCGAAAGACAATCGCTTTGGAGTCAGTTGCCAAACAACAAAAACGCTATGAAGCAAACAAGGAGTTGTTTTATCGATTACATCGGTCTATTGTAATGTTTCACGAGCATACCTGGGGCGCGTGGTGCAGTATATCGGATCCTGAATTACCTTTTACAACGCAGCAATGGGATATCAAGAAACAGTTTCTTGATTCAGCTACATTCTATTACAAGAAACTAAGCAAGTTGCTTTCCTATACGTACAAAGCACCACTTGAAATCTCATCGTCTTCTAAAAAAATGGTGACTGATTTTGTGGTTGATTCGCTTCATGGTGGATTGAAACAACTTATTGTAGCAGGACAAAATATTGTGCCTGCATCGTCGTCCCTAAGGTTCTTTGAGCTGATTTATGTGCTTGGTATCAATCCATCAACATGGAGTAAGGCCTCTCAGGTGAAGATGATGCTGAATGAAAATAATAACGAAAAGAAAGTCGTTCGATTGACTGCCAACTTACCTTCTATGAAAAATCTCACTATCACGTACACACTTTGGAAACGCGAAGGGCGATTGACTTGTGCTTGCGCATTTGACAAGATTGACGAGAAGGAAAAGGAGTCGTTACATATGGCGATGCCTTTTGCTATGCATCATCCAACAATTCGGTATGGTACAGAAGGCCATATGTCAAATTATGATAGTGATCTGTTACCCGGTTCCAATCATGAATTTGTTTGTGTTGAAGATCAAATGACCATTACATCAGAATCGCTAAAGGCAACGGTTCGTTGTCCAAACCTTGCGTTATATGAAATTGGTGGCATCATTGATGAGACGAAGATCAACGGTGCTAAAGTGTGGAAGAAGTGGGGCAATAATACATCCGATATCTTTTTATACATTTTTAATAATTATTGGCACACCAACTACAAAGCCTATCAGGCCGGTCATATCGAATTTGAAACATCACTATGCATTGATGCAATAGATGACAAAGGAATACGATAAGTACATCAATCATAGTAATCTGGTTATTCCTCCGAATGTGATTTATGCAGCGCACGTCGATTAATTAGTGTCATTATTTTTTTATCTTGATGTAGGCATTTCGTTAGTAATCACATGGTTTCAATTGAGATGAACACATGTTGTTTCCTCAAGAAAAAATGCGTATAAAATTCACTTCTAATGTTGTTTTTACATTCATTAAAAAACTAATCTGGACAGCCTGATGCTGATCATACTTCTATTCTCTATCTTTGACATATTGAAATTTTATTAAACTCCCCTTCATGAGATTTAAATTGCTGCTTGCATTCCTTTTTATGTTTTCGACTCAGATGCTTATTGCGCAGCGTTATCGGAACGATGCAAGCAAAAAATATGAGGCATCACCGCTCAGTAAACGAAAAATAAAAGAGCAAGTCTATAAAAAGAACATTGTGAAATTTAACCTTACAGGGTTGATTTTAAAAAGTGCTGGATTTCAATATGAACATAAAATTGGCAGAAAAACATCGCTATCACTCGGTTTAATTTATCGACCTAAAGCAACTTGGTTTCTGTCGAATTATTATGATACCACTAGCGCATCGACGGGGTATAGTCAAGAGTCTAAATTTATGATAGCATCAAGTCGATTAAGGTCATTCATTCTCACACCGGAGTTTAGATATTATTTGGGTAGGCAAGCGCCAAGTGGACTTTATTTAGCAGCCTTCGCTCGTGTGAAGTCGAACAAAACACAGTTCAGTTATCATTATTATGATGATGTAAATTTAGTTCAACGTTCAGCCTTGGGCAATTTGAATGAAACGATGATTGGAGGAGGTCTTTTATTTGGCTATCAGTTAGTTACTCGTAAAAGGCTTACCATCGATTGTTGGTTTTTAGGTCCTTGGATTGGTAACCAACATGTGAAACTACTGAGTAATGTCAATACAAGTAGTATCAGTTCTTTGCAGCAGACATTTATTGCGCAGGATATGAAAGTGATGTTGTCGAAAGAACACGACGTTCAATGGAACACCAAAGGTATTTTAACGACCTTTAACTATCTTGATCTTAGCGCACGTTTCGCAGGAATCAATGTGGCGTATAGTTTTTAATGCCAATAATGATTTGAATTAATCAATTACTTATTTCTTAGAAAAGGGTCTTCTAGAAATTCCCTTGTCTGTTATTGCCTGCAAGATATAGGTTCCAGGAATCAACGATGTTGTGTTGAGTGTTGCGTGGTTTCCTGAAGCTTTTAACGTACTTACAATTTTTCCATTGATATCGATGATTTGCAATTGTGTCAACTCCGCATTCTCTTTCGTATTGATTAGCAGAAAATCAGTCGCTGGGTTTGGATAGATAACAAGGTTACTCTGTGCATTGATATCACTGATTCCTGTAGCCCAGTTGACAACGAGTGCCGAGCCTGATGCAGGTACATAGTTTTGTTTGGTAGCCGTAATGAATACCGTATCAAGTACTGTTAATGGAGGGAATGTGAAATACGCTATGCCTCCGTATACGATCGATGACGCAAGATATTCGCCTTGATAATACAGTCCGATGGTGGCGCCATCAACTGGACAATGAATTTCATATGTGGTGCTATTTTGTTTAATATGCACGTCATAACCCAAGGTCAATGTGCCTTCATTTTTAGTATAAATAGAAACGGTTGGGTCGCCAAAAAATATCCATGTATCAGTCATGTCGCTGCCGGCTAATGGATCTGTGGCGATATTGTATTGATCGTTCATACTCATACAGGCATCGGCGCACATCACACCAAGTCGTGATTTTAAATTCGATGGTCTTGCTCCACGTAAGATTGCATTGAATTCGTCTTGCGCTTGCATAGGCTCATCCCAATATTGACTGATGGATGACATGTAGTTTGAAATGGTGCCGTAAGGTTCAAAACTTGTTGTACGCGCACGTTGCATGTTTTCTGCAAAACAGCTGTACGATACAAATTCGCCAGGACTACAACCAACCACAAAGATGAACGGCAGTTGATTGTAATTATGTAAGGAAGGAATATCCGAACTAGAAAAGCTCGTTGTGACAATGCCATCCGGTCCACCATGCCCACAATAATTAATCAAACTAGCGCCGTTGTTGATGGCTGTGCTAAGCATATTGGCTGTAGGATATCCTAATTGATCAGTGCCAAGTAAGGTCGCAGATGAAGTACAAGTGTCGTCATACTCCTCGACATTAGTCAAATAATAATACTGATTTTTATTACTGTCAACGATCTCATGAATATGATCAAAATCGTATTGATTATCGTCGCCGGTGCCAAATTCGCTACCGATGCCGATTTGAGTTCTCATCCAATTGCCGCTAGTGTTCGGTGATTGTTCATAGTTTAAAGTTCTTGTTACCTGCGTACGTATTTCGCTGATACTTTCGCCAGATAAACGACCCACTGAAAATTCAGGGTAGTGGTCATTACCATTGATATACGCATAGGCAATGTCTGATGGTCCGGCAACAGCACCCGTCGTCGTGACAGGCGGAATGTTTGTATCATCACCAACGATTAATAAGTAAGCGATTTGTTTCTCTTGGAAATATGATTTCACCAAGGCCTTAATGGTTGTCGAATTAACGCCACCGCTAAGTGTATCGGTATTAACCAGATAGGTTTTAATCCCTTTCATTTTTTTCCATTTCACCAACGGTGCAATTTCAGCTAAAAAAGCAGCAGGGCTAATGATTAATAAACTTCCTCGCTCATTCAACGGTGTGTATGTCGTGCCAGTGGTTTTATAATTGATAAATTGATTTTGATAAATACCATCAAATTCTTCAACTACTTGATTTGGTCCTTCATTGCTACTCAGGATATTGTCATTCGATACGCCTGCATATTCAATGCTTAACTTAAAATGTGAATACACACGCATTATTTTTGTCACCGGATTATATTGAACCGGATTGATCATGACTGTTTGGCCTCTGAAATCGCGAAGGATATAAGGTTGATTGAGGATGGCAGTTTGAGCAGGAAAGAACGCGTCTTTTTGATATACATTTCCATAGATAAAAGGCACAGTTGAAGGATTGATAGCACGACTAAAACTTCCTTTGCTAGGTGCTATAGCGACCATTGGAATATCAGTGTATTGACTTTCGATGACGCTTAATGTGCTGTTTGCTTGATTTGGAATAATCATGGAAAAAGCGAGCTTCGGCAAATCGGGTGATCCTTTTTGTAAAAGTTGAGTGCCTTTATCAACGGTGATTTTTATTTCATTTCCGTTTGGTGTTAAGACAGGTAGTTGTTTTATTGCACCAATATGCACATCAATAATTGTTCGATTTGAAGAATTAGAGATGACATTATATGATGTTGATTGAGCAATTGCCGAATGAAGATAAATCAAGGCGGAAAACAGGAGCACTATTTTTTTCATAAAAGAATAAATTAGGAATTAAAAATAAATGAATAATACCAATTTCGGTATTAAATTTGTGACTTATTCTATCAAGAGCCTATAAGTAAAGGCCAAGAATAAACACCTCGGGGTGTCTGCACATGCTGTGTAGTCTGAGATGAAACCCGTGAACCTAGAACAGGTAATGCTGTTTAGGAAAGGTAAGTGAAGCACTTTTCTCTTACCCATTTATTGTATAACCCGCGTCTGAAAACGATTACGTTTTTATGTGCACAAAAAATGGATGATGAGAAAAATCTATCTAATCTTGCTTGTATGCTTGCCTGCGACCAAGCTCTTTTCACAGGTAAAAAGAGAAGGCAACGATACGCTTCGCAATATCGAGTTGCCTGAGGCCGTGATCAAAACAGGTAAAGCCAATCTGTTAAGTGAAAAAAATAAGTTGACTATTACTAATGGACAAATCCGAAAGCAGAATGGGGCTGAAGATTTGCCGTATCTGCTTAACGGAATTTCATCGGTGGTGATTAGTTCGGATGCAGGCACAGGTACTGGTTATACTGGAATTCGAATACGTGGCGCCGATCTCACAAGGATTAATGTAACGATGAATGGTGTGCCTGTAAATGATGCCGAAAGTCAGGCGACTTACTTTGTTGACATGCCCGATATCTTATCATCTACCAAGGAAATTCAAATCAATAAAGGCGTTGGGAGTTCGAAAAATGGTGTGGGGAGTTTTGGCGCTAGCATCGCTGTCAATAATTTGGATGTCGATCATACCAAACCGCTGTTTCTATTTCAAACAGAATGTAGTTCGTTTAATACGTTCAAGAATGTGGTCAAGGCTAGCACCGGCCTTATCAACGAAAAATTTATCACTACTATCCGTCTATCATCATTGCAGTCGGATGGCTATATACAACGCGCATCATCTGATTTAAAAGGCATGCAGCTGACATCGAAATATGTATTCAATAGAAGCACGCAATTGGTGTTTAACTATTTGAATGGCAGCCAAAAAACTGGTCAAGCTTGGAATGGTGTGTCACAGGATAGTCTCGCCACTAATCGCACCTTTAATGAATTAGGGTTGAAAAGCGATGGAACATACTACAAAAATCAAACCGACAATTATGGACAAACATATTATCAGCTATTTTTTGATACAAAACTCAATGCGCATGTTGCTGCAGGATCCACACTTTTTTTGACTAAAGGAAGAGGGTATTATGAAGAATATAAAACAGCCCAGTCGTATGCAGATTATTACTTGACTGATTACATTCAAGGAAATGACACGATTACACAAACAGATTTGATTCGTCAGCTTTGGCTCGATAACGCTTTCTATGGTGGACGTTTGTATGCAACCTATGTGTCAAAAAAACTTGATGTAGGTCTCTATTTAAATTATAATCAATACGAAGGCCATCATCATGGTGACGTTATTTGGGCGCAAGAAAATGTGCCTGATCATTATCGATGGTATGCACTTACTGCCACGAAAAAAGACTTCAATGCTTACGGTATGGTTGATTATCGATTTGGACAACATGGATCTTTTTTTGCCGATGTGCAAGCACGCCGTGTGAATTATGTCATAAATGGGTTCAGAAAGAATCCAGGCATTCAACAAGATCTAGATTATCTATTCTTTAATCCAAAAGTAAAAGTCAGTTGGCAGAACGGGAAACACTTGCTTAGCCTATTGGCTGGCATTGCGCAGAAAGAGCCTAACCGTGAGGATGTGGAAGCCGGTACTACATTTCTACCTCGGCCCGAAAAGATGTTTAATGCCGAACTGAATTATTCTATTCGTTGTTGGGATATTCTTGATCTGCATGCGACAGCCTTTTTAATGAATTATATCGATCAATTGGTGTTGACAGGCAAATTAAATGACGTGGGCGCTTACACTAGAAGCAATGTTCCTAAAAGTTATCGTACAGGTCTTGAATTGGAAGCGAATCTTAGGTTGCCTTCCAAACTCATTGAAGCAAAGGCTAATGTGGCATTGTCGCGCAATACGATTAAGCACTTTACCGAATATGTTGATGATTACGATAATGGCGGACAGATTGTACATTCATATGCCAATACCGATATATCATTTTCGCCTTCGCTGATTAGTGCTGTGCAGGTGTCAGTATATCCATTTCGTAGACATCAGAAATCGATTGTTCACAACATGTCAATTGACATCCTTGAAAAATATGTCGGCGAACAATATTTAGATAACACGAGTAACCGTAATCGTATGTTGAAGAGATATATGACTTCAGATCTACTTTGTCATTGGCCGATAAACTTAACATCGCGTGCGGTCCTGAATGTAAAAGCCGGTATACACAACCTGTTCAATAAACGATATGAGGCCAATGGGTATACCTATAGTTATCAATACAATTCGACACTCACAACACAAAACTATTATTATCCTCAAGCAGGCCGACGTTGGATGTTGGGCATAGGTATTGAGTTGTAGGTTTAGGTTGGATCCGCATACGTTGTCCGATTTACTTTTTTTAAGTAAATGGAAAATAGGTTAAAAAAACGATGTCGCACGTGCATGTGCTTAGACTTGCTACAAAAGTGGATTGTCTTTAAACTAGCTTTTTTATTAATTATTCTTCATTCTCTTTTGGTGATAACTTGAATCAAATTACCTTTAACTTTTAAACCGATTAGATCATTTCCTGTTGACAGTGATAGTCATACAATAATTTAGAAAATACAAATGAACCATCAAATAGAGCAAATTAAAAAAATGATTGAGCCTTTACGACAGGAGATTAATCATCACAAGGTGTATTCGGCCATTCAAGATATCAACGACTTGAAAGTGTTCATGCAATACCACATATACGCAGTTTGGGACTTTATGTCATTGTTAAAAGCGCTGCAAAATAATCTCACTTGTACTTCTATTCCTTGGTTTCCTAAAGGCTCAGCAGACACGAGACATCTTATTAATGAAATAGTGGTTGGTGAAGAATCTGATGTGGATAGTGTTGGTGTTAGAAAAAGTCACTTTGAACTCTATTTAGACGCTATGCAGCAATGCGGTGCCGATATCTCTCAAATTGAAAAATTTTGTACAGTCTTAAAAAGTACGGGCGACTTCCAATCGGCCTTTGTAGCTTCTGAGACACCCGATGAGGCTCGCAACTTCGTTAACTTTACATTCGACATCATCGGAAGCAATAAAGACTATTTGCAGTCCGCTATTTTTACCTTCGGTCGCGAAGACCTTATTCCAGGTATGTTTCATTCAATCGTCAATGACATTCATAAAAACTTCCCTGACAGCATTTCAATTTTTAAATATTATCTTGAACGACATATCGAAGTAGATGGCGATCATCATAGTCATCTCGCCCTGCAAATGACTTCAAATCTTTGCGGCACGGATGATCAACGTTGGAAAGAGGCGGAACAAGCAACACTACAATCGTTGCAACGTCGCATTGACCTTTGGGACGGCGCTTACAAACAGATAATGAAGAGCAGGTCTGCATTGATGTAATAGACTCTCGGTCAAAAATCACCTTCAGTACACAGAGAATTAGTGCCACATAGTAAGCCCAAAAAAATCCCCGCCCATAAAATTTTTTGGACAGGGATTGTAATATTGTTGCGACTTAATTAATTTAATCGAACGATGTAATAATAAACACCTTGAAGATTCGGATAAACACCACCAAGCTGAAAGTCGTTTTCGCCTGATGATATAATTTTATTCATCTCTTCGATTGATTCAATGGGATCATCATTGATTTGCGTAATGATAAATGAATTCTTAATACGGGTTTGTTTGGCTAATAATCCGTTCGGTTTGATATTAGAAACCTGCACTCCGCCTTTGACACCCAAAACTCGACATTCTGTTTTACTCAATTCCTTGAGCGATGCGCCTAGTTGTCCGTTCGAGTCATTCTTCACAATGTCCGTATTCCCAATTCTGTTTTTAAAAATGATATTGCTTGTGTTGACAACGCCGTTACGAATATAGGTAATCGTTGTTTTGTCGCCAGGGCGGTATTGCGCCACTTGCTCAGATAATTGAGGGCCGTTTTTGATTTCTTTTCCGCCTATGTTCGTGATAATGTCTCCTTCTTTTAAACCGGCATCTTCGGCGGCACTTTCTTTGTTCACTTCTTTAATCGAAACGCCGTCATATTTATCAAGACCAAGTTTGCTAGTCTCTTTTGGATCGGCAGTCTTGCTATCGACATAGCTTACTCCAAGGAAGGCTCGCTGCACATTGCCATATTTTACCATATCATTGGTTACTTTTTGTACAATGTTCGATGGAATCGCGAACGAATAACCTGCATAAGAGCCAGTAGGAGAGGCAATAGCAGAATTAATACCGATAAGTTCACCTCGTGCATTCACCAAGGCTCCACCACTATTGCCGGGATTAACAGCGGCATCTGTTTGAATGAAACTTTCAACGGCTGTACTATTATTTCCGATCTTCGTTTGATTAATTCCGATGTTGCGATATTTAGCACTCACGATACCAGCAGTCACTGTTGTTTCAAGACTTAATGGATAACCCACAGCGAGTACCCATTGTCCTAGGCGAACATCATCAGAGTTTCCAAAGGTTAAAAAAGGAAGTTTTTGTTCCTCTACTTTAAGCACGGCCAAATCTGTAGCGGCATCTTTGCCGATTACTTTAGCGGTGAGTGTTTTTCTATCGTTCATAACAACGGTCACTTCATCGGCCCCATCAACCACATGATTATTCGTGACAATATATCCGTCCTCTGAAATGATAACACCCGATCCGCTTCCTTGTTGAGGTTGTGGCTGCATAAATTGGCCGCGGCCACCGAAGAACTGTTCAAATAAATCATCGCCGAATGGATTTCTGTTTTGCATCGAAGCCATTTTCTTTTCAGTTTTGATATGAACCACTGCTTTACTTGCTTTTTCTGCGGCGTCTTCGAGATTGACATAACTGCCACCTTCTGCAGATGACGATGGTTCGTAATTAGTGAAATGGGCATCAGGATTTGAAGAGGTGTTGCGGCTCATCGAAAATACCTGATCAGAGTAGATGTATTTTTTTGCAATGGCAAAAGTAAAAAGGGATGTCGCGAATGCGATTAAAATGATACTTGCTATCTTTTTCATTTCTGATAATTTTTAGATCACAAAAATAGAATCAGTCACAACGCACTCAGTCAATTTTGAACTTTTTTAACACATAAAATCATGTTAAGAAAACTATAGGGTATTCAGAAAATTAATGGTATTTACATTGTCAGCAAAGTCAAAAATAGAGGGTGTTTGGGCTTTGCCAAATGCGATATGACCATGGCCAATGATAGCTTGTATTTCGTCGCTTATATAAAGTTGTTCGATGAGCTTGTTGTTATCTGAGTAATGTTCATAATGCACCACGGCAATAGCTGAAAAAATTGATGGATGTTCCACCACAAGAATACTTTCACTACTCATATACAATTGGTTGTTGAGAATATACAATGCTAGATTGTAATCTAGATTGTTTCTGAATTTATTGTGGTGCTTGAGATGGTCGTATTTACGAAAGGCAGCAAGCATCGGAATGAAGTCGTAGGTTTCGGGTACGTATAGTTTTGTTACATTTCGGCAACCCAAACCGAAGTACTGATAGATATCATCGGCAAGCTGTTCTAATTCCTCCTTAGTTTCATTTCCTTCAAGAATAGCAACTGATGTTCGATTTCGTCGGATGATATGTGGGTATTTGGCGAAGTAAAATTCAAAGTATTTGGCTGAATTATTTGAACCTGTGGCTATGTATGCATCGCAACCTTTCAGCATCTCGGACGCTGAAATAAGTTCACGGTTGTTATTATCCCATTCGTATAATTTCTGGATGAAGTGGGGAAGAAGCACATCGTCTTTCGTGGAAAATTTGATACGTTGCTTATGGCCGCTTAGAAATACGCAAAGGAAATCATGGAACCCAACTAATGGAATATTACCTGCCATAGTTATGCCGACGGTTTGTTGACGTCCTTTCTCTTCGGCAGTTTGTATGCTTTTCGCAAAATCAGTGAGCGCTTCTTTATTCAAAAAATAGGTACAAATAGTTTGTAAGGACAACTCAATGAATTCTTGTGTAAACCATCCGTTTTGTCTTTCTGCTTTTTCCTTCATTGCTTGAACGGTTTCATCGTTCTGAAGAATGTAGTCTTTTAATTTAAGTAAAACATCAATTCTATTTGTAATCATGAAGCAGATATTAATTTTTTGTGTAAATTTGATGCGCGAAAGTCGAACTTTCACGTTGTTTTAAATCAAAAACTCAAACAAATATTACAATATGGCTATTAAAATTACTGATGAGTGCATTAATTGCGGAGCTTGCGAACCTGAATGTCCTAATAATGCAATCTACGAAGGTGGTGTTGAATGGGCTTTAGCTGATGGTACAACAGTGAAAGGAGCATATATATTAATGAATGGATTATCAATGGATGCGAATCAAAAAAACGCACCAATATCTGATGATGCGTATTTCATTGTGTCTGATAAATGCACCGAGTGTCAAGGTTTTCATGAAGAGCCACAATGCGCTGCTGTTTGTCCGGTGGATTGTTGCATTCCTGATGACATGTACAAAGAGACTGTTGAAGCCTTGCTTGAGAAGAAGGCTCATTTGCACGCCTAGAGCCTTTACTTAAAAAAATAGATATGATGCGGTTAACATTAATTTCATTAGCAGTGTTTGCTGCTTGGCATGGTGATGCGCAGCAATATTTCCCACCTAAAGTCAACTACGATACAGTCAGGACGAAGATTGCCGATTATGAAGCAGTTCAGTTGATGGATACGAGCGGCAATGTTATGGAAGAAGGCTTCATGAAGAATAATAAGTTGGATGGTGTATGGACAACGTATCATCCTACAGGTTTCCCTGCGACAACAACGTCGTTTCGCAATGGGAAGAAAAATGGTAGTTATATGCGTGTTGGTCGCGATGGATATCTTGAGGAGATGATTGTTTATCGAGATGATATCAAATATGGTCCGCACCGAATTTTTTACAAAGGTGCGCGCATTGACAGGGAATTGTTTTATAAAAATGGCATTGAAGACGGTTTGCGTAAAGTGTATTATTCAGATGCTGGGTTGCAGGAAGAGGCGAATATCAGATTGGGAAAGCGTGAAGGCATAACAAATTGGTATTATAAAAATGGAAAGAAAGCGGTTGAATATCATTTTAAGAATGATCAGATTGATGGCATGGCGACTTCCTATAATGAAGGTGGTGCGATTACATCACAAGGTTATTTTGTGAAAGGGTTAGAGCAAGGTAGTTGGAAAGAATTTAATGAACGTGGTGAAGTAGTTCAGTCAGGAAATTACATTGATGGCCATAAGGAAGGCGTCTGGCAGGAATATGATGGAAAGGGAAATGTAATAAAACTAGTGAGCTTTAAGAACGGAGAGCCTGTGCAATAAGCTCTTCTTAAGTATAAAAATAGTATGGGTAATATTTTAGCGCGATTCAGATTAATTAAGCATTTTATTTTTGATATTGATGGTGTGTTGACCGATGGTACGCTTTTAATCAATGCAGATGGGGCGCTCCTTCGTTCTATGAATAGTAAGGATGGATATGCGCTGCAATTAGCTGTTAAAGAAGGGTATAAGGTGTCTATTATTTCCGGAGCAAAAGGTGATGCGATAGAAACACGACTTCGCGGTTTGGGTATTACAGATATCTTTTTAGGCATTGAAGATAAGCTTCATGTGTTCGAGGAAATTTTACGAAGACCAAGTTCTGAGAATTCTAAGATACTATATATGGGTGATGATATGCCCGATTTAATGGTTATGCAACAGGTATATTTGCCTTGTTGCCCGTCTGATGCGTGTCATCAAATTAAACTGATCGCTCACTATATTTCTCCATCCGAAGGCGGTAAGGGTTGTGTGCGAGATGTGATTGAGAAAGTAATGACCTTAAACGGACATTGGCACTGAGCATAATAATGAACCTCGATTAGTTATGTTGCAAATTGATAACGATATTAGTCTCGGCTTCGATTCATAAAAATCATAACGTAATAAAGTAACGTGGCTACTGAACTAATAGCAGCGACAACATAGGTACGAGCGGCCCACTTTAATGCGTCTTTTGCCTTGTCGTGTTCCTCGCCAGTAGTCAAATAGCTCGATTCCATCCAAGCAAGTGCTCTGTTGCTAGCGTCATATTCTACCGGCAAGGTAATTACTGAGAAGATGGTAGTAATCGAGAAAAGGATAATACCTAGTAGAAAAATAGTTTGATTGCCATGTCCAAATCCCATCATACCGATACCCGCCATGATAATCCATTGCGATAGATTGGTACCTATCTTCACGGCCGGAACCATCTTGCTTCTCATTTGCAACATACTATATTGGGTAGCATGTTGAACAGCATGACCACATTCGTGGGCAGCTATAGCGGCTGAACTAATACTTCTTCCTTCAAAGACATCCGGGCTTAGGTTGACTGTTTTGTCTTCTGGATTATAATGATCTGATAAGAAGCCTGGAGTGCTAATGACCTGCACATCATAAATGCCATTCTCTCGAAGCATTTTTTCAGCAATCTCTTTTCCACTCATGCCATTTGACAGGGGGAGTTGACTATACTCTGTAACTTTTGCTTTTAAACGATTGCTGACCAACATCCCAATCAAGAACATAACGCCTGCAATCAGATAATAACCTACATAGATTCCCATTGTATTATATTTTTTAGTAATTTGAAGCAAATATAAGCCCAATATGGATTGTATGTTAATTTAAGTCATAAAGTCTGTTAAAATTATTGAATATGCGTCATTGTGTCACAATTAAATATTCTGATTTTACATTCAATTGTAATTTTTTTGAAGTTTGCCAATAAATTTTTTTGAAATGACTCATTAAGGCTGTACTTTAGCATTGAATTTTATGGGTTAGTAAGAAATGGGCTATCATTCACTTGGTAGCCCTTTCTATTTTAATTCTCGAAATATGCATCCTCGTATAGCGTTCAATCTGACTGATTTAACAAGTATAATTTTTATTAAAAAAGATCATGTTTAAACTGAATTAGAGCGACACGAATCAATACCAATCAACAATTTTCTCCTAACTTTATTTCTCATTATCATTTCATTTTTACGTAACCTCAATCAAACAATTTCCTTTGTCAAAAAATAAAACAACCTTCATTTGTCAGCATTGCGGAACAGAAAGTGCTAAGTGGCAAGGTAAATGCCCTTCATGTAATTCATGGAATACATTCGTAGAGGAAATCATCCATAAGGACAACAAGAAAGAGATTTGGGAAGATGAACAAAGCGATTCTAAAAACACAAGATCAAAAAAAATAGGTGAGATAGTAGAAAGCGAAACTGTTCGAATTCGTACAAAAGATAATGAACTGAATCGAGTGTTGGGTGGAGGCATCGTCGAAGGTTCGGTTATTCTTGTTGCCGGTGAACCCGGCATAGGAAAGAGCACATTGTTTTTGCAAGCGTGCCTTCAGATGAACACCATCACAACCTTATACATCAGTGGTGAAGAGAGTCTTCAACAGATTAAAATGAGAGCCGATCGATTAAAAATTACCAACGATACATTTTATTTACTTACATCAACCGACACGCAGACGATCTTTAATGAGATTAAAAAAATCAAACCGCAGCTAGTTGTCATCGATTCAATACAAACATTAGAATCACAGTTTATCGAAAGCGCGCCAGGTAGTGTGAGTCAAGTTAGAGAATGCACCGCAGAGATTGTTCGTTTTGCAAAAGCGACCAACACGCCTGTCTTTATTATCGGTCATATTACAAAGGATGGCAATATAGCCGGTCCGAAAGTATTAGAGCATATGGTTGATACTGTGCTTCAATTCGAAGGTGATAGACATTACGCGTATAGGATACTTCGGACAACTAAAAACCGATTCGGCAACGGAAGTGAATTGGGTATCTATGAGATGAGCGAAGGAGGATTGAAACAAATCGCCAACCCATCTGACATTTTAATTACTCAAAAGGATGAACAATTGAGTGGTGTTGCAATAGCAGCTATGATGGAGGGAGCTAGACCTTTACTGATTGAAACGCAAGCGCTTGTCACACATGCTGTGTATGGCACTCCTCAGCGCACAGTCACTGGTTATGATTTGCGTCGACTGCAACTTTTACTAGCCGTATTGGAGAAACGGGGTGGGTTTCATTTTGGCGTCAAGGATGTTTTTTTGAATATGGCTGGCGGTATCAAAGTCGAAGATCCTGCAATCGATTTAGCGGTGATTTGTGCTTTGCTCTCTTCCTATGAAGATAAGCCTATACCGATGAGTATTTGTTTTGTTGGCGAAGTAGGATTAAGCGGCGAGGTACGAGCGGTTAGTCGAATTGAACAACGCATTGCAGAAGCAGAGAAGCTTGGGTTTGAAAAAATCGTTGTATCAAAATTCAATAAGAAAAGTATTTCATCAACCTTTAAGATTCAGATCATTTTCGTTAGTACGATTGAAGAATTATACAATACCCTATTTTAATTTTCATCGATGATGTCCTTATCAAGAATATTCAGGGATGTGCTCAACTTGTTGTATCCGACTTCGTGTGAAGGATGCGGTGACGAATTGCTTGGAAATGAAAAATGGCTTTGTGTTTCTTGTTGGATTGCGATGCCGAAAACAAATTTTCATCTTCAGTCTCCGAATCCTGTTGAACAACGTTTCGTTGGGCGAATTCCTATTCAGCATGCTAGCTCGATGTATTACTTCAACAAGGATACGCGTATTCAAGAAGTATTACATGCGCTGAAATACAAGAATAAAAAGGATATTGGAATCGAACTAGGACGTCGATTTGGGTATGAATTATTGGCTTGCGATTGGATCAATGAAATTGATGTCATCATACCTGTTCCATTGTCTAAACAGAAATTGAAGTTGAGAGGATATAATCAAAGCGAATGCATTGCCAACGGCATCAATGAGGTACTGCAGATTCCGATTGATACCGATGCTGTGCTACGAAGAAAGAATACATCAAGTCAGACCTCAATGACAATCGCACAACGAATTGAAAATGTCAAGGATGCGTTTGAGGTCGCAAATGCTTCATCATTGATTGGTAAGCATATCCTGCTTGTCGATGATGTGCTTACAACCGGTTCTACATTAGAATCTTGTGTCAGAGAAATAGTGAAAGTTCCTGACGCTAAAGTCAGTCTGTTGACACTGGCCTATGCAATAGAATAATCATTTTTACGTTACTTTTGCCTACATCTCTTTAACGAATTTATACTTTTCTACATGCCCAACGTCAGAATCAACCTGTTTTATCTGTTTTGTCTTTTGATACTTTTTACTCATTCGTTGACGTCGTGCAAAAAAGATCAATTACTGACGAGTGGCGGACAACTTTCTTTTTCAACTGACACGTTGAAATTTGACACTGTCTTCACCACGATAGGAAGTGTGACACGTTCATTTAAGATTTATAATACCAATAAAAAAAGAATCCGACTCGATCGGATTAAACTAGCCGGAGGTGCTAATTCTATGTTTCGTATGAATATAGATGGTGTGCCGACGAGAGATATTCAGCAAGTAGAGATTGCAGCGAATGACAGTCTCTATGTCTTCGTTGCGTTGACGGTGAATCCAACTTCGGGACTGAACCCGTTTATCGTGAATGATGCGGTGCAAGTGACATTGAACGGACAACAACGTGATGTGCCACTAGAGGCTTACGGGCAAGATGCGCACTATATTTCCGATTCGGTATTAACCTCTCAAACCTGGGTGAATGATAAGCCGTATGTGATCGTTCACTCCGCATGGATCGATTCGTTGAATATTCTGACGATACAGAAAGGTTGCAGAATTTATATGCATCAGGATAGTAAATTATATGTGAAAGGCACATTGAATGTCTATGGTACCAAACAAGACAGTGTTATCTTTCAAGGAGATCGATTAGATCGCGATTATTTTGGATACAAGGATTATCCGGGCGAATGGAGAGGAATCCATTTTTTGGGCGCTAGCGAAAAATCACATATCAATTATGCTGTATTCAAAAATGCAGGATTTACGGACGCCGCTATTTATGTGCAGCCGCCTAATTTTTTTGATATAAATAATCCAACACTTGAGTTAAAGAATACCATCATTGAGAATTCACTTGGTTATGGTATCCTTGCCTTTAATGCCTATATCAGAGCTGATAATTGTTTGATCCATACTTGCGGTTCGCAGAATTTAGCGATACTTGAAGGAGGCACTTATATCTTTAACTATTGCACGCTCGCCACCTACGGGGGATTAGGAATTAATCATTCGCAAGAACCTACAGCGGCTATTTTGAACTACAGAGATATAAGCTTGACTGGCTATGTAGGTCATGACTTGAATGCGACGTTTACAAACTGTATTGTGTACGGCCCTTTGGATGATGAAATTCTTTTCGGTAAAAAAAATGAATGGGCCTATAACGTCACCTTGAATCATTGTGTCATTAAACGAACAACAGCCTTGAGTAATGTTGTGAGCAACAATCTCATTTTGAATGCATCGCCTCAGTTTAAGGATTACAGCGCTTGGGATTATCATCCGTTGTCAACTTCACCGGTAAGGTTAGCGGGCATAAGCATACCGGGAGTCATTGATGATCTTGATGGTTTGACTAGAGCAAGCACACCAAGCATTGGTTGTTACGAAGTACAATAAATTAGTGTTTTCTTATGGTTGAATTGAGTAGATAAAATTACTGACGTTGTCTTCCATGATTGGAGAATCTAAGAGGTCGACATTGCCATCACCATTTATATCTGAGTTTTTGTATCCAGACGAGTATGTACTGATATCAGTTTCTAAGAATGCAAGGTCAATGAGGTCTATGTTATTATCGTTGTTTAATTCGCCAGTATAGAATGCCCAAATGTCATTTTCAACTTCGATCACATTATTGCCATAGCTGTTACTTCTAGAAATGGAGAAGTCATAGGGAATGTTTGTTCCGATAGTCACAGGTTCTGCAGACCAGGTTTCGATTGTATTACGATGTTTGATGGCAATAAAATAATCGTCAATGGGTGATGAGAATTGTCCTACAGCCGAACCGTCAGTCAGTAATGGAACCCTGCTTGTTTCAAGCCATTGATAGGGGGCTTGGTTAGAATGTAATTCAATATCAACCGAATCGGTTAGCATTGGATCAGCGCCTACTCCTTGATTAGCAAGTACGGGGCTCATCAAACCGTTTCCGATGTAATAACCTTGAAGCATCATTTTAATTGGTAAGGTATACGGAGGGCAACTGGTGTTTATCTCAATTGAATTGCTGGCAACGGTGTACCCGACAGCCGTAATTTCACAAATGAAAATATCGCCGTTATTAATTGAACTAACATGAATAGAATCAACATTACTGCTGCCGATGATCACCCCGTTTTTCTTCCATGTAAATACCGCAGCAGTAGGCGCATGTTGTGTGCTCGCATAAAGTGTGACAGAAGAGGCAGTGCAAACTGGATTTGATGGATTACAAACAATCGACACGGAAACTACCTGATTGTCGAAATAGGATTTGGCTTTGTTGAATGTTTGATTTCCTATCTGCTCGCCAATTGCACGGCCAGGCAAATCGTCAAACGGAGGATGTATGCCGCCCCAAATTCTCGAGAGACTCGCTTCATCGGACGCATCTTTATAGGATGCCCATTGAAGTTTTATTTGTGTGGTGGGGCTTTTCTCAAAGCCAATAAAATTGCTATTGGCAGGGATGATATATTCTGCCAAGCCACCCGGAAAATAGGGGCTTCCTGTTAAGTTCGTTAGACAAACGGCGCCAGCACGAGAGTAAGTTGAATGGCCTGATGTATAACCTGCGAAAGGAGGTGAAACAAATGTTTCGCGTTGAAACGGCATCCAATCCTCAGCTAAAATCCATCCAACTCCTGCCGCATTAATAGGTATCCCATTCGAGGTGAAGATGTTTGAAAAACCTTTCCATGCTTTCAGTTTGATTTTATTCACATTTACATTAGCAACTCCTCGTAAAGAAGCCGGATCGCTGAGTGTCACCAATTCAATATAACCTGTGATTAATTGAAGTCCACCTGGGTGATAGTGAGGTAGTAATGGATTAGAGCATTGTCCAAGTTCTGCCATTTTTCGAATCATAGAAATAGGTCGTGGCGAGTCGTACCAACCTTTGATTCCCCAACATGCGATGGCAGCATCGTGCATCGCTGATCCTAACGAAAAGTATGATTTTACATCCCATTCTAGATCAGAACAAAGAGGCCCGGTGCCACCTATTTTTTTCTGAAAACCAGGGTAGTCACTCACACTATTTAAGAAGGTAAACCAATGTCCGGGTGGTGTTTCAGAATTGGGTCCGTCAGCCCAATATTGAGACGCAATGCGCGTATAATCACCACGCTTTACATATTGAGCCGGGTAGGCTAATCCAGTCACAGGGTTCACCGTATAGCCATTGCCCATGGAAGCCCCTGTTGTAAAGTTGTAAAACGATTGAAGCGATGACAGGGAGTATGTCGTAGGATAGCTTTGAATATTGCCTTTTGCATGTGGCGAAATATCCCATAGTGTCGGATCATTAGGATCTAGATGGGATGACCAAGAAGCAACCATTGAATGACCCCATTTTAATAGTTGACTCGATGAATCATTCACGTTGCTTGTGTTTAATAAAGGCGGTATGCCGGGATTGAAATAAACTGGATACGTGACGCCGCTGCGATTGTAAATTGTGGCTGTTGATGTTGGCATAGAAAACGGCAATACCTTGCCCCACAATGGGCATACGAAATTTGGTGTGCTTGAACCGCACGGTATTCCATTCTGATCGATGCAGGTTACGTATGAAAGTGGTTGCCATGAGTTGACGTTCGTCATTGTTGCATTGCCTGGATAAAATAAAAATAATGGTGTGTTGTTTGGTGTATAGCCTGTGCCGGCATAGTTATTGATTTGGTTTGCGCCGTCGTTATAGCCCATGGCAATTATCTGTTGTGCAATATAATTACCAAGTGCAGCCGGATCGCCATTCGCATAATTAGTTGTCACAATTGAATTATCATAGCCTAAGCTTAGAAATGCGCTATCTAATTTTAAACTTGTTGTGTACCAATTGGGCGAGAGTGAATAGCGATTTTGCAATACCCGATACGCGGCGTAACTAATGGCTTTATTACGCGCGGCATTACTATTTGATGGTACTGGAATTCCATTAAACGGATAGGTAACACCATTGATCGTTTTGCCGAGAAGATAGGTTGTTGCAACACTGTCATACGCGGCCCATGCATCGTACATCGCCAACGAAACATGAAACAAATTGCGTGCTTGAACTGGTGGTCTCGCCGCATCGATGCGGATTGCATTCAATTGCATTTCATTCCATATCCGCGCCACAGAATGCGTTGAGGCATTAATAGAAAGTACGTTAAAACTGAGAAGTAGAAGTAGGAAGAAATTTTTCATGTATTTAAAGAAATGTAAAAATGAATGCAGTCGCGCAATAATGTATTGATATGATAATTCGTATGTCGAAGCATCTTGATTTAATTCTTGCAAGCCATAAAATTAATCTAGTTTTTCTAATCCCGTCGTTTTTCCTTTCTGCGTATAATAGCTCTTTCGTCAAAGATCGTTGGATTCATGCACAGCAAGTGGATGGATAGTTCGCACATAGTTATTGCATGCTGTTTAGTATGTAACCTCTTTCGTGTATTATTGAAGCAATGACCAAACTGATCAAGAATGTAGCTTCTCGTATCAATGAAATGACACATTGTATTGGTAAGCACTTGCAGCTAATATCAACGAAGCATGCGCTGAAAAGTGCGATGGGCGCTTACCTAATTAAAATGACAGATCGGTATCTAGTGTTATACTATATAAGCATGTTGAATTTAGAATTCGTGCAAAAAGTTTATCCACGTGGCTTCCTAAGAATTATTAGTAAGATATCTTATTTATTATTACTTTTAGTCTTCGACGTTAGGGCAAGGTGTCTATTCTCTTTCAAATCTCGATTCCTACTATGTATAAAATTCTCATGCTTGAAGACGAGGTTAAAACCGTCACCACAATTACGAAGGGACTGGTAGAAAATGGGTATGATGTTGAATATGCGCATGATGGGGAGCAAGGATTAGCCATGATTAATTCAAATCATTACGATTTAATCATTACTGATATCTTAATGCCGAAGGTAGATGGCTTTGAAGTATGTCAGAAAGTGAGACAGAAAAATCAATCGGTGCCGATTCTGATATTGTCAGCATTAGGTTTAACAGAGGATAAGTTAAAAGGTTTTGATTCAGGAAGTGATGATTATCTTGTAAAGCCATTCGACTTTAAAGAATTATTGGCGAGAGTGAAAGTATTATTGAAACGCTCAACCGAAGAGGTTGCCCCTGTTAATTTAATTCAATATGAGGGGCTTACCTTAAACCTTGATACAAAAGAAGTGTTCAGTCACGGCAAGCCTGTTCAATTAACTGCCAAGGAATTTCATTTGCTAGAATATTTTATGTTGAATAAAGAAATAATGCTAACAAAGGAACAAATTATAGAGCACGTATGGGGCTTTGATTTTGATCCTGGGACAAATATTTTAGAGGTATATATCAGTTATGTGCGAAATAAAATTTCTCATGATACCACTATGAAATATATTCAAACCCGCAAGGGGATTGGTTACATATTTAAATCACATTGATGAGGTATGCAAATTAGAACCAAACTTACCATACAGTTCATCATCTTGGTAGCCTGCATCATTCTTTTTTGTTTTTCGATTATTTATGCATCATTGTATCAAAATAGGAAAAATGAATTTTACAGAAAGATAGGATTCAAGGCAGATGCAACTGCTGAACTTTATTTCAAATACACTAATATTGATTCAGCGTCATTACGTATGATCAATGATTTGATTCGATTACCTGAGTCACACGAAGATATCACAATTTACAACAAGGAAGGGAAACAGCTTTATTCATCGATTGACACGATTGACTATCATATTAGTAAGTCATTTCTTGATAGAATTAAAAATGAGCAATCGATCGAATTTGTCGTTGGAAAATATCGGGTGCTTGGTAAAACATACCCCGGCAAATATGATGGAGCGATTGTTGTGGCTGGTGATGTGGATTGGGAAAGCTTAGCTAAAAACGCCTTCTTATTTCGGTTACTGACAATATTATATGGTGTGAGTATTATCATTGTTTCGATCGCAGGTCGTTTATTTGCGCAGCGGGCGCTTGCTCCATTGTCTGATGTGATCTCACAGGTTAATAATCTGCCGATTGAATCGCTTGAGGCTAGGCTTAAGGTGGTGAATGCGCGAGATGAAATCGGAAGACTTGCTCAAACCTTCAATATGCTATTGGTTAAGATTCAGAATTCAATTAAGCTTCAAAGAATTTTTCTATCTGCCGTATCACATGAAATGAAAAATCCATTGACTTCGATAACATCTCAATTGCAGGTGCTACAATTAAAGCGTCGCACTGAGGATGAATATCAACAGACCATTGAATCGGTGTTGGAAGATCTTGCTCATTTGAATAAAACCACGGTTGATCTCATTGATTTTTCTCGACTTTCATACGAAATGAATCTTGGTGTGGTGTTGCAAAATGTTCGAATTGATGATGTGGTGTGGCATTGCAAAGAATATTACGTTAAGTTGAATCCGTTGAGTAGTATTAAAATCAAGCTAATAAACTTACCACAAAATCAAGATGGATTGATAATTCAGGCCAATGAAGCACTTCTTAAGATTGCCTTGCTTAATATAATCGATAATGCATGTAAGTTCAGTACAGATAATTCAGTACAAATCGAGGTTGCCGTGCAGAACCATTCAATTGATTTGTCATTTACCGATAACGGACAAGGGATGTCGCTCTCTGAGCAAGAGCATATTTTTGAACCTTTTTATAGAGCTGACAAAACATCAAGCATATCGGGTCATGGTTTGGGCTTAGCCATTGTAAAACGAATCACTGATTTTCATAAGACAGAAATCATAGTCAATTCAATCAAGAATCAAGGAACCACCTTCGTTTTGAAATTCAAGAAAAAATTCTAATTATCTTTTAATGCAGGTTTGGTTTAGGGTATAGGTATTCGAAATTACCTTGGCAGTATGTTGTCACATACATTGCCTGAATTTAAACTAGTAGCTAAGACCTTGCTTTGGAACCTTCCATTTATTCTCATTTTTATTTTTTCTACTTTCTTGGCAAGTAT
>Ga0114958_10000873_pt1 | contig 24939 bp, 31 predicted proteins | sample C_130208_EF_Meta_FD_89577 | JGI IMG/M metagenome (GOLD analysis project Ga0114958, IMG submission 89577) | Freshwater microbial communities from Lake Croche, Canada to study carbon cycling - C_130208_EF_MetaG | ecosystem: Environmental > Aquatic > Freshwater > Lake | place: Lake Croche, Canada... | reverse complement strand
GTGCTGATTTTTCGCTTCTGATAAATCAAGTGCAGAAAAGAACTTCCAAACCTGAATGGAGACAAAAGCAATCACTGGGTTCTCAATTTGGCTAAACCAGCCAATAAAGCGAGTGAGCGCATTGCGAGGAATGCGGTTCGTTAGAAGAAAATTGAGATCTTCCTGGGATAGGATGTTTTGGATCGTTTTTTTCATTGACATAATTGTGTCAAATAAATGAAGTAAAAGTGTAATGAATAAATCATTGGAGTATCTATGGATAGTTGGATCGCATTCAGTATATTCGGTGCAGGGTTGGGAGTGTGGTTAGTAAGGAAGCTCTACACCAGATTGCAACTATCTAAGGCCAAGCATCCCTCATTAGCTGGCCACTCACGCATGGCAAAGAGGGTGGCCCGTTTAATTCCTTTTTACTCCTTTAATCGAGACTCCTTCTTTAAGGTCGATGGGGCACCAGATAATATTGCCTCCTTAAGAGAGGCGGGTTTTATGCGCCTAGCGCAGATCTATCAAGAGCGATTCGCAAAATCAGTGCGCTTGACAAACCAGGCAGCACAAAATATCTCTGATCTGCAATTTACAGGCAGGTATCGCGTACCCTTTCAATTTAGCCAAATTGTCAGTGAGCATTTGAAATCGGGTAGCTTTATGCAGTCTTCATCTGGAGTCACATTAACTGATTTGGACGGTAATACTTTTTATGACTTAACTGGATCCTATGGGGTCAATGTGCTCGGATACGATTTTTATAAAAGATCGATTGAAGAGGGTGCTAGGCGCGTTTCTGAGCTTGGTCCCGTCTTAGGGTTTTATCACCCCATCGTTGCCGATAACGTGAAGCGCTTAGAAGCCATTTCAGGGCTAGATGAAATATCCTTCCATATGTCTGGCACAGAGGCTGTGATGCAGGCAGTTCGGCTGGCGCGCTACCATACCAAGCGCAGCCATGTAGTCCGGTTTAACGGGGCGTATCACGGCTGGTGGGAAGATGTTCAGCCTGGCATAGGTAACCCCCTTCCACCAAGAGAAACCTACACCCTAAAAGACATGGATCAAGATACCTTACGGGTACTGCGCAATCGGAAAGATATTGCCTGCGTATTAGTAAATCCATTGCAAGCAATACATCCCAATAAAGGAGCCCCCAGCGACTCATCTCTATTAGATAGCTCACGTACTGCGCATTATGATCGAGTCGCATATACCCAATGGCTCAAAGAGCTCAGAGAAGTCTGTACCCAGAATGGCATTGTGTTGATTTTTGATGAGGTATTTGTAGGATTCCGTTTGGCTCAGGGCGGTGCTCAAGAATACTTTGGCGTAGGGGCCGATATGGTGACCTACGGTAAAACCTTAGGTGGTGGCTTGCCGATTGGTGTAGTGTGCGGACGCGGTGATTTAATGAAGCGCTTTAGGGATGAAAAGCCTGCTGACATCTGTTTTGCACGCGGGACGTTTAACTCACATCCCTATGTGATGGGGGCAATGCAGGTATTCCTTGAACAACTGGAAACTCCCGAAATCCAAAAAATGTATGTGGATTTGGATCAAGTTTGGAATCAGCGCGCCAATAGTTTGAATGAAAAATTGATTTCTTTAGACTTGCCTGTCAGGGTCGCAAATATGTCGAGTATCTGGACCATCAATTTCACTGAGCCAAGCCGCTACAACTGGATGTTTCAGTACTACTTAAAGGAGCAAGGACTAGCGCTGAGTTGGATTGGTACGGGAAGATTTATTTTCAGCCTGAACTACAGCGATTCAGACATGCTAGCCGTTCAAGAACGCTTCATTGCTGCAGCCCAGTCCATGAAGCAAGACGCTTGGTGGTGGAATGGAAACGGCCTGAGTAATAAAGCGATCAAACGTCAAATCATCAAAGAGATGCTATTTAACAAAAAATAGCATCTAACCTCTATTTGCACTAGGTGTTGACTGAGCCCAGGTTTTCCTCAGTGAGTTCGAGGTGTTCCATCGGATCGATGAGTTGCCCGCGCAATAAATATAGTGGGGCAGACGCATAAATTTTTGCATCGTGGAATGGGTCTGTGAGAATTTTTGTCATCCAGGCCAGGGCTGCTTGAACGTCATGAATGAAAAAGAGATGGAAAGTGCGGAAAAGTACACCACCAACACCTAGCCAAAGCCATAAAAGACCAGTTTGACGGATAAAACCCTCGGTATTTGTGAAAGTATTTAAAGCAACAAATTTTTGCAAGAACTGGGGGTTTACGTAAACCAAGACTGGAATTGCTGCCCAAATTGATAAAAGAACAACTTTTCTATTGAGGTTATAGCCAACTTTGATTTCTTCTTTGTATTCATGAGTGGCTTTATTCACCTCGTCATAGCCTTTGGGCTCAAAGAAGAAGTGGCCACTTTGACGCGTAGTCATGGCAACTAACCAAGCTAATAATGAAGCTGCGATAGGGTCGGTAAACAGTAAAAAGTAAGCAGTCAAGAAACTCAGAGCGCTCACAAAGTGTAGCGATTGATTGATGCGGCTGTGATGGTAGTAACGATGATCGTCCCAGCGCTGTTTTTTTAGGGTTTCAAGAAATTGAATCAATTTTAATCCTCTGAATATTAGATTTTTATATTACACAAATATGAACGTCCCTAATATTTACAATTTTTTTGTGACAATTTCATGTCAATAAAATATTCTCATTGTCATAAAACTGTTATTTATTTCAAGAATACTCAAGGGCAATGACTTTAATTGACACAGGAATTACTAGCGATACCAAGCTGAATACCTCAGTTAAAGTTGCTATTGTTACGGAAACATATCCTCCAGAGGTCAATGGGGTAGCTAGCACGATAGCGCGCTTCATACAGGGTTTGGCAGAGCTTGGGCATGACATTACTCTCATCCGGCCGCGTCAAGGTTTAAAAGATAAACCCAGAAACGAATCTCATTTCAAAGAAATATTGACAGTAGGAATTCCTATTCCGGGCTACAGTGCATTGCGGATGGGAATCCCGCAAAAAAATAGGTTGATTAAGCAATGGTCTATCGATAGACCTAGCCTTGTCCATATCGTTACTGAAGGCCCCCTAGGTTGGTCAGCCCTAGAAGCAGCTAAAAAATTAAACATTCCTATTTGCTCTGATTTCCGCACCAATTTTGATGCCTACTCAACCCATTACGGTTTGAGTTGTCTCAAAAGTCCGATTCAAAGGTACCTTCGTTACTTTCATAACAATAGTCACTTCACAATGGTGCCGACTCAGGCCCTCAAAAATCAGTTAGTCAGTCACGGCTTTGAAAGGCTGAGAGTGCTGGCAAGGGGAATTGATACGGAATTATTTAACCCCTCAAAACGTTCCCATGAATTACGAAATCAATGGGGAGTAAAGGATCAGCAAAAAGTGGTCTTGTATGTTGGCAGACTTGCCTCAGAGAAAAATCTCCAAGTCACGGTAGATGCTTTTAGAGCAATGTTGCAAGTCAATCCCAACTTAAAAATGGTCTGGGTGGGTGACGGTCCGCAAAAAGGGGCTTTGAAGTTGAGCTGCCCCAATAGCGTCTTTACTGGTGTGCAGACCGGGGAGGCTCTAGCAACACATTATGCGAGCGGTGATCTATTTTTATTCTCAAGCCTGAGTGAGACTTTTGGGAATGTCACCCTAGAGGCGATGGCTAGTGGCTTAGCTGTATTGGCGTATGACTATGCAGCAGCTCGGCAATTTATTGATCATGGTGTCAATGGTTTCTTGGCTGACCCAAATGAGACTAACGCATTCATCAATCAAGGTCTTGAGCTCATGAAAGAGAATTGTGATATTCAAAATCTGAGGGCGCATGCAAGGCAAACTACCTTAGAAATTTCATGGGATAAAGTTACTAAAAAATTAGAAAACAACTATCACGATTTAATACTCAATTCCCATTTGAAAGATAAATTGGCTTCATCACCGGCTTTAAGAAAAATTTTTATTAAGCAATGAATCGTATTTTCTATACGATTGCCTTCTCACAATTTTTATCCTCATTAGCAGATAATGCCTTACTGATAGTATCGATTGGTCTTCTGGTTTCAATGCAAGAGCCCGATTGGGTATCCCCTTTACTCAAGATTTCTTTTGTCATCCCCTATGTGCTGTTTGCGCCATTTGTAGGTGCTTTTGCAGACTCCAGGCCTAAAGGTCAAGTGATGTTGATTTCTAACGTGCTCAAAGCCAGTGGGTGCGGCCTGATGCTTCTCGGGGTGCATCCATTATTGGGGTATGGCATCGTTGGCATCGGCGCAGCCTTATACGCCCCTGCGAAATATGGAATTTTGACTGAGCTCCTGCCATCAGATAAGTTAGTAGCAGCTAATGGCTGGATGGAGGGCCTCATTATTGGCTCGATTATTTTTGGTACCTTATTGGGCGGCTTTCTCATAAGTGATTTCCTGCATGATACTTTTCAACAATTCAATCTAGATTTCATTAAAAGTAATATTCCCAGCTTTGTAGCGCTGGCTATTTATTTGATCTCGGCTATTTATGCAATAGCCGCATTACTCAATGTACCCCTATTAAAGGTGGGAGTTTGTTATCAAAAATTGAACTTGCATTGTGGCAATCTAGTGCGAGATTTTTCTACCTGTTTTGTGAGCTTGTGGCGTGATCGCCTGGGTAAGCTCTCGCTAACTGTAACCACGCTCTTTTGGGGGGCTGGAGCAACCCTACAATTCATTATGTTGAAATGGGCTGAATATGCCTTGCATATGAATCTCTCGGAGAGTGCTGCGTTACAGGCGGTTTCTGCAATCGGGGTTGCTGCAGGGGCTGTTTATGCAGCTTGTAAAGTTTCTCTGCAAGATTCAGCTAATGTTTTGCCTTATGGGGCGCTGATGGGCTTAGTAGTCTGTCTCATGGGGATGTATAACGATGAGCTCTTACCGCCAATCGTTCTCTTTCAAATGCACTCAATTCAATTAACCTTAAATGATTTACCCGCCTATTTTTTATTAATACTCTTAGGCTGGTTATCAGGCTATTTTGTGGTGCCAATGAATGCCTTGTTGCAACATCGGGGGTATTCTTTGATGGCAACCGGTCAATCTATTGCCGTTCAAGGCTTTAGTGAGAACTTGGCAGTATTGTTTATGCTCCTCCTCTACTCCATTCTCTTATGGCTCAATCTCAGTTTGCCTCTCATCATCATCGGATTTGGTACAACAGTCTTTTTAGCCATGGTCTTGATCATGTATCAGCATTTTGGGGCTAAGGGTAGCGCCCTCAATGAGGTTAAGAAATCTTATTAAATAGGTGACAAGATGTCATCATTTGTTGGCCGCAGGTTCAAGTCTTGGCGGTTCACTAATACGTTAAGGGCTCAGGAGGAAACTCCCAAGCCGTTTTTCAAATCATGTCTATTTAATATAGAGCGTATGTTGCCATGAACCATCTGCAAGATGCACAGTTTCGACCCATCCTCCAATGCCAGCAAATTTTCCCGTCCCGCCTGTGATAGCTCTTCGGGTGCTGGTCGATTCCTCTAATGTAGCCTTTGCACTGGCGTATTTAGCTACACCTTGAATCACTATTTGATCTTTAGTGCCATCATCGAAAGAAAATACAGCTGAAGTAATGCGGTATTCAATACCTTTATCTGCAACCAACCCAGTGGTCGTTAAGATCCAGTCGGTTGTGAGCTTACTGCCATTGTCTGCTTTTGCATCAAAATGCCAAATCCGGACATCGCCAATAGATTGACCTGCTTTGCCGAAATCAAGAAAAGTCGCGGGTGGCACTTCTGGGTGGGTAACGATGATTTTTGTATCGGCTATAGCTAAGCTTGCCGAAAATAGGCCTGCTATAACGAGGATAATTTTAAGTAGTCGCAGGGGGATCTCCTTGAATATGATTGCTAGTAATTGTATGCACCATTTAAAAAACTCGGGATTATTTAGGGCTCTTCGCAGGCATTACTAATTCACCCTCACTATTAATATAGTTCAGTGCAGACTCAAGAGGGCGCGACGAAATGCTGATATCGCCTTGGTAGGGATGATCCAAGCCGATGATTGCAGAGAGAACTAGGCCTATGAGTATCGATAGAATCGAGAGAAGAATAGCGCTATTGAATTTTGATGATTCAGACTCTAAGAATATACAGGCCAAGAGCGTTAAGAAACCTCCTAAAAATACCAGTTGTAAGATTGCCCCATTCAGGCCTGATTCTGCCAAAAAGAGACGTTCCTCTCTAATCATTCTCAAATAGTTCACTTCTTGAATCACAATCGGTATAAATAATTCTTGAGATTTAGTTTTCGGATCAATTTGGGTCAAGCGCTTAGTTAATGCCGTTACATTTGCCTCATTCATTTCTGGGGGAATATTTTTTTTCATCTTCGGCCATTCATTTTGAATCGCATCTTCAAGATAGTGTTTGACGAAAGTTTGCACCTCTTTAGCTTCAATGTTGCCTAGACCAGGGGCTGAGTTATAGATGTTGATAGCGCTCGAAGCTTCTTTAATCACCACAATATCGGCATGATTAAATTTCTCCCAAGAGCCTATTGCGACTGCACCAACTAATACCGCATAAACAATGCCAATAACGCCGAACATATGCCCATGGACATCTAATATTTTTTGGCGATCTTCTATTGGCCATATTTTTCTGAGTAAATAGAGGGTCGCTAAGGAAAAGGATAAACAAAGGAGGCTAAGAACAATGCTTTGAAAGCCGGTATTGGCATTGAGAAAATAGTTCAACATAGGTGGTCCAAATTGGAATGAAGCGATGATGAATTGTTTATGCTGCTAGAAATTATTTTGCTTTGTGTATGAAATCGAAATCAGTTTAGATGAGTTTTGAGCTTCAAAAAATTATTTGCGTGATTAATGTGGGAGATTTTTTAAAGCTACTTATCTGGTACATAAGTACTAACCTAATTCCAAAGTTTATTTTTCGATCAATCTTGTCGATGGCTTAAAAAGTATTTGGGAGCTGACATCTTCACCGAAAGGTATGTTAGTTTGTGATTTATGGATAAATCAGTCATGACACCATCTGGAGAGTATTGTGTATAAAGCAACCGGAATTCTGGCATTATTTTTTGCCCTTGCACTTTATGCAATGACCGGTATGGCGCAAAACCAAACTGCCCCAGCAAAAGCGGGATATGTTTGGTTGCCGGGAAAATTGATCCCGAATGAATTTGCATTAGCGGATGGTACTTGGTCAAATGCTTCTATTCGTGAGTGCATTAGTCAATGTTCAGCTCAGCAGGCCTGTTCTGGTTTTAGTGTGAAAAAGATCTATGGAGATGCATGGCAGTCTGGCTGTAAGGACGGTGTATGTGAACAAAAAACAGAATGTCACGCAAAGGGCCCGCGGAGTACAAGTGGGTATTGGCTGCCAAATGACCCACAAATTCGGGTTCCCAAGGTTGACGCTAGCAGTAATGCTTGGATAGAGGGGTGGGGTACTATTTTAAAAAATAGTCACTAGATTTTTCTGTGAATTCAACAATACTCAAGACCGCTTTACCCCTATTATTTGCTTTGTTAGCTACCCATTTAAACCTAGCCATTGCGGATACTAAGACCATGGATCTCCCTGATTTAACTACTGCCAAACTAAATCAAGAGTGTAGTGCGTTTATAGAGGGTAAATTACAGGAGACAAACTTTAGCCAGGGGCTTTGTATCGGCATTATTTTAGGGGTAGAAGATAATGCTCGATATGATAAAAAAATCTGCGTACCGAACAATATTGGCCTTCGGGAGCGAGTCCTTACTGTGAGAGATTATGTTTCTACCCAGCCTAAAAGAATGAACGAGACTTTTGCGTCCCTCGTTTTTGATGCTTTGATACAAAAGTGGCCCTGTAAAATTAAAGCATGAGCTAAATAAATCCATATACTTTAATAATGACTAATTCTCTATACGTTTCTTCGCCAGTAAATGCTTTAGTGCAAGGTATTTTGAGGGAGGATAAGACTCTTAAACAAGTGCTGGAGCATGGTAATTTTGGCCTGGGAACCTTCAATGATCTTGATGGTGAAATGGTGCTTGCAGACGGCATCTTTTACCAATTAAGATCAGATGGTTCCGTCTTAACCCCAGATTTAAATCTGGGGACGCCTTACGCCTGCGTTACTCAGTTCAATCCAGTCAATTCCTTTGAAGCGCCCAAGCAGGTAACTTATTTCGACTTACAGCAAGCCATCAGCAAGTCGATGCTGTCGAGTAATCTTGTATACGCTATTCGAATAGAGGGTACTTTTACAAAGATTCGACTGCGCTCAGTGCCCAAGCAGGATGCGTATCGGCCCTTAGTCGAAGTTGCTGGGGACCAGAAAGAATTTAACTATGAAGGTATTGCAGGTCAGTTAGTAGGTTTTTGGACTCCAGATTTTATGCACTCTATTTCTGTTCCAGGATTTCACTTACATTTTTTGAGTGACGATAAGAGTCACGGAGGTCATGTGCTCGATTTTGTAATAGAACAAGGAAAAGTCTCACTACAACCCTTAGATCAACTAAGTTTAGATTTACCTCACACTATTGAGTACTTGCACGCTAACTTAGATCAAGATAACTCTGCCGATTTAAATAAGGCTGAACATTAGTTTGGCAAGACATAGATTTATGGACTGAATTTTGAAGTATTGAACAATGATTTTTTAATATGATGAATGAGGAAAAAAGATGACGATCAAAAAATGCTTGCTTATTCTTACGGTAATATTTACGAGTTCTGCGTATGCGCAAACCGCTCCTAATATTCTTGGAACTTGGGAGGCGGTATCCGCTGTAAGCTCAGCTGGTGGAACAGAAGATAAACAGTCACGCTCAGTTTTATCCAATAAAAAGGATGCGGCAATTCTAAAGTTTACGATTTCTACCCAAGATGGCGCAGCCTTTCAGGGTGAGACAACTTGGAAAGATGGATTAAAAAATCTCGTATCGGGCGTGTTTCATAGAGACGGAAAAACACTCACTTTTTCTAGTGATGTTGGAGTGGGTACGGGTTACCTTGAAAAGGATGAGATGGAGTTTTGTAGCGCTAGTGTGTTAACGACCAAAAACAGGGCAAGCTGTACCCAACTTAAAAAAGTGAGATAAAGAAAAAGCCAACTCGAGAGCTGGCTTTTTTGAAGAAGTGGAGATCTTGCTAATTGATCCAGCTGATAAAGTGATCTTTAGCGCGCCTGACTTTCTGCAGACTTGCTAACCAGTCTTCATCGGTTTTACGGTAGCCCAGCGGTAGCATGACTACACTGCGCAATCCTTTTTCTTTGAGATTTAACACCGCATCCAATGCACCGGGGTCAAAACCTTCCATTGGGGTGCTATCGACTTGTTCATAAGCAGCTGCAATCAATGCGGTACCAAGGCCGATATAGGCTTGTTTTGCGGCATGGGTGAAATTGACTTCAGCATCTCTTGATGGATAAACCTTTAATAGCATTTGACGATAGGCAGTACCAGATTCACTTGTGAAATTACGAATACTTTCGGTCATATCAAATGCGTCATTGATTCGTTGTGCAGTGTAGGTGTCCCAGGCTGCAAAAACCAGTAGGTGAGAGCAATCCGTTATCTGAGATTGGCCATTGGCTATAGGTAGAATTGTGGCGCGAACTTCTTTATTTGTAATCACCAGGACTTCATAGGGTAGTAGTCCACTAGAACTAGCTGTAAGCCGAATCGCTTCAAGAATCTGCTCTACTTTTGCTTGTGAAACTGCTTTTGAGGGATCCATCTTTTTGGTGGCATAGCGCCATTGCAGCTTATCTATTAGACTCATTCCCGTTTTCCTAATTTTGATTGGTATAAAAGTATGTCCATTCTAGTTGAATTGGGTTTTTATATCTGTTGAGGATTAAGCCCCGTTTGGGTGCCTAGCGGAGTAGAGTAGGTCATTAAGGTACGCTGGCTCTAGTTTTTTTAGACCAATCAACATTGCAAAGTACCAGCAGATGCTTGCAGCCATTACCCTGTAATTAAGCTCTGATAATATGGTGGATGCTAAATAAATAGTTTGTAGTAGCAGACGTAATTAATGGAATGCTAGGCTTACGGAAAATATAAAAATGTCTAATATGAACCACCACAAATTCTTTGCTCTACCAAAGTCAGTATTAGCGATTTTGCTCCTATCCAATATTATTTTTGCCTGGTGGCTTAATCAAAAGATCGGTAGTTATTGGGGTTGGACGGTAGTCGATTTATCGACTGAATTAAGTCTCAACTTAGCAACATTATTGGCAGTCATTCAATTTGCGCTCTTTGGCTTCAGCGTTGATATGACAATTCGTACCTTTATAACTTCTATCAATAGCAAATTAAAGGAATTCCAAGTTCCCGCGATTATGGTCATGGCAACGACGATCGGGACTTATGGAATTGTGGGCTTACTCGGTTTCATTCTCTTATATGACCATAGCCTCTCCCATATTTTGGCTGCTGCAGGTGCAGTTGGCCTTGGTGCAGCCTACGCATTTCGTGAGCCGATTGCTGATATTACTGCCAGTATGCAGATTCAGACTGATCACCTGGCCAGTATTAATGACTATATTGAGATTGTGGGTGAAAAGGACGTATATAGGGTTACCCAAATTGATCATCGTATGATCACCCTTGAGGATAAGTACCACTTTTTATTAAGAATTCCAACGCGCCAGTTTTTAAACTGGAAATATATCAATATTACTAAGCAGCCTAGTAAGCGTGGTGCTAAACGTCGTATTACATTTGTCTTAACGACTCACAATAGCAGTAATAGAGTCTTAAGTATGATGAACAACGGCATGCAATATTTAGTAAACAAAGACGAGCGTTTTTACGCAGGCTATTCTTGTGAAATTGAGGTGGTCACTGGCGGAGCGTTTACTTATGGCATTAGTTATGAATGTGACCCGAGTCTGAGTCACTATACCTCTAGCCATTTAGTGAATGAGGCATTACTGCATATATTTAATGCAGCTGCCATTAATATCAACTCTGATATTGCAATCTATAAATATATCCCCATCGCTACTGATGCAACGCATCGCTTGTTGGATATTTATCGATCCAGTATTCTGAAGGTGCTGGATGATAATCAAATTCAGGAATTGGCTGCAAACGTCAATCTGGTTCGCTTTGAAGCTGGAGATCATGTGATCAAAATGGGGGATCATGCTCAAAGCATGTATTTCATCTCAGAAGGTCATCTAGAGGTTGGTATTCCTGGTAAGGAAGGCAAGGAACTGATTGTTGCGACCTTGTGGCCTGGGGACTGTGTAGGCGAGATGTCTTTATTAACTGGTGAGCCACGTTCAGCCGATGTCTACGCTAAATCTAGCGGTATTTTGTTGGAGATCACCAAAGAGAATCTAGCACCATTCTTGGAGGCATCACCTCAATTAATTGAGAAAATTTCACATGTACTTTCAGATCGAAAATCGAAGAATGAAAAGGCTGGATCACTTGAAGAAGATTCAGATTCAAGACTAAAACGCGTCAAGGCATTGGCGCAGAAAATTTTCAAATTCTTCTTTAGCACTAATTAATGAACCAGCATTATGATTATGTGGCCAGACCTTTAATAGGTGTTAACGCGTAGTCCAGATTCAGTTCCAGCCCCGAAGCCCAAAAAGCGGTAGTATTTATCGTCTGATGAGGGGTTGCAAGCCTCCATTAGCAAATGAATATAAAAACAATTTACCAATGATGGGGAAGAGACATGAATCGCGAGTCATTTGAAAAAGGTCTAAAAACACGTAAAGAAGTTCTTGGGGATGAGTATGTAGAGAATTCATTAAAGAATGCAGATGATTTCAACATGCCCATGCAAGAGTTGGTTACAGAGTATTGTTGGCATGAAATCTGGAATCGCCCTGGCTTAGAAAGAAAAACTCGCAGCTTTTTGAACTTGGCTATGATCGCAGCATTGAATCGCCCACATGAACTTAAGCTTCATGTACGAGGTGCCATTAATAATGGCCTTACCAAAGAAGAAATTAGAGAAGTCTTTTTGCAAGTTGCTATTTACTGTGGCGTCCCAGCTGCAATTGATAGTTTTCGAGTGGCCAAGGAAGTGTTTAAGGAAATGGGAATCTAATGAAGCCAGCAGACACAAAAATCGCCTTTGTAGGTTTAGGGCTCATGGGTGTTCCCATGGCACAGAACTTACTCAAAGCGGGATATGAGCTTGCTGGGTTTGATCTAAATAAAGACGTCGCTGCAAAATTTGTAGGCGATAAAGGATTCAAGTTTGTCTCAAGTCCTGAGCAGGCCATTCAAGATGCTGATGTAACCATTCTGATGCTGCCAGATAGCACCATCATTGATTCCTTGCTTTGGGGCGGTGCTGGCCAACCAGGGATTGCTGAAAAGTTGCCAAAAAATAGCTATCTTATTGATATGAGCTCTTCGAGCCCAACTTCTTCTAAAGAAAATAACAAAAAATTAGCGCAATTGGGAATCAAGTTTATTGATGCCCCAGTATCTGGGGGAGTTAAAAAGGCAATCGATGGATCTCTTTCAATTATTGTAGGTGGCCAGAAATTACATTTTGAAGAAGTTATCCCATTGCTAGGGTGTATGGGTAAGAGCATTGTTCATGTAGGCGATGCTGGTGCGGCACATGCAGTGAAAGCATTAAATAATTATGTGTCTGCAGCGGGTTTAATCGCTGCAAGTGAAGCTCTCAATGCTGCAGCCGAGTTCGGCCTGGATACCCATGTAGTCAATTCTGTGTTCAATGCCTCTACTGGTAAAAACAATACAACAGAGAATAAGGTTGAGAACTTCATGTTGAATGACGCTTTCAATTCTGGATTCTCGCTGGCTTTAATGAGTAAGGATGTGCAGATCGCCCTGAAGTTTATTCAGGATATGAATTGTTATGCCCATTTAGCCCAACAATGTGTAGCTACTGCCAAGGAAGCAGACCAGAAGTTGGGTAAAGGCGCGGACCATACAGCGATGTATGACTATGTGAGATCTCAAAAGCAGTAACTCTTCTAATCTTGTAACCATGGAAAAGTCATGAAATTTATTCAAAAAATATTTTTGGCATTCGCATGTTACTCAGCGTCTCTCGTCTTCGCTGCCTATCCTGATAAACAAATAGTAATGGTGGTCCCCTATGCTCCAGCTGGATCAACTGATGTATTGGGAAGAATTCTTGCTCAAGTAATGTCCAAAGATTTAGGACAAACAGTGATTGTTGAAAATACCGGCGGAGCGGGTGGGACTATTGGTTCTGCTAGGGTAGCCAAAGCAAATCCCGATGGTTACACGCTTCTTTTTCATAATATGGCTCAAGCAGCAGCACCAGCTTTGTACTCAAAATTAAGCTATGACCCTGGAGCTGACTTTGTACCGATCGGTATGGTGACAGATGTGCCCATGGTATTGGTCGCACGAAAAGACTTTCCTGCAGAGACCTTACAGGGATTTATCGATTACGTTAGGGCGAACCCTGGCAAGATCAACTTCGCCAACGCCGGAATTGGCTCAACAACCAATTTGTGCGAATCCTTAATGAAGTCCACGCTGTCAGCCTCCTGGACCTCTGTGTCATACAAGGGCACTGGACCAGCTTTGAATGATTTATTAGCGGGTCAAGTGGATGTGATCTGCGATCAACCAGCGAGCACTTTGCAACATATTCGTGCTGGTAATTTAAAGGCCCTTGCAGTGGCAAGTAAAGACAGAATTAGCTCTATGCCTACTACTCCTACCTTTAGTCAGTCCGGAATTCCTGGCTTTCAATTAACTGTATGGCACGCCTTATACGCACCTAAGGATACCCCGAAGGCGACCGTTGATCGATTGACGAAGTCATTAAATAATGCCCTTAAGGATCCTTTATTGATTCGCCGTTATAACGAGATGGATGCCTCTGTTGCAGGCCCTGAAATCGCAAATCCTACTTACACTTCCAAATTCCTACTGTCGGATATAGAGAGGTGGAAGGTAGCGATGAAAAATGCCGGTATTAAGCCTCAATAAAATGGCTATGGTCGGCCTATGCAATCAATTTAGCGCAACTACCCCTGAAATAATATTGATAGCCATTGCCAGTAAGGTCGCATTAAAGATAAAGGCAATCATGCCTTGGACCATCACTAAATAGCGCATTCTTGAGCTGGCAATATTGACATCAGCCGTTTGACAAGTCATACCGATCACCATGGAGAAATACAGAAAATCTACGTATGTTGGTCTTAATTTCTCTGGAAAAATTAATGTAGGTTTTTTTGTTTTCTCAAGGTCTTGGTAATAAGCTTGTGCATAGTGTAGTGCGAATGCTGTATGGACTAGAAGCCAAGAAATGATATAGGTGAGTAAAACCAAAGCGATGTTTCTAATGGGCTCTGTCATCGTTGGCGATTTAATATTAGAAAGCATAATCACAATCGCTACTAAGCTAGCAACTGAAGCCAGTACAGTGATGAGCAGGATGATAGGGGCGCCATCATCCTCTTTTTGAGAAAGACTTAGGATGTTTTCTTGATTTGAGAAATACATCATGGAATAAGACAGTAGGAGATATAAACTACCTGCAATACTCCAGGATAGGGTAAGGCGTACAGGAAGTGAGGGCGCCGTTGAGAACAAGAAAAAAGCCGCAGCACCTGCAATACAAATAATCAGGAGTCGAAAGCTAGCACTAATGTGATGCCAGTGCTGGGTCCAATGAATGGTTTTCATAGGCATAATCATAGACGCTTAAAGATGCTCAGGTGTATTCATCTGGTAGCAAAGAAAAATAGACAAAGTAAACCGATAGGAGAAAAAATTGCGCACGAATATACGGAGTTGGGGGCTAGTAGCCGGTCTTTTATTGATCGCCGCCGCTTGTGTTGCCGCATATCTGATGACTATCCCTCCCGAAGCGAATGTTTCAGGATTGGGTGTAATTTCATACTGGGGCTAGTGTGGTGGTTCCTGGGCGAAATTATTTTGACGGATGACCCTGAAATCTACTGGTTTTCCTCTATAGAAACTCTTTAAAACGAGAGTAGATTGGAGGGTTTCTTACCTTCTGAAAGGTCTGCATGAGCAAGAATCTATTGAATGTTAACTCTATACCCAATCAGCAGAGAGCTATAGATGCGACGCAGGCGGCTGGACGTATCGCTACAGAGAGCGCTCAAGCGATTGCGCAGATTAACCAACAGGCTACTCAAGAATTAGCTGCACTGATTCAGAAGCGGGTTTCTGATCTCATGAAAACCCAAGATCCCAGTATAGCCTTTGAATACGTCCACGCCAAAGTATTGCAAGATGCCGCAAAAGAAGTCACTCGTTACCATCAGCAGTTGCTCAAGGTTCTTAAAACTGGCAACAAGGAGCTTGCAGATATCGCTGAGGCGATGATTCAGGAATCTAAAGCGGATTTCATTCACTTTGTAAATGATGCAACCGATAACGCACCCATCGGTAGTGAGGCCTATGTATCCGTGTTTAAGACTTCATTTAATAATGCACTCCAAAATTTTGAATTCATACGCACTACGATGGCAGACTCTTTTGCAAATTTTGGAAAAAGCGTTGAGAACGTGAGTAATCTTGCCAATCCTAAAGGAGCTAGTAAAAAATAGGCTTAGTATTTCTTTTGAAAATCCAGGGCGGTTTGAATGGTTTGAAAATGGATGTCAACAGTAGACCCAATTTCCTTGCCGTAGCCGCCCGCCATTGAGACTGCCACTGGCACTTTTCTATATAGTGCATACTCAAATAACATTTCATCCCTCAGGCGCATACCTTCTTTGCTCAGCTTGAGTCTACCCAATCGATCGCCCTCATGAGGGTCAGCGCCAGCAAGATAAATCACAAAGTCGGCATTAAATCGTGCGTGTAGAGTATTTAAGGACTCAGTAAGGGCGCTTAAATAAGTCTGATCATCACAACCGTCTGCAAGCCCCAAGTCTAGGTCGCTCACTTCTTTCTTAAAAGGAAAGTTATTTTCTCCATGGATCGATAAGGTAAATATCGAATTGTCGTTTCCCAAAATAGACGCCGTCCCGTTACCCTGATGGACATCCAAATCAATGATGGCAAGCTTCAGTTTTGAGCTAATTTCTTTTTGCAGTGCTCTAGCTGCAATTACAGAGTCATTAAAGACACAAAACCCACTGCCCATGTCACGATAAGCGTGATGGGTGCCACCCGCCAGATTAATGGCAATCCCTTCTTCAAAAGCCATCTTTGCTGCAGCGACAGTCGCGCCTGCTGAGCGTCTCGAGCGCTCCACCATTTTTTCACTCCAGGGAAAGCCAATCTCTTTTTGTTCTTGAGAAGACAGTTTTCCTTCGATCACTTTGATGAGATAACTGGGATCATGTGCATAAAGAATCTGGGTATCGCTTGCAGCGGGTGCTTCAAGCAGCTCAACTTCATTTAAATCACTGACCAAATCTCGTAAGCGAGAATATTTCTCCATCGGGAAGCGATGTCCTGCTGGCAAAGGTAAAACAAAGTGGTCTGTATAAAATGCTTTCAAACTTCACTCGAATATTGCTTCAAAACATCTAATGCGACGGTTTCTAAAGCATTGATATGAGTACTTTCTAATTTAATCAGTGGCGCACAATTCGCGCTGGCAGCTTCAACCCAGCGATTAATGCATAGGCACCACTGGTCACCAGCAACTAAACCCGGAAACTGGTATTCAGGTCTAGGAGTAATGAGATCATTTCCTTTTTCTAGGCTAAATTGCAAAAATTGCTTTGTGACTACCGCACATACGAGATGGCTACCAACATCTTCCTCATTTGTTTTGCAGCAGCCGTCCCTAAAGAAGCCAGTAAGGGGATCAAAGGAGCAGGGAATCAGGGGTTCACCAAATACATTTAGAGCTACTTCTTTTTGCATAAAAACCTTTAATAGAGTTGTCATCAGCCAGTTTATTCAATAAGGCTTAAACTTGCTGAGCTATGAGCCAGCTTGAAAAATTAACCCTGTTTTACGACGGAACTTGTCCTTTGTGTCAGGCAGAGATTCTGTTTTTGTCCCGCAGAAGCCGAGCCGATCAACTCGCTTTTGTAGATATCCATTCTGCGCTTTTTGATTCCGAAAAAATTGGGGTTTCCTGTGATCAAGCCTTGGCAGCAATGTATGGCCAGTTTGCCAATGGCACTCTCATACAAGGGGTTAGTGTCTTCCCAGAGGCCTATCGTCGAGCTGGGCTGCCATATCTAGCGTGGATCTTTTCTCGAAAATCCTTGCAACCCCTGTTACAAGTAGCCTATCGTTTTTTTGCAAAAAATAGGCATGCGATTTCCAAGCTATTTGGCCCTGCAGCCTTAGGGTTGGTTAAAGCGACATCATCTAGAGGTGGTAAATGACATTTCTGAAGATGTCGATGGCCTTGCTTGCCCTGTTTTATCTCACCACAACGATTGGCTTTGCTCGTGACTTTGCCAGCATGGACCCCGCATTGAATTCTGCGAAGCTACAGGGTAGCGGCAAATTAACTTGGTGGGGTTTTCATATTTATGATGCTTCCTTTTATCGATCGGGCAATTTATCCTCTTCTGAATTTGCATTAGATATGCGGTATCACAAATCATTTACCGGTATTTCGATTGCCAATCGTAGTGCCGAGGAGATGAAACGCATTGGCGCATCTGATATGCAAGCGGCTCTATGGGGCAAGGAGCTCGCTAGCTTTTTGCCTGATATCGAATCTGGCCAAACGCTGACTGCCATTTATGCCCCCAAACAAGGCACTACTTTTTATTATGAAGGCAAGAAAATTGCGCTCATTCCCGGGACAGATTTTTCAAAAGCTTTTTTTGGGATTTGGCTTGATCCTAAAACGAGTGCCCCAAAACTTCGGGCTGAATTATTAGGGCAAAGTTGCCCGCCACCACTTTTTAATGAGGCTTGTTAAGTGAATAAATATTTTTCAACTAGATTGATCGCGACTATTTTTTGTGGCGCGTTGTTATTGGCCTGTTCTGGCCCTCAAGTTCAACAATATGCGAATGAAAAACCGAATTTAGATTTGAGTGAGTATTTTTCGGGAACGATTGACGCCTATGGCATATTCACTGACCGTAATGGTGCGGTTCAAAAACGCTTTACGGTACTCATTAAAGCGAATTGGGAAGTAGTCAATGGCAAAAAAGTGGGTACTTTAGATGAGAGCTTTGATTACTCAGATGGTACTAAGCAAAAGCGCATATGGAAGCTCACAGAACAGTCTCCTGGAAAATATATAGGTAGCGCAGATGACGTCGTGGGCGAAGCCCAGGGTGATTCTGCAGGAAATGCCCTGAATTGGACCTATACCCTGGCGCTGCCAGTGGACGGCACGATTTACCATGTCCAATTCAATGATTGGATGTACCTGGTTACCCCTAAAGTGATGATAAATAAAGCCAGAATGAGTAAGTTCGGGTTTGACCTAGGGGAGGTCACTTTGAGCTTCTATAAGCGCTAAGCATAAGTCCGTATTTTGTGTCACACTTTCTCTCAAGGCGCCCGAGACCGCCAAAACAACCTAGGAGATGAATGTGAATACAAATTTAAAAAGAATATCGATTGGACTATCCGCGCTTGGACTGCTTTCATTAGTCGCTTGCCAATCTATGGAGCAGGGTACAGGTCAAAAAGCCAGTGCCAACTTAGAACCAAGATCTGGTTCGCAAACTAAAGGTGAAGTGACTTTTGTTTGGCAAGGCAGCGACGTTTTAATTAATGGCAAATTTTCTGGTTTGAAGCCAAATGCTGAACAAGGATTCCATGTGCATGAAAAGGGCGATTGTTCCGCTCCAGATGCGATGAGCGCAGGCGGACATTTTAATCCTGAGACTAAGGCACACGGTATGCCAAATAGCGGTATGAATCATGCCGGAGATTTGCCGAACATTAAGTCAGACGCTAATGGCAATGCCACTTATACTGCCAAGTTACATGATTTTGCTGTAAATACTGGACCTAACGGAATCGTTGGGCGCTCAGTAGTGGTTCATAGAGATCCAGATGACTATAAATCTCAGCCAGCAGGGAATTCAGGTCCGCGTATTGCATGTGGCCTAATCAAGTAAATTAAACAAGGGCATGCAGGGACATCAATGAGAATAGAAGATAGCGATCCAGCAAGACATGCCGGAATTGAATATCCAATGGAAGTTGGAGCCCCTGTATTTGCCCCTATTAAGGTAGTTGAGGAAAAAGACAAAGCAGTCAATGTTGCGCGCCAGAATGCGAAGCAAGAATATGAGCGCATCATGGAGCAGGCTGAAGTATTAATGAAACAAGCACGTGCTCTGCAAGCTAGGCTAGATGCAACAGAGATGGTGCATAGCGCAAAATTTAGTTTCAATCCCATCCATGGCAAGATCTACCATCTTTATTACGACAGCAGAAATGCAGTGAACGTATTGATTCAGAATGGGCCTCAAGATTGGAGCTGTGGCATACCCGATGCTTGGACTTACTCTATGGCGGTAAAGAAGTTGGGCGATAGCACTTGGGCAGTCATAGAGGAAGAAAATGCCCTTACAGTATGATCAACTTTCCATTAAAACAAATATAGGTGAACTGTGACAAAAGCCCGAGTAGTTAGTCTTTCCGAACTGGGAAGCGCGGATGTAATTCAATTAATTGATAAAGAGTTACCTGCTCCAGGTAAAGGGGAAGTACAACTTCGCCAAACCGCTGTGGGCTTCAATTTCATTGATGTGTACCAGCGCTCTGGAGTCTATCCATTAGATATGCCTACTGGCTTAGGTCATGAAGCTGCAGGGGTAATTGAGGCTGTCGGTGAGGGTGTTATAGGTCTGAAAGTAGGCGATCGCGTTGTTTACATGAATGCTGGGATCGGTGCTTATGCAAGTGCGCGTAATGTTTCCGCAGAAAAGGTAGTGCCATTACCTAGCGATGTTTCTGATGAGTTTGCTGCTGCTGCTTTCTTTAAGGCGATGACAGCGCAGTACTTGGTACAAAAAACCTATAAAGTAAAAGCGGGCGATGTAGTTCTGGTTCACGCTGCTGCGGGTGGCGTTGGTCAAATTTTGGCTGGCTGGGCAAAAGCATTAGGTGCATTTGTGGTTGGTACTGTCGGATCGCAAGCAAAAGTTGCTGCTGCTAAAGAAGCGGGATGTGATGCGGTAGTGGATTACTCAAAACCCAATTGGGTTGAGGAGGTAATTAAAGCCACTGGCGGTAAGAAAGCAAACGTAGTTTATGACTCGGTTGCCAAAGATACTTTCCTCGGATCATTAGACTGCGCTGCGCCATTTGCTACGGTTGCGCTATTTGGTGCTGCTTCTGGGCCTGCCCCAGAAATCCAACCTGAGATCCTGAATAAAAAAGGGTGTTTATTCTTAACTAGACCCTCAGTATTTCCGCATAACGCCACATCTGCACTCTTACAAGAAAATGCCCGCGCGGTATTTGATGCTATCTCAAAAGGCTATGTCAAAGTTCAAATTGGGGCGAAGTTCCCACTAGAGCAGGCTTCAGAAGCACATCGTGCGGCTGAAGGCAGAAAAGTTTCTGGTGCGATCGTGTTGATTCCTTAAATTTCAATAGTCAATTGCCAAAATCATTCGTTACTAGACATCTTTTTTGAATCCCATTTCGCCCATAGTGAGGGAGCAACTTGCTCCTCATGGCGTTCTTTCTGCCGCAGTGTATCTTGGCAACTTTTTGTTAGTTACTGGTCGCTCTCCAACTGGCGAACCTACTGGTATTGCGCCAGATATTTGCCGCGCTGTTGCTGAGCGTTTAGGCGTAGAGCTAAATTTACTGGGTTGTGACACACAGGAAGAGGTTGTTGATTCTGCTGCTAGTGAACGATGTGGCATCTGCTTAGTGGGATCGGATCCAGCACGCGCTCAAAAGGTGACATTTACGCCGGCCTATGTTGAGCTTGAGGCAAGCTATTTAGTTCCTGCGCATTCACCTATTCAAGAAGTATCCCAAGTAGACCAGCCTGGAATCCGGATTGCCTCCTTCCATAAGAGTGCCTACGATCATTGGTTGCAGCGTAACTTGAAGCATGCCACCTTAGTGCATGCGGATAGTGCTAAAGCGAGCAATGAATTATTTGTGCGGGAGAAATTAGATGCTTTGGCCGGTTTAAAAACGGGCCTTGTCACTGTCTCCCAAAATATTCCTGGCTCACGTGTACTGAATGGTCAATTTACTGGGATTCAACAAGCCATAGCTACCAAGAAATCCCATTTAGAGTCCATTGCATTTTTAAGTGAATGTGTGGAAGAGTTCATTAGTACAGGTTTAGTGGCTGAATTAATCAAAAAATATCAGGTACAGGGTCTATCTCCTGCGCCTCTTTTCAATAAATAGTAGAAATTGAATATGAATCCATTTGTACTAACATTTATTTTGAGCTTAGGACTTCTGGGTCATCAAGGCGTATTTGCTCAGGCGAATAATTACCCCAATCACCAAATCAAGATCATCTCCCCATTTGCCACTGGTGGCATTGCGGATGGCTTTTCTCGAATTATTGCGCAGGGCTTAAGTGAGTCTTTTGGTCAGCCGGTGATTGTTGAGAACAAAACTGGCGGCGGTGGGAATATTGGAGCCGATTTTGTTGCTAAATCACCTGCTGATGGTTACACGCTCATCATGGGCAGCATCGGTACCCATGCAGTGAACCCCTTTCTGGTAAAGAATATGCCTTACGACCCGCTCAAAGATTTTGTGCCGGTTGTATTTGTATTAGATGCCGAGGGCTTACTTGCCGTGAATCCAAGCCTTCCAGTGAAAAATGTCAGTGAGCTCATTGCCTATCTAAAAGCCAATCCTGGCAAGGTTTCTTATGGCTCAGGGGGCATTGGAACTGCAAGTCATTTGGCAGGTGAACTCTTTGTGATGACGACTAAGGTCGATATGGTCCATATTCCGTACAAAGGGAATGCGTTGGCAATTACGGATTTAATAGGTGGTCAAACTCAGGTGATGTTTGCCACGATGCCAACGATTCTTCCCTATGTAAAGAGTGATAAGTTAAGGGGTCTTGCGGTGACGGGTGCAGGTAGAGATCCATCTATGCCAGATTTGCCGAGTATTAGTGAAACTCTTCCTGGATTTGATGTCAAAAACTGGATTGGTTTATTTGCACCAGCTGGAACGCCACCAGTTGTGGTGAAGAAGTTGCATGCTGAAGTGAGCAAAATCATGCAGCAACCCGCAGTGCAAAAAAAGCTAGAATCAGAAGGAGCCAAGTATTACGCTATGAGCCCTGAAGCGTTTGGGACATTCCAAAAGAAAGAATCAGTCCGTTGGGGCAAAATTATTAAGAGTGCTGGTATTCAGCCGGATTAGAGCGCGTTATCAGAAAAGGGCGTAATCGCCGACTCCGCTTATAATTAGCTAAGCAATTGAATTAAAAGAGATTATTCTTAAAACACCCCTTTTTTTGATGTTTGACAGCCCCTTAGGGCTCTTGGACAATGCCTAGGGTGGTTTGATTCAAGCCATTAGCCTTCATGATAGACAATATTTCCCCGGCCTCCAGAAACTTAGACTATGTGCTTGAAGCGCGTGGGCTTACTTGTGTTCGCGGTGAAAGACTATTGTTTTCTGATCTTCATGTGCGGCTTAGTTCCGGCAATTGTTTGCATGTCCGTGGTGAGAATGGCGTAGGCAAAACGAGTCTGTTGCGCCTCTTGACTGGCTTATCCAAACCAGAAGCCGGTGAAGTTTTATGGTGTAACGAATTGATTACAGCGAATCCACTAGCCTATCATCGGGCTCTTTTGTTCTCAGGTCATCGAGATGCTCTGAAAGATGATCTCACCACCCTAGAAAATATACAGATGTATGCCACGCTCGATGATGTGCCATTGACTCAAGATAAAGCCTTGTCAGCGCTTTGGCGCTTCGGCCTTCGGGGTCGAGAGGATTTGCCGGTGCATTGTTTATCGGCTGGACAAAAGCGCAGAGTCATCATGGCGCGCATGCTTACCCGTCAAGCCAAATTGTGGATACTTGACGAGCCCTTCAATGCACTGGATATCCATGCGGTAGGGGAGTTGCAAAATTTAATTGCTGAACACCTGCAATATGGGGGGTTAGTTGTATTAACCAGCCATCAAGAGATCAATATTCCTAATGTACAGGTGTTCGATTTATGAGCGCCGTGTTTTCTATCGTCCGCAGGGATTTGCTTTTAGTGATGCGCCGCAAGAGTGAGGTATTGACTGCACTCTTTTTCTTTGTAGTAGTGACGAGCTTATTTCCATTGGGAATTGGGTCTGATGCGGCTTTATTACGAAAAATTGCGCCTGGAGTCATTTGGGTTGCTGCCTTGTTATCGACTTTATTAGGCTTACATCGCATGTTTGCTGCAGACTATCTAGACGGTACTTTGGAGCAGTTGGCCTTATCACCACGGCCAATGGTGTTATTCGTGGCCGGCAAGATCCTTGCGCATTGGATAGTATGTGGCTTGCCTCTAGTGTTGTTGGCCCCGATTATTGGGATTCAGTTTGATTTGGATATTAATTCTTTATATGTATTGATGGGAACGCTGTTATTGGGCACGCCTGTGCTTTCTTTGTTGGGCTCTATTGGAGCCGCACTCACCCTAGGAGTTCGGGGTGCTAGCGTATTGTTGAGTTTATTGATCTTGCCTTTATATATTCCCGTGCTGATTTTTGGGGCGGGGGCGGTGTATGCCAATAGCGTGAGTTTAGATACATCCGGACACTTTTCTTTGTTAGGGGCATTATTGATTTTGGCTCTAGCATTTGTACCTTGGGTAAGTAGTGCTGCTGTAAAGATTGCGATTGAATGAGCCAGATAAATAATTCCTCCTTTTCGAATAGCCGCTTGATTAATTGGTTCAAGCTTTCAAGCCCGAGTACTTTTTACCCGCTCGCCGGAAAGTTGATCCCTCTTTTTTGGGTGCTTGCCGTGGTGTTTGGCGCTGCTGGTTTATGGGTGAGTTTTTTTGTGGCGCCTGTTGATGCGGTTCAGGGTCAGGGCTATCGCATTATTTTTATCCACGTCCCTACTTCTTGGATGTCGATGTTTATTTATCTCATGATGGCAGCATGGGCTGGCCTGGGCCTCATCTTTAATACCCGTCTTTCAGCAATGATGGCACAAGCCTTGGCGCCAGTAGGTGCTTGGATGGCGTTTTTGTCTTTGTGGACCGGAGCCTTTTGGGGGAAGCCAATGTGGGGGGCTTGGTGGGTTTGGGATGCGCGCTTAACTTCAGAGTTAATTTTGCTATTCCTATACTTGGGGTTTATTTCTTTACAGGCCTCGATTGATAACCCCAAAAGGGCAGATAAAGCAGGTGCTATTTTGGCTCTAGTGGGTGTGGTGAATGTGCCTATTATTTATTTCTCAGTTAAATGGTGGAATACCTTGCATCAAGGGGCGTCAGTTTCTTTAACCAAAGCCCCAGCAATGGCTCAAACGATGCTTTGGGGAATGCTTTTGATGACTTTATGCTTATGGATGTATTCCATTGCAGTGGCCTTGATGCGGGTGCGCGCCATCATTCTCGAGCGCGAATCCCATGCTGATTGGGTGCGACAATTAAGCGAGGTAAAAAACTAATGTGGAATAGCTCTGCTGAATTTTTTGCGATGGGAGGCTACGCACTTTATGTGTGGAGCAGCTTTGGAGCATGTGCTTTGATTTTGCTATTGGAGCCTTTGAGTATTCGCGCTCGCTTTAAGTCGATCGTGCGTAGGCTTAAGCAAGAGCAGTTAGCAGAGCAGTTTGATAAAGAAAGTGGTCAGTGAAGCCAAGACATAAACGCGCCTTAATCATCATTGCCGCCTTAGCGGTGATTGGGATTGCTGCGCTATTGATTTTGAATGCACTGAATAGCAATATTGCTTTGTATGTCACGCCTAGTGAGGTTGCTGCTGGTAAAGCTCCGAAGGGTCAGGCTTTTCGTATTGGTGGCATGGTGAAAGATGGATCCTTAAGGCGCGATGGCCTAACAGTCCATTTTGTGATTACCGATCTGGTGAAAGATATTCCAGTTGC
>Ga0114958_10000870_pt1 | contig 24957 bp, 17 predicted proteins | sample C_130208_EF_Meta_FD_89577 | JGI IMG/M metagenome (GOLD analysis project Ga0114958, IMG submission 89577) | Freshwater microbial communities from Lake Croche, Canada to study carbon cycling - C_130208_EF_MetaG | ecosystem: Environmental > Aquatic > Freshwater > Lake | place: Lake Croche, Canada... | reverse complement strand
TCGTCGAGGAGACGCACGATTTCCTTTTGCTCGGGGAGGGAGGGAAACGTGATTGCCAAAGGCCAAAAGTCTTTGCCGTAGATTGCCGCCACGCTTGTCGTTGCCTTCTTCACTTGCTCCATCCGCTGGCGGAACGGCTTGGCGCAGAGTTGCAGCCCAACGAATGTGGGATCGAGGCATTCTGGCAGTCGAATCCGCATCAGGTTGTTGTTGTATACCGTGGGAACGGTGGGATCACGTCGTAGGACTGCGGTTTTTCCGACAAGTTCGACGCTGTTTCGTGTGTTGAAAAGAATGTCGCCTTGGCAGAGCTGGAAACGCTCGATCTCTTCCTCTGTGCAAGTGACGAAAACGTCCGCTCTGAGGTCAATATTCCCGAGCATGTCGACTCGATCCATCTTGATGTAGCTGATGCCAGCAGGATCGGTGCTCTGTTCGGTGGCCGCGCGGACGAGACCGATCAAAGAATCCGTCGGGCAATTTCCGATTCGCTCCGTTGCCCATCCGTTCGGCGGATCAATCCGGGCGATCTCTTTGGCTGTTAGCCCGTCCATGAACTTCGGCTCGCTTGGCTTGGAGGCTTTCTTATGCGTTCGCTTAGCCTTTTCCCACTCTCGAAGCTGCTTTGCATAGTCCGCCTGCCGTTCCTCTTTGATACGCTTGAGGAGTTGGCCGGGGGATTCGAGGAGGTGGGGATTTTGCTTGCGCCATGGGGCGGTGAGCTTGCCCTCGAAGGCTTGTTTGAGGAGTGACTGGCGATAGACGCCGAGTTGCCGCCGCACCCGGCGCAGACTCTCCTCCCCGGCGTCAAGTTCGGAGAAGAGCTCTTCGATCTTCGCAACTATCCTCTTTTGCTCGTTGATGGGTGGGAGGGGAACCTCAAGTGTGGAGAATCGACTGTGTGTAAGGTTGAGGCCGGAATCGCTGATTCCAGTCTTCATCTCGTCGATTTTCCGCTTCGTGCCGGACTCGCGGAGAAACAGTTCTAGCAGGTGACGATCGATGATCTCGGGGTCGGCTCGAAGCTGATACATCTTACCGGAGATCAGGAGCTTCGGCCGTGTCTTTCGGACCAGGCAGGTTACACCGCATCGGGAGCGGGGACCTGCGCAAGTGATGAGGATATCGCCAGCTTCAACTTCAAGGTGTGTTCTGGGTTCGAGCTTTGAGGGGATGTGTTTGTTTGCGGATTCAACGTATTCGCCGTCCTGAATGGCGCTTGTCTTGAGAACGCCCCAATCATCCAGTGTCTTGGCGGGATAGCCCTCGCACTGAGGGCTCCACCCTTGGCGGATTTTGCGATCATTCTGATAGGCAAGCAGGCAGTCCTCAATGGACACCTGCGCCCATGAATCTGGAAGGGGTTCCTCACTCACGCCACTAACTCCCCGTTAAGTTCCTCAATCAGCGTATCCATCTGGTCACCGAAGAGCTGATGCATTTTGCCGAGGCCGCCCTGGGCGTCGAAGGGGGCAAAGTCGAGGTCGTCGCGTTCAAAGCGGCAGGAGGTCATGATGTGGTCACGGATGAGTTGGAGCCAGGCGGTCTGGGCTTCGGTAAATTTCTGTTCGGTGGGGATGCCGGCGTGTTTGCCCATGATCCAGGTCTGGAAGTTGCGGCGAACGGTGTCGTTGAAGGGGGTGAGTTTTGCATCGATGCCGCAGGCGCGGCGGATGAGGGCCACCAGTGCGGTCAGCTCGGTGAGGGGCCTGGCGGTGTCGGGCAGTTCGTCGAGGCGGGCGTAGGCCTCCCAGACACGGAGCGGGGCGAGGCGCGGGGCGGTGGCCTGGATGGCTTTGAGGACGTCCTTGATCTGGGCCAGGGTGACTTCCTGCCGGCGCTGCGGTTGCTGATAGAAGAGGGTGAGAGCGTCGAGTTGGTCCTGATGCCCGCGGCAGAAGGTTTCGAAATCTTGTACGAAGGCGGTGGTACGCTCGCGGGCGTCGGCATCCCACTCGGCGCGCAGCAGGCGGTCGAGGGTGCGGTCATCGAGGGTCTGGAGATTGGCAGTACAGGTCTCGACGATGAGTTTCACGGCGGCACCGGTGAGCGGCGCGGCGGCGGTGGCGACGAGTTGCCGCTGGGCTTGCTCGCGGGCGTAGTCACCGGGGTCGGTGCCGGGCTCCTGGCCGGTGAGTTCAAGGGCCTTTTGTTCGATGGCCTCGCCGTCGATGGCGTGGAAGAGGGCTTTGGTGAGCTGGCTGATGGTGGTGCCGCCGAGTTTTTCCGTGATGGTTTTTTTCTGCTCCTCGGTGAGCTGGCGCTCGATGCGGGCGAGGCGGCCGGCGAGGGTGGAGATGGTGTCGGCATCGGTGGCACCCATGACGACCTCCATGGCGAGATCTTTAAAGGGGACTGAAGGCTTGGTGATGGGCGGGCGGCTGGCGGTCTTGAGCGACTTGGTGACGCCGACGGCATCGACAATGACGTAGTGGGTCTTGGCGGTCTTGGCGGAGGGCGTGGCTTTGCGCAAGCCGTCGAGATCGAGGGTGCGGGTGCCGCGGCCTTTCATTTGCTCGAAGTAGCCGCGGGACTTCACGTCACGCATGAAGAGCAGGCATTCGAGCGGTTTTACGTCGGTGCCGGTGGCGATCATGTCCACGGTGACGGCGATACGCGGGTGGTATTCGTTGCGGAATTGTTGGAGAACGGACTTGGGGTCCTCCTCGTCGTTCTTGTAGGTGACTTTTTTGCAGAAGGCGGAGGACTCGCCGAATTCCTCGCGGACGATCTGGATGATGTCGTCGGCGTGGGAATCAGTCTTGGCGAAGATGAGGGTTTTGGGGACTTCGTATTCGCCGTCGGTACCGGTGCGATCGGGGAAGATCTCCGGGAGCTTGTCGCGGAAGGTCTGGATGACGGTGCGGATCTGGGACTTGTTGACGATGTCGCGGTCGAGCGTTTTGGCGGAGTATTTTTCATCCTCGTCCTGCTGTTCCCAGCGTTTGGCGCGGGTGAGTTTCTCGCGTTTCTCGACCAGGCCCTTGAGGACGGTGCCACCCTGCTGGGTGACCTCGGTCTCTATCAGGTAGATCTCGCCCTGGACGTTCACGCCATCGGCGACGGCTTCCTCGTGGGTGTATTCCGAGACGACGTTCTGTTTGAAAAAGGCGTAGGTGCGGGCGTCCGGCGTGGCGGTGAGGCCGACGAGGAAGGCGTCGAAGTAGTCGAGCACCTGGCGCCAGAGGTTGTAGATGGAGCGGTGGCACTCATCGATGATGATGAGGTCGAAGTGCTCGATGGGGACCTTTTCGTTGTAGGTGACGGGGAGCGGGTCACGTTTGCGGGCGGAGGTGTGCTCGGCGGGGTTCTCGTCCTCGGCGGATTCGTCGAGTTCCCTGCCCTGAAGGATGGAATACATCCGCTGGATGGTGGAGATGCATACCTGGGCGTCCTTGGGGACGTGGGACGAAGTGAGGCGCTGGACGGTGTAGAGCTCGGTGAACTTGCGGTTGTCGTCGGGCGGTGTGTAGGCGAGGAACTCCTGCTCGGCCTGCTCGCCGAGGTTGCGGGTATCGACAAGGAAGAGGACGCGCTTGACCTTGGCGTGCTTGAGCAGGCGGTAGATGAAGGTGATGGAGGCGAAGGTCTTGCCGGAGCCGGTGGCCATCTGGACGAGGGCGCGGGGTTTGGCCATCTTGACTGACTTGTCGAGCCCGGTGACGGCGGTGACCTGGCAATCGCGGAGGGGGGCGGGATCCAGGACGGGGAGATCCTGGAGACGGGCGCGGAGGGGTTTCTCCTGAGCCAACATCGCGCGGAGGGTCTCGGGACGGTGAAAGGTGAAGACCTCGCGGGAACGGGGCTTGGGGTCGCGCTGGTCGGTGAAGCGGGTGAGGACGCCGGTGGCTTCGTAGAGGAACGGGAGGGGCCGGCCGGTGTGCTGGACCCATTTGAGCTTGGCGGCGGCGTAGTTTTCGGTCTGGTTCTCTACGGTGGTGATATTTTGGCCGAGGGTATCCTTCTTGGCCTCAGTGACGCCGACAGGTTTCCTATCGAGAAAGAGCACGTAGTCGGCGGGGCCGCAGTCGGTGGTGTATTCGCGGACGGCTTGTCCTTCGCCCTCGTTGAAGTCGATGGCGTTGTTGGTCTGAACGGTCCAACCGGCGGCGCGAAGTTGGGCGTCGATCTGGTCGCGGGCGCGTTGTTCGGGATTCTGGTTGGGCATCTGTGGTTTGAAAGCAGAATTCCACTGAGGGCGGGACTAATGCGCCACAGAATGCGACAGAGTGGAAGCCTAATGATAGATGAGGAAGCTCAGACGACAAAATGGCACGCACGGTCCTTTGGCACGGGGAGACACATGGGATCCTCGGAGGCATCGCCGCCCCTTGGGGGCCGCAGCCGGAGGCAGCGGAATCCTTGGGTGCGAGACCGGTGCTGACGCCGCGGACCAATGGCGGGGATATCCCCCCGCTTTCCGGGGAAACGGGAAAGGCGAAGTCCCCGGCGGGGATTTAGGGGCGAGGAATGCGGTCAAGCTGGCTCAGCTTGGCGGGGTTTGGGGCGGCAGCCCCATGTGGATGCGGTACTCCGCGTACGGGCGCAATACCCATCGCATTGCATGCCACGGAGAAAATCCCCGGGCGAGGTGAAACCGAACCGATTTTGGTGTTATACAGAGATGGGCGGGAGTTGCACAGCAAACATGTCTGGCGAGCATTCGTGCTATGTGAAAACTCCCTGATGCCCGTTCTTTGCATTGACGTATCGAGCTGGAAGCTCGTCTGGGACGCCTCGTGTCACATAGTGCCATAAACACCCCCAAGAGCGCCCAGACCCCAGAGTTCCCAGGCCTGTACGTCCTGAACCGCAATTAGCTGGCTAAACGCCCCCTCCCCTTACACCCGCCCGCAGCCGCGCCGAAATGCCGGCGCGCGCCGAGGAAATCCACCACGCCGATGCCGAGGGCGTGGAGTTTGAAAACCTGGTGGCGCCCCTCGAAGTCATCGGCAATGCCACCCAATGGGTCTCCGGTCTGAAATGCCAGCGCATGGAACTGGGTGAGCCGGATGACTCCGGGCGGCGCAGTCCCCGGCCGATCCCCGGCTCAGAGTGGGTGTTGGATTGCGACGTGGTGGTGGTGGCCATCGGCACCCGTGCCAACCCGCTGCTCACCGCCACCTGCCCGGATCTCCAACTCAACCGATGGGGCAACATCGAAGTGGATGCGCAGGGCATGACGAGTATCCCGGGCGTCTTCGCCGGCGGCGACATCGTGCGCGGCGCGGCCACCGTGATCCTCGCCATGGGCGACGGCAAACGCTGTGCCCAGGCCATCGACGCCTATCTGCGGCCCGTGGTCCCCTGACGTCCGGTCAAACCAACCCGCGGTGAGTCTGCCGCTCCGGTGTCCGGGGAATCACCGATCCGGTCCCTTGCCATCCGACCCGTTGTCGGTATGTTGTAGCATGGGGCAAAACCGCCCTGGCGATGCCCGCGTTAATTCGAAACCCCTGGTTCGTATGAAAACGTCATTTGCCCTCCAGTTGTTCGCCTGGGTGTGCCTGACCCCCATGGCGGCGCGCGCGGATCAACCCATGATCCTCACGGTCCCAGTGTCCGCCAGCGCGCAGTCTAACTATTTCCTGTCGGCGCAAGCCTTTCAAGCTGTCAATGCCTATCGGCGTAGCATCGGGGCGTTCGTGTTGCCACGCCACGCCGGCCTGGATCACCTCGCCCAGCAGCATTGTGAATACCTCCGCCAGCACCGGGGGACATTTGTGCTTGATGGCAAGAACGTCAGCCATATCGGGTTTGACGGCCGGGCGATATATGCGCGCAACGTCTATCATATGGACAACATCGGCGAAAACATCGCCGCGACCAACCAGGTCTCCGGCAATCCCGGGCCGGCATTGGTGAGCCTGTGGAAAAACTCCAAGTCGCACCAACTGACCATGGCGGGCGCTTGGGCCTGTAGCGGCATGGGGCTGGTGGTGGACGCGGACGGGATGGTATTTGCTGTGCAACTCTTTGCCACCATGAATAACTCGCTGGCACCCCTGCATTCTAACTGCTTCTAAACCATGCCTGACCTGTCCTTTGAATCCGCCCTGCAGGCCCGCGGCCTGCGGCACATCGCCGGGGTCGACGAGGCGGGGCGCGGGCCGCTGGCCGGGCCGGTGGCCGCCGCGGCAGTCATGCTGCCCCGCGGATTTGCCTGCCCCGGTCTGGATGATTCAAAAAAAATCAGCGCCGCCAAGCGCGAGGCATTGTATGCCATTCTAACGGGCGACGCGCGGGTGGTGTGGGCCGTGGCCACCGCGGATCGCGCGGAAATCGACCAACTCAACATCCTGCGCGCCACTCACCTGGCGATGCGGCGCGCGGTCGAAGCGCTCGACCCGTCGCCCGAGCATTGTCTGATCGACGGGCTGCCGGTGCGGGATTTCCCGTTTTCTTATGATGCCATCGTCAAAGGCGACGGGCGGTCGCTCTCGATTGCCGCGGCGAGCATCATCGCCAAGGTCACACGCGACCGGCTGATGCGCGAGATTGACCGGGATTTTCCGCAATTTGGCTTTGCCAAACACCAAGGATATGGCACCAAGGCACATCTTGAAGCGCTTCGGATTCACGGCCCTTGTTGCCACCATCGTCGCTCGTTTCAGCCGGTGGCTCAATGGACCCAGCCGTTTGACCGGGCCTGACGGCACTCCCCGTGACCGGGCTTGGCTCGGCCACTATGGGGAACAGGTGGCGGCGGACTGGCTGCGCGCCCATGGCTGCAAGATCTTGGCGCGCAATTTCATGGGCCCTCGGCGCGGCGAGGTGGACCTCATTGCGCGCGACGGCAAGCTGTTACTTTTCGTCGAGGTCAAGACCCGCCAGCATGACACGCGCATCCGTCCGCTGGACGCGGTGGACGCCACCAAACAGGCGCTCATCGAGCGCGGTGCCAATGCCTGGCTCAAACAACTCGGCACGCGCAATCTGCCGTGGCGCTTCGATGTCATCGAGGTGTACGTCGAGGAGGGTACCAGACCGCGGGTCAACCACGTGCGCGACGCGTTCTAGCGCCCCGGGGGAGAGATTGGGGATTGGATATGGGAGATTGGACTGCGTTGAAGCGCGCTTCACCGCTTTGGGAAGGTGCGACGACACCCGCCTGAACCCTACATTGGAAAATGAAAAACGGCAGGACGGTTCATTTTGCCACGGATGAGACGGATGTTAACAACCGGAGCGTAGCGGAGATAGCCGAAGGCAAATTTCACGGAGAATATTCCGGTGTTCTATCAGACTTCAAACTTCAGGCTCACCCAGCAGGTGCGTGGCTAAATCTTCGTAACTCACTAATAATCAGATTAATGCGTGGTTTCTACTTGCCTTTGTAGCACCTGAACCTTGCGCGTGTCGGGAGTGGAAGGCAAAGTAATTTTGGCTGCACCATGGAGCGCGGGCTTCCGCCCGGCGAGTCTGGGCGGGCTGAAGCCCGCGCTCCGTAGCCAAACGGCCAAGTGAGTCGGGAGGTGAACCCAGCCGATGGCGATGCTAAGTTGACGCGAATGGGCAGCGACCCCGCACCAAAGAGCGGCGATTCTCGCTGCAGTCCAAAGCGCGCGCCTCGCCGCGTTTTCGCTTTGGGAATCCGGATTTTGTGTTTCACTGCGCCCATGCAACCGCGCCTAGCCGCACTCATGATGTTGGTGGTTTCCGCCCTGATGACCCCCACGGTCTTGGCCGGGGGCAAGGCGGCGACCGCTGCGTCGCTGACGTTTCACATGGAGACGGACGCCAACGACAACCCTAAAATGGTTTTTGCGCAAATGACCAACGGGAAAGTCCGCTATTTCCGCCGCACGCCGGAAATCATCACCACGGAGGTGAAGTCATTCAGCCCATTTCCCGCCGAGGGTGGGGAGGGTTATGGGATTGTGTTCAAACTCGATGATTCCGCCGCCAAGCGCTTCGCCGCGGTGACCAATGCCAACCAAGGGCGGTGGATGATCGCCCAGATGAACGGCCGGGTGGTGGATGGGGTGTTCATCGACCAAACCATCAATGATGGCATGGTCGTGGTTTGGAAGGACGCCACCCTCGCCGATATCAAAATATTCGACGACGCGCTGCCGCGCATCGGCCAGGAAGGCAAAAAGAAGAAGAAAAAAGAGAAATCCTAGCAGCCGCCGACCGATGTTGCGTCATTTTTTCCTCGCCATGCTGCTCACCGGCATGCTGCCCGCCGCGATGGACCTCCGCCTGCCGACGGCGAACCCGCACTTGCTGACCGGACAACCGGAGCAATTCTACATGTATGTGGACCGGGATTTCGAGGGCCAGCGGACCCAATCCTGGGAGGGTGGTTCCTACGGTTTGGTGCGCAACCCGATCCGGGTGGGCGATCAGGTGCTGCTCACCAAGTTCCACGAGGGCATCGACATTGCCCCGCTCCAGCGCGATGGCGCCGGCAATCCGCTGGACTTGGTCGCCAGCATCGCCGAGGGCCGCGTGGTCCACACCAGCCCGATGGCCGGGCGCAGCAATTATGGCAAATATGTGGTGGTCGAGCACCTCTGGGAAAACTCCGCATACTATTCGCTCTATGCCCATTTGGCGGAGGTGACCTGCAACCCCGGCGATCCCGTGAAAGCCGGGGCCGTGCTCGGGCGCATGGGCTTCACCGGCGTGGGCATCGATCGCACCCGCGCCCATGTCCACCTTGAGCTCACCGTGCTCATGAGCCAGCATTATGAGCAGTGGCACCAGGCCGGCGGCGGAGCCACCAATTACCACGGCAATTACAACGGCATGAATCTCACAGGCCTGGACGTTGCGGGCTTTTTCCTCGCCCACCAGGCCAATCCGGAACTGCGCATCAGCGAGTTCATTACCGCCACTCCGGCGTATTTCACCGTCACCGTGCCGGCCAAGGGGCCGCTGGATTTTGTGACCCGCTACCCGTGGATTTGTCATGGCAACCCGGAGGGCGCCACCTCGTGGGACATCAGCTTCAGCGCCACCGGCCTGCCGGTGGCCATCACTCCCGGCCAACGCCAGCTGGGCGCGCCGGTCATCACCTCGATTCGCCCATCCGCCATTCCCCAGCGCTACCTGACTCATAACCTCGTCACCGGACAGGACCATCACGCCACGCTCACCCAGTCCGGCCAACAACTTGTCGCCCTGATCACCGACGATTTTCCGGTTTCCAAGGTGGGGCTCGTCAAGCTGGTGCCCGACAAGGTGGTGCCCGACAAGGTGGCGCGCTCTCGATGAGAGCGCCTGCCCAAGTGAAGCCAATGCCCAACACCCTACCTTGGACCACCCTTGACTGCGGCCTCATCGAGGCCGCGCCACCTTTTCCGCACTACCTCTGTAACTCACCATGACCGACACCATCCTTGACCAACTCAGCGCCCTAGGGCTGACCTTGCCCGCCGTGCCTGCGCCCGTCGCCGCCTACGTGAACTGCGTGCGCAGCGGCAACCTGCTTTTTCTTTCAGGCGGACTGCCGATTGAGGGTGATCGGAAGGTCATCGGCAAGGTGCCCACCGAGGTTTCCGTCGAGGAGGCCAGACAAGGTGCCCGGATGATCGTCCTCAACCGCCTCGCCGTCATCCGTGATGCCATCGGCTCGCTCGACAAGGTCAAGCAGATCGTGGCCCTCAACGGGTTTGTGAACTCCACCCCGGATTTCTGCGGCCACCCGCAAGTCGTCAACGGCGCGTCCGAACTGCTCGTTGAAATCTTCGGGGACAAGGGCAAGCACTCGCGCACCGCCCTCGGTGCCGCGTCTCTGCCGCTCAACGTCGCCGTGGAAATCAATCTGATTGTCGAAGTGGTGGATTGAGGCAGGCAACGGGCCGCCCCTCCGGCCCGCGGCCCGTTTTTTGATTTGGCGCGTTCAATCGTGGCTGCCGCGTCCCGCGGCAGGCCGTGATGGCGGCGTCTCGCCGCCCCCCGCTTCATGAACGGTTTGACGCGCCGCAGGTTATACTTTAGAATCACCCCAGTCTGGATGCGCCTGTTCACTTTCACCTTCGAGATGTGCCGGGCGCTTGGACGTGCGGGTGGATGGGCGGCTGCTGCCGTGGTCAGTTTGGCGGTCGTGGTGCCGACGGCGGCGCTCGGTGGCCAACGATTGCACGGCCACGTGCCGGCGGCGGTGGCGGCCTTGCGCCCGGTGGATCGGCCTCCCGCCGCGCAGCGCTTGCACCTCGCGATCGGCTTGCCGTCGCGCGACCCGGCCGGGCTGAAGAACCTGATTGATGATCTTTACAATCCGGCGAGTCCGAACTTCCGCCACTATCTGACGCCGGCCGAGTTCACCGCACAATTTGGTCCCACCGAGCCGGATTATCAGGCAGTGGTGGATTTTGCCAAGGCCAACGGCTTGACGGTGACCGGGACCCATCCCAATCGGCTGGTCCTGGATGTGGATGGCGCGATCCCGGACATTGAATCCGCCTTTCATGTCACACTGCACCATTATCAACATCCGCGTGAAGGCCGCAAGTTCTATGCACCGGACGCCGAGCCGACCCTCGATCTGGCCATCCCCGTCTTGCACATCAGCGGCCTCGACAATTACTCGCTGCCCCATCCCAACCACAAGATCAAGCCCCTCAACACCACGGCCAGCGCCACCCCCAACGCCGGCTCAGGCCCGGGCGGCGCCTATGCCGGCGGCGATTTCCGCGCCGCCTACGTGCCGGGCACCGCGCTCACCGGCACGGGCCAGAGCGTCGCCTTGTTGCAATTCGACGGCTACTATGCCAGTGACATTTCCGCCTACAAGACTCAGTTCGGCTTGCCGGACGTGCCGCTGGTCAACGTGCCCATCAGTGGCGGCGTGAGCACTCCTGGCACCGGTAACGGCGAGGTTTGCCTGGATATCGAGATGGTCTTGTCAATGGCCCCGGGCGTCTCCACCATCTATGTTTACGAGGCACCTAACCCAACCCCGTGGGTGACCCTGCTCAGCAAAATGGCCAATGACAACCTGGCCAAGCAGATCAGTTGTTCTTGGGGTGGCGGCAGTCCGGATTCAAGCTCCGAAACCATTTTCCAACAGATGGCCACCCAGGGCCAGTCGTTCTTCAATGCCACCGGCGACTCCGATGCGCTCACCGGCTCGGTGCCCTTCCCCTCCGATAGCCCCAACATCACCGAAGTGGGCGCCACCACTCTAACAACCACTGGGGCCGGCGGCTCGTACGTTTCGGAAAAGGTCTGGAACTGGGGCTTGCAGGGCAGCAGTTATGTCGGCAGCAGTGGCGGCAGCAGCACCTACTATGCCATTACAAGCTGGCAGCAGGCCACCAGCATGGCCACCAACCAGGGGTCCACCACCCAGCGCAACCTCCCCGACGTGGCGCTCACCGGCGACAATGTGTACGTTCTCTATAGCAATGGAAGCTCCGGCGCTTTCGGCGGCACCAGTTGCGCCGCTCCCTTGTGGGCCGGCTTCACCGCTCTGGTCAACCAACAGGCAGTGGCCAACGGGCGTGCCAGCGTCGGCTTTCTCAATCCCACCCTCTACGCCCTTGGCAATGGCGCAAGTTACTCGTCGACCTTTCATGACACCACCACCGGCAACAACTTCTCGTCCACCAGCCCCGCCAAGTTTTCAGCCGTTGCCGGCTATGACCTATGCACCGGTTGGGGCACCCCTAACGGAACCGCCCTGATCAATGCCCTGGCCGGCACGCCCGAGTACTTGCAGGTGTCGATGCCCGCGTTTGCCGCCAGCGGTCTCGTCGGCGGTCCGTTCAGCCCACTGACGGTAAGCTGCACCTTGACGAACAGCGGCACCGCCGCCCTCAGCTGGATCGCAGCCAAAACGCAAACCTGGACGAGCCTATCGGCCAATAGCGGCACCTTGGCGGCGGGGGCTAATACCACACTCACCTGGTCCCTCAACAATAGTGCCAGCACCCTGGCCGCCGGCACTTTCGCCGACACGGTGACTTTCACTGACGTCGGCACTGGCCTCGGTCAGAGTCAATCACTCAGCCTCCTCATCACCGGGCCGCCCACCAACCTCGTCGCCACCCCGGGTAACAACGCCGCCAAACTGACCTGGACTGCCGCGGGCGCTGCCACCACTTATAACGTGAAACGTTCGCTGGTCAGCGGCGGGCCGTACACGACGGTCGGCACAAGCGCCACCACGAGTTATACGGATGCGACGCTGACCAATGGTACGACCTACCATTATGTGGTGTCTGCCACCAATGGCAGTGTGGAAAGCGCCAACTCTGGCGAGGCGAGTGTCATTCCAGCACCCTTGGTATCCACCACGACTCTGGCGTCATCGCTAGGCAGCACGGGCGCTTATGGCGCGGTGACCTTTAGCGCCACCGTCACGGGGTCCGGCGCTATCGCCACCGGCGCGCTGACTTTCAAGGATGGCTCCAACGTACTAGGCACGGCCACTCTGAATGGCTCGGGCGTCGCCACCTTCACCACCAGCACACTCGCTGTGGGCAGTCATGCCCTCAGCGCGAGTTTCCCGGGCGATGCCACCTATGCGGCAAGCATATCGGCCGGCTTTGGCTACACGGTGAGTCCCAAACCGGTGACCATCATCACGGTGGCCGCTGCTAACAAAGTTTATGACGGCAGCACCAGCGCCGTTCTAACGGGCGGAGCCGTTTCCGGAACGGTCAACAGTGAGACCGTGACCGTGGTCCCGGGCAGCGGTAGCTTTGCCAGCGCCAACGCAGGCACTCAGGCGATCACTGCCACCGGCTACGCGCTCAGTGGCACCTACCAAGGCAACTATGTCCTCTCGGCCCAGCCCAGCGTGGTCAGCGCCACCATCACGCCGAGGCCGGTCGTGCTGCCGGGCACAAGGGTATATGACGGAACGCTGGCGGCGGGCAGTCTGACGGCGACCAATAATATCGATGGCAGCAACCTCACGGTCACGGGTGCGGGCAATCTCGTCAGCAAAGATGTGGGGGTGCAGTCGTTGCTGGCCACCGTTCCCTCGCCGGCAGTGCGGGTGCAAAGCGCCACCGCAAGCGCCACCAGTAGGGCCACCAGCTTAAGCGTGCCCCTACCCACCACGCCGGTAAGCGGCAACACGCTGGTGGCGGTGATCTCGACCCACGGGACCACTGCCAACACGGTCAGCGGCATCACCCAAACCGGCGCATCCTGGTCGCGCGCGGCTCAAGCCGCCAATAGCAGCAACACCACCATTGAAATCTGGTATGCGCCCAACGTTGCGGGTGCGGCCAAAGCGATCACCATTTCTCTGGCATCCTCGTTACGCTCAGCGGCAGTGGTGATGGAATACAGCGGTGTTCTAAGCGCCAATTCGCTGGACCAGTCGGCCAGCGCCACCGGCAACAGCGCCAGTCCGATCACCGGGACCACCGCAACGACGCTGCAAGCCAACGAGCTGTGGATCGGCGGCATCGGGTATGCCAGCAGCACGCCTACGCTCGGCACCCCACTGAACAATTTTACTGCAGTGGCTAACGCCCAATCTGGCAGTGGTAATGCAAACAGCAACGCCAAGGTCTATGCCCTCGAGCGCCTCACCAACCCGGGCGGCAGCGCCTCATCCGGCGGCACCCTCAGCGCCTCGGTGGCGTGGTCCGGCAGCATCGCAACTTTCAAGACCCTCTCGACCAGTTCCCTCGCGCTGGGTGGCTCCGCCGCCGGCAACTACACGCTGACGGGAGCGAGCGGCGCGGTGACGATCACCCCCAAGGCATTGACGCTCACAGGCTTGACGGCGAACAACCGGACCTATGACGGCACGACCACCGCCACTCTCACCGGCAACGCAGCTTTGCAAACTGCGGAGGTGGCTGGAGCTGGCACGAGCAGCGACGGCCTGCCCTACACCGGCGACACCGTGTCGGTGGGCGGCGCGGCGGCGGCTGTGTTTGCGGATAAGCACGCGGCATTTGGCAAACCGGTGACGGTGACCGGCTATACGCTGGCGGGCGCGCAGGCTGGCAATTACTCGCTCACCCAGGCTACTGGTCTATCAGCCAGCATCGCCCCGCTGCCCATCACCGTGGCGGCGGTGAGCGCCAGCAAGACCTATGATGGCAGCCCCACTGCGGCAGGCCTGCCGACCTTGAATCCGCCGCTCGCCTCTGGCGACACCTCGAGTGTCCTAGCGCAGGCGTTTCAAGACAGCAACGCGGCGATCCATAAAACGATTATTCCGATCGTCACGATCAACGACGGGAATGGCGGAGCCAACTATGGGGTGACCCAGGTCAACGACAACACGGGGACGATCATCCCTGCTGGTGCCACCATCGATCTGGCGGGTCTCTTGCCAACCTACGACGGCACGCCGAAATCCGCCGGTGCCACCACCACACCGCCCGGTCTAACTGTCGTTCTGACCTACGACGGGTCCGCCACCGCGCCGACCATTGCCGGCAGCTACGCGGTGGTGGCCACCGTCAGCGACACGAACTATCAGGGCACGGCCAGCGGCAATTTGGTCATCGGCAAGGCCAGCGCGGCGGTGGCGCTCAACTCGCTCACGCAAACCTACGACGGCACGCCGGAATCCGCCGGTGCCACCACCACCCCGCCCGGTCTAACTGTCGTTCTGACCTACGACGGGTCCGCCACCGCGCCGACCATTGCCGGCAGCTACGCGGTCGCGGCCACCGTCAGCGAGGCGAACTATCAGGGCGCGGCCAGCGGCAATTTGGTCATCGGCAAGGCCAGCGCGACGGTGGCACTAAACTCGCTCGCCCCAACTTACGACGGCGCGCCGAAGCCCGCCGGTGCCTCCACCACGCCCACCGGCCTAACCGTCGTTCTAACATACGACGGGTCCGCCACCGCGCCGACAAGCGCCGGCAGTTACGCGGTCGCGGCCACCGTCAATGACACGAACTATCAGGGTGCGGCCAGCGGCACGCTGGCCATCAGGCCAGCCACGGACCTGGCGACGTGGCGCAACGCGCATTTTTCCGCAGCCGAGCAAAGCGCCGGGCTCGCGGCCGACGACGCCGACCCTGATGGCGACGCTCTGAGCAACCTCGCCGAGTATGCGCTTGGCAGCGATCCGCGCGCCTTCTCGCCGCTGCCGGTTCCGGTGCGCGATGCCAACGGGTTGTCGATCACCTTCACCCGTCCCGCCAACCTGCTGGATGTGAGTTATGCCGCGGAATGCTCCTACAATCTGATCCAGTGGTCGCCGGTTCCGTTGGAGGTGTTGGAATTTGGCCCCATCGAAACCGTGCGGGCCAGCGATCCCCTGACCACGGGTGATCCTTCCCGGCACCTGCTGCGCTTGAAATTCGAGCGGCTCACCCTTCAAACCGCTCCATGATCTGGCGCACGGCGGTGGCGGCGGGAAGCGTTTGATTGGCGACTTGTTGTGCGAGTGCCGGCAAGTGGTGTTTGACGCGCGGGTTGCGGAAGAAGCGTTGGCGGAGTTCCTCCTCGATCATGGCATCCATCCATTCGATGGATTGGTGGCGGCGGCGCGCCGCAAAGGCCCCGGAGGCGCGGGTGGCGGCACCAAACTTTGCGATGATCTCCCAGAGGGCAGTGAGCGTTTCTGGAATCAGGGCCGAACAGGTGGTGCAGCGGGTTTTCCAACCGGGCGTAGCGGGTTGGAGGATCTCGAGCACGCGGTTGTACTCGGCGCTGGCGAGCTGGGTGCGCTGGAGGTTGTCGCCATCCGCCTTGTTGACGGCTAACAGGTCGGCGATTTCGATGACGCCCTTTTTCATGCCCTGGAGTTCGTCGCCCGCGCCGGCGAGCATGATGAGCAGGAAGAAATCCACCATCGAGCGCACCGTGATTTCGTTTTGGCCGACGCCGACGGTTTCCACGAGGATCACGTCGTAGCCGGCGGCCTCGCACAGCAACAGGGTTTCGCGGCTCTTGCGGCCGACCCCGCCGAGTGAACCGCTCGAGGGCGAGGGCCGGATGTAGGCGTTGGGCTCGCGCACCAGGTTTTGCATGCGCGTCTTGTCGCCCAGAATGCTGCCGCCCGTGACACTGCTGCTAGGGTCCACTGCGAGGATGGCTAACCGGTGGCCCATGGCGCAGAGTTGGCAGCCAAGCGATTCGATCAAGGTGCTCTTGCCCACGCCCGGCACGCCAGTGATGCCCACGCGCACCGACTTACCGGTTTGCGGCAGCAGGCGCGTGAGCAACTCCTGGGCCAGCGCTTCGTGGGCCGGGTGGGTGCTTTCCACCAGGGTGATGGCGCGCGAAAGGATGCCGACGTCGGCCGCGAGCACGCCCTGCTCGTAGTCGTCGAGCGTGAGCTTGCGGCGTTTGACCGGGTGGTGTTTCACGGTGGGCGAGTGTGGCATCACTCCGGTCATGATGCGACAGGCAAAATGCGGGTCGTTTTCCGAACCGGCAGGCACCCAGTCCGGCATGGCGGCCGCCGCGGCGGAGCTGTCTGAATCCGCCGTGGCCGGGTGCTGAGGGGGGGTGGGGATCATGGTGGTTGGGGCGCCCCGCCGGCAAACCCGGCGCAGGCACGCAACTCACGTAGCAAACGCGACCCGCGATGTCCACTTTTTGGCCAAGGGTGATGGGGGGCGCTAAATCTGCGGGCGCATGCAGTACGTTATTGAAAAGAACGGCGGGGCGTGCGAGAATCACAGCTATTCTATCACCGATGGCGCGCGTGCGTCTGGAACTTTCACCATACAGGAGGGCAAGATGAGCACATCCATGGACCCATACTCTGAACAGTGCGGAATCCGGCGCGTTGCGGTCGTGGTAGCTCATCCGGATGATGAAACGCTCTGGGCAGGGGGTTTGCTGCTGAGCCATCCCGCGTGGTTGCTGGATATCGTTACCCTCTGCCGCGGCAAGGATCCGGACCGGGCACCGCGCTTCCTCACCGCGATGGGCCGCTTCCACGCCCAGGGCGCGATGGGCGATCTGGACGACAGTCCCGAGCAAGCGCCGCTGCCTGACGCGCTGGTGCGCACGGCCATTCTGGAGCTGCTGCCAGCGCGGGATTACGATTTGGTGCTGACCCATGCTCCCAACGGTGAATACACCTCGCATCGGCGGCACCAGGAGGTATCCGGGGCGGTGCTGGGATTGTGGCGCGACGGCACGCTGCGCAGCCGCAAACTCTGGCAATTTGCCTACGAGGATGGCGGCGGCACCTATCGACCCCGGCCGCGGCCCGACGCCAGCCTGCGGGTGCCTCTGTCCGAGGCGCTATGGATGCGCAAATATGACATCATCACCCAGGTTTATGGATTCGCTGCGACCAGTTGGGAAGCCCAGGCGGGGCCGCGCACCGAGGCGTTCCATTGTTTCAAGGATCAGGAATTGAACCATCACCCGGAGTGAGTCGTGAGAAACCCGCGCGCATGAAAATCCTAGTTCTCTACAGTTATCCTCCCGCACCGGGCGGCCTGGCCACGCAGGGTGATCTGTTGTATAGGGGGCTGATGGAGATTGGCGTGGATGTCCGTGCCGCCCATCTCAAGTCCGATCTCGAAAAGGAATGGTATTATCGCTGGTTCAAACCGGATGTCGTGGTGGGCGTTGGCTTTTGGGGCGATGTGCCCGATGTGATTCTCCACCCGCGTCGCTTCGGCTTGCGTGCCGTGCCGTGGCTGCTGGCCGACGGCTACGTCGCCAACTACCGCGACGTTCTCGATGCAATGCCGCTGATGCTGGTGACCTCGGATTGGGTCAGGGACACCTTTGTGCGCGACGGCATCCGCGGCGACCGCATGGTCACCTTGCCAGTGGGCTGCGACACCGACGGCTTTATCCCGCGCGAACCAGCCGATCCCCAGATTGGCGCAGTGCGCGATGCTCTCGGCATGCAGCCCGGTGAACAAATGATTCTCACGGTCGGGGGCGACGCCGCCTCCAAGGGCGGACGCGAAGTGATGGCGGCCCTGGCCACCCTCGGCGACGACGTCCCGCCGTGGCGCTACGTGTGCAAGGTGTGGCCGCAGCCACGCACCGCCACCCAGAACACCCTCGATGGCGCGTTGGCTCTCTCGCTGGGGATCCAGGACCGGGTCAACGTCCAGACCCATCTGGTTTCGCGCAATCTGATGCCCTATCTGATAGCCGCCTGCGATATCTATGCCGGCCCGTCGCGGCTGGAGGGGTTTGGCATGCCGCAGGTCGAGGCGGGGGCGTGTGGCAAGCCCGTCATTGGAATCCGGGCGATGGCCATGCTCGACACGCTGGTGCATGAGGAAACGGCGCTGCTGGCCAGCGTAGAGCGGGTTATTCACATCACCGAGGCGGTGTTAGGACCGGATGCCGGCTTCGAGCCCGGTCATCGCGTGGTCTTCGACCCGCCGCGCGTCGCGGACTACCGCGCCAGCTCGCGCGATATCGCCATCTATTTGCAACGGCTGCTCACCGACGCCGGGCTCCGCCAACGGCTGGGCGAGGCGGGCCGGCGGCGGGTGGTGGCGCGCTTCGATTACCGGGTGGTGGCGCGGCGGTTGATGGAAATCCTAGGAGAAAGGCCGGACTAACATGAAATCGAAGATTGCCGCAGCCAAGAGCGCCGCGCTGGAGGTGCTGCTGCACAACGCCCACGGCCCCTATCAGGGGCTGCCGCGCACGGCGGGCTGGGGCTATCCGGAGCCCTACACCCGGGATCTGCTCATCTCCGCGCTGGGCATCCTCGCCTCCGGCAACGAGGCGCTGCTGCAGTCGTTGCGCCAAGTGCTCGAGACGCTGGCGCGCAACCAGAGTCCGCGCGGGCAGATCCCGTCATTGGTGCATGATCCGGAGGACCGGGGAGCCAGCGACACCACCCCGTTGTTCCTGTTGGTGTTGGGCATGTTGCGGCGCTTCATCGGCGAGGGCGAATTCCTGCTGGAGGCTGGAGCCAAGGCCCTGCAATGGATGGACTATCAGAGCATCGAGGACCGGCCATTGGTCGGCCAACAACCCACCAGCGATTGGCGCGACGAGCAGTGGGTCCTGGGCCAGGGGCTGTATGTCAACGCCCTGGTTCACGGCTACCTCAAAATCCTGGGGCTGGATGAGCGGGCGGCAGCCTTCCGGATCGAGGCCAACCGCGAGGACGGCAGGGGATTCGTCACCGCAGGCCAACCGACCTACGCCCTGTGGTTCTACAAGGTGCTGCGTGACACGCGCTGCGATGTGCTCGGCAACAGCCTGGCCATTTTGACCGGCATGGCCGGTCCGGCGCGGGCCCGCGACATGGTAGCCTGGATCGAATCGCACTGCGCCGCGCTGCGCGCCATGGGCGAACTGGCCGTGGACTTGCCGCCGTGTTTATTTCCCTGCGTTTTGCCCACGGACCCCGACTGGCACCCGCGCTACGAGATTTACAACCAACCGGGCCATTACCACAACGGCGGGGTCTGGCCGTTTGTCTGCGGGTTTTACATCGCCGCGCTCGTCGCCGCCGGACAACACCATCTCGCCCAAGACAAGTTGCAGGCCCTCACCGCGCTGGTGCAAGTCGCCCGCAAATCGCCGCCCACGCCCGCGCATGCCTTGGGCTTCAACGAGTGGTTTTGCGCCCGCGATGGCCGCCCGGCGGGCGAAGATTGGCAGACGTGGTCGGCCTCGATGTACCTCTACGCCGCCCACTGTGTCGAGACCGGCACGGCCCGGTTTTTCTGACTCACTCGAGGCTGATTTGGGACGGGTATGGGTTGAAGAGTCCTCCTAAAGGAGGGACTACCTACGCTGGAATCAATGATTCTTGAGGAGATAGGTAGTCCCGCATTCAGGCGGATTCGTCGATGCACCAGACGGGCATGCTCCCAAGCCGTTGCCTGAGGAAGTCGCAGACCAGGTGCTTGAGCTTGCAGAACACGAAAACCCGGTTAATCTGACCCATGATCATTGGAATCTGCCACCTCGCCCAACTCGGCTACGGCGGCTATGCCCGCGCGATATCGCCGCTCTATTTGGTGATCCTCGGCGCAACCTTTCTGGCCAGCATGTGGATCAGCGGGATGCTCAGGCGCCGCTTCGCCGAGTATTCCCAGATCCCACTGCGTCTGACCGGCGGCCAGGTCGCCGCGGAAATGCTGCGCCAAAACGGCATCACCGACGTCCAGGTCATCAGCGTGCCCGGCCAGCTCACCGACCACTACGACCCGGTTTCAAAAACCGTCAACCTGAGCGAGGGGGTCTATCTGGTGAATTCGGTGGCCGCCGCGGCGGTGGCCGCCCACGAGTGCGGCCACGCGCTGCAACACCAGCAGGCCTACGTCTGGCTGGGCTTGCGCACCCAGTTGGTGCCCGCGGTGCAGTTTTCCAGCAAGATCCTCAATTTCATCATGATCGCAGGTCTGTTAGGCATCGGGCTGATGCAGAGCACCACCATGTTATGGATCTGGGTAACGCTCTTCGCCATGACCACCTTATTTTCGCTCGTCACCCTGCCCGTCGAGTTCGACGCCAGTCGCCGCGCCCTGGTGTGGCTGGAAAGCAGCGGTATCGCCGCCAGCATGGAGCACGACAAGGCGAAAAAGGCCCTGTTCTGGGCCGCCATGACCTACGTCGCCGCAGCCGTCGGCTCGGTCGCCCAATTGTTGTATTTTCTGATGCTGGCGATGGGTCGGCGCGATTGAGGGCCAGATGGAGCATGAATCTGGGGTCGGTGGGCGAGCGCGCGTTCTCACCCACACGGCGATGGAAGACAAGCGGTTGTCAGCTGCGGGCTGGCGGCAGACGCTTGCAGCTGTGAATCCATCTGAAATCCGCTATTCCCACACCGCCATGGCCGACGTGTTGGACACCCGCTGACCTTTGATCTCATTGATGCGGCGGGTTGGTGCCATGTGGCGGCAGGGGACTTCGTCGGAAAAGGAAAAATGGTATGGCGATTCATTGCACCACGGATGAGCCGGATTTTAAAGGATTTGCCTGAATCATTCATGGTTTCGTGTCAGGCTATTTGCCTTCGGCTATCTCCACTTCGTTCCGGTTCCGCTTCGCTCCGGTTCACGGAGCATATTACGGTATTCGATCGGACTGACCACTCACCCAGCGGGTGAGAGCACCCATATGCATAACCCTTTCATAATCCGTTAAATCCGTGTAATCCGCCGTCCCCATTTTCCTATCTAGGTTTCATTTGCGAATTCTTTGCGCCTCATGGCGGATAAGGATTCCTCTACATCATTCCAGCTTTACCCAGGGCCACCGCATCGGCAGAGTGGGCCTGGAGCAACTTTTGATAGTCTCCGCGGGTAATGCCTTGGACCCATTCTCGGTTTTCTAAATACCACTCGACCGTTTTGCGGATGGCGGTGTCGAAGGTTTCTGAGGAATTCCAGCCGAGTTCGCGGTTGGTCTTGCTCGCATCCTTGGCATCACGCTGCTCGTGACCGGGTCGATCGGTGACATCAGTCATTGGCTCGCTGTAGGGCCTGCCATCGGCTCGTTGCGAAAGCGCATCAAGAATTGCACAGAGCGTGTGGACCGACTCAAGGTTGGGTTTTTCGTTCCAGCCGCCGATGTAGTAGGTTTCTCCCACGCTGCCCGCCTCCAACACGCATCGAATGTCACCGAGCACCAACGCCGCTGGTGCCCCCTCCAAAAAGTCCCCCCCGATGAGAAATGCTTGTGCCAAGCCATCGGGACTGGGTTGTTCCGCATAGGAAAGCGCGACGCCGAATTGTGAGCCGTCTCCCAGCAAACTCATTAAATTGGGCACATCATGAGGGGTTGAAATGATCAAAATCTCCCGAATGCCTGCTAACATGAGTACCGAGATGGGATAGTAGACCATCGCTTTGTCGTAACCCGGCATGAGCTGTTTGCTGACGGCTAGGGGGAGCGGGGGCAGTCGGGATCCGGAGCCTCCCAGCAGGACGATGCCACGGCGCTCGGTCTGGGGCTGTGTTTGATTTTGATTCACCTAATTTTGATCTGTTTGAAAATTTATGTTCAACCCTCGGCACGGCGAGCGGGCCGCCAAACGTCATGGCTTGGCATTCGCAGTCATGACCTGCGTCCGTTCATACATGAACTTCAGCACAGTGTATAAGCTTTGTATACGTTAAAGATTTGAAATATTCCGTCGGGTCACTAAAAGACATCGCCAACGGTTCTATGCAATTGACTATCAGACGCATCGATTCCATAAGATCGAGTGCGGGTGCTTTTTTTGATTTCGCTGAGGCGAGCGAGGGCGGGGGGGGGCTCGATCTGGTCATGTGTGGGATGCACGCTGAGTCTACTTTCGGCGCACCTTGATGAGGGGGGGGTGCTTCCTTGTTGTATATGAGCGATATACAATAAAGTTTTCTTGTCAAGAAAGAAAAAAGGGTTATGGTTCACCAACATGATCCCGCTGCCTGTCAGACTTCCTGCTCCATTGATTATTCGCTTAGATCGGATGGCAAAGCAGATGTCCGTATCGCGGTCCGCGCTGATAAGGCTGGCCGTCCAGCAATGGATTGATGCCGTGGAGAATCACGGTATTAACCCGCTGTTGGCTCCACCGAGCTTCGTATCGAGAGGCGAATTGCCCCATGGCGATGAGGATTCGGACGGCTAGCCGCCTCAATGGGGTTAGGTATCGCATTGCAACAATATCTTGGGTTTTGCCAGCTCCCCGGCGTTGACGCTGTCGCCCCCTTGTTGTATTTCGTGATGCTGGCGCTCAGTCGGCGCGATGGATGGCTGCGGATTTTGGCGAAGGGGTCCGGCTGGTGAAAGCCCGATGGGGGGCGCACGTGTTATCACGACGGCGTGTAGTGTCGCCTCGCCGCGCGTGCGCGTTCTCACGCACACCGATACTGAAGGAAAGCAGTTGCCAGCGGCGGGCTGGCGGCGAACGCTGGCGGCGGTGCGATGAGCGAATTTTCCGGAAAATGGAACTACCCGCAAGAGCTGCCGGTGGTTGAGCACCGGCAGGAGATCCTTGACGCCCTCATGGCCCACCAGGTCATCGTGGTGGTCAGCGACACGGGCTCCGGCAAAACTACCCAGCTGCCGAAAATGGTTGCCGAGGCGATGGGGCCCGATGGCGGGCGCATCGGCTGCACCCAGCCGCGGAGGATTGCGGCGGCCAGCGTCGCCAAGCGGGTGGCCGAGGAGTTGGCGGTGCCGCTTGGCGGCTACGTCGGCTATCAGGTCCGGTTCGAGGACTGCACCACGCGCGAGACCCGGATCAAGTTCATGACCGACGGGATCCTGCTGGCCGAAACCCAGGGCGACCCGGAGCTGCGCCAGTATCAGGTGCTGATCCTCGACGAGGCCCACGAGCGCTCGCTGAACATCGATTTCCTGTTAGGTTATCTGAAGCGCCTGCTCGAGAAACGCCGCGACCTGCAGCTCGTGATCTCCTCGGCGACCCTGGATGCCGGGGCGTTCGCCGGGTTTTTCGCCGGCCGGCACGGGCCGGCACCGGTGATCGAGGCGCCCGGGCGGATGTTTCCGGTGGCGGAGTTTTTCCTGCCGCCGATGGGTGACGAGGATTTGCCGCAGCATGTGGCGCGGGCGGTCGATTGGTTGGGCGGTGTCGAGCCGCGCGGCGACGTGCTGGTGTTTTTGCCAGGCGAGCGCGAGATCCGTGACTGCGCCGAGGTGCTCGACGGCCGGCGCTACCCGGCCACCGAGGTGTTGCCGTTGTTCGCGCGCTTGGGACTCGGCGACCAGCAACGGGTGTTCAATCCGGGCAACGCGCGCCGCCTGATCCTGGCCACCAACGTGGCGGAAACCTCCCTGACCATCCCGCGCATCGCCTGCGTGATCGATTCGGGCGTGGCGCGCGTCAACCGCTGGAGTCCGGGCAAGGGCGTGCAGCGCCTGCAAATCGAGCTGGTCAGCCAAGCGAGCGCCCGCCAGCGCAAGGGCCGCTGCGGCCGCGTGCGCGACGGCGTGTGCGTGCGCCTCTACGAGGAAACCGAGCTTGAGGAACGCCCGGCCTTCACCGATCCGGAAATCCGGCGCAGTTCGCTTGCCGGGGTGATCCTGCGGATGAAGGCGCTGGGCTTGCCCGAGATCGAGGAGTTTCCGTTTCTCGATCCGCCGGCACCCAAAGCGATCTCGGAAGGCTACCGGACTTTGCGCGAGGTGGACGCGCTGGACCGGCACAAGGATCTAACGGAATACGGGCGGCGCATGGCGCGCTTGCCGGTGGACCCGCGGCTCGGGCGCATGCTCATCGAGGCGCGCAAGGAAAACTGCCTGGCGGAGATGCTGCCGATCATCGCCGCGTTGGAGTCTAACGACCCGCGCGAGCGGCCGTCGGAAAAGACCCGCGAGGCGGACGCCGCGCATGCCAAGTGGAAGGATGCGGAGAGCGATTTCATCGGCATCCTGCGGCTGTGGAACGATGTCTCGCGGTTCCGCGACGCGCGCGGGCGCTGGCAACGCAACGCCCTGCGCAAATACGCCGGCACCTCATTTCTCAATGCCCGCCGGGTGATGGAGTGGGCGAACGTGGCCGATGAACTCACCGATCTGATCGGGCGTGAGTGGCACGAGGGCAGGGCGGCCAGAGGACAGAAGCCAGAGACCAGAGACCAGAAGACCGAAGACAGAGGACAGAAGACAGGGGACTGGGGACAGAAGAAGGAGCGCGGCTATCCGTATGCGGCGATCCACCGGTCGTTGTTAGCGGGGGTGCCGCGCCAGTTCGGGTGGTGGGACCGCGAGAACAAGGCCTATCGCAGCGCCGCGGGCGGGTTTTTCGCGGTGTTTCCGGGGTCCGGGTTGTTTGGCGCGCCCAAGCGCTGCGAGTGGGTGGTGGCCATGGAGTTGGTGGAAACCTCGCGCTTGTGGGCGAGGCGCGTCGCGCGCATCGAGCCCGAATGGGTCGAGCAAGTCGCCCCGCACCTGTGCCACAGCAAGTATGGCGAGGCCCACTGGGACGAGGCCCAGGGCGCGGTCTATGGCAAGGAAACCGTGACCTGCGGCGGCCTGCCGGTGGTGGTGGGCCGGCGCGTCCATTACGGCCGGGTGGATCCGAAGGGCGCCCACGGGATCTTCCTGCGCGAGGGGTTGTTAGGCGGCGGGCTGCGCCAGCGCGGCCGGTTCGTGGACCATCTAACCGACATGCGG
>Ga0114958_10000869_pt1 | contig 25012 bp, 17 predicted proteins | sample C_130208_EF_Meta_FD_89577 | JGI IMG/M metagenome (GOLD analysis project Ga0114958, IMG submission 89577) | Freshwater microbial communities from Lake Croche, Canada to study carbon cycling - C_130208_EF_MetaG | ecosystem: Environmental > Aquatic > Freshwater > Lake | place: Lake Croche, Canada... | reverse complement strand
GCGCCGCGTGACATCGTTGGCTGCTAAGACATTGGGAGTCAAGTCAACCGTTGCGGTCTGTCCATCGAGTGGAACCGCATCAATTCCCAATCGAGTACCTGAAGGAATCGCCGTAACAACGGCGGGTGCGAGCCAACGGGTTGGACCAGCAAGTACTCCACGGACCAGACTCGTTAACAATCCTCTTCGATCTGAAGGCACCAGAACACGATCAGGAACAAGACTTGTGCGAGAAGGGTTAAGGAAGTAGCGATCCACCGGAACATAGACGCGCTCAACATCAGCTATGGACAGTAAAAGACCATTTCGGACTCCATTGATGCGCCACTGCCCATCAACTTTTCGTACCGTGAAGTCTGTACTCAATACCGAGGTTCGTGAGGTTGCCGAAAAGACTCCCTCAGAGGTCAGGCGCCCTTGTTCAGGGGCGGTCAACATCACGCGAGTTCGACTTGCCTTGAGGTTGAGACCATTGGAGTCGTCGTAGACGATCACACCTGCATCTGGACGCCACGTTTCGGACACTTCTGGTGCTAGGAATGCTCGAGCAACCGCATAATCATCGGTCGCACTGACATTGGCTTGCAGGAAGCCACCAACGATTGCTGTTGGCGAAGCACCGACCTCTGGCGGACGAACAACTGGAACCACTGCATCGGCTTGGCTGGTGATTTGCGCATCTGGATTCACTGACACTGGCCCCGATGTGGGGATGCTCGCACACCCACCAAGGGCAAAACTTACTGCCGCCGCGAGCACGATGGTCCGATTCACTTGGATGCTCCGACAGTTTCACTGATTTCCGGTGGCTCAAGCGGTAGCGGCGAACCTTGTAATACTTCTCCCACTTTGCGTGGCAACGTCAATCGGAACACTGCGCCGTGGGCCGGTTCACCCCACGCTTCCAGCCATCCGCCATGCAAGCGAGCATCTTCCAAAGCAATCGAAAGCCCCAACCCGCTGCCACCCACGGTCCGTGCACGGGAGGGGTCTGAGCGCCAGAACCTGTTGAATACCAACGATGATTCCCCCGGCCGAAGCCCAACGCCACGATCACGAACCGATACCGCAACCGCACCCTCATCGCACCCAATGGACACCGTGATGGGTTGACCATTGCCATGTTCAATGGCATTGACCACCAGATTGCGCAATACCCTCTCGACCCGTAACCCATCCATTTCAGCCAGGCACGGATCCTCTGGCTCATCAATGGTGATGTGCGTGCCGTGGCTGCGGGCCAACGGCTCTGTGTTTTCTACAATCGCGCGGGTCAGGACACGGATATCAATCGCATCTGCATCCAAGATGGCTTGACCGGAATCGAAACGAGAGATTTCAAGCAGTTCAGTGAACAGGTCCTCAAAGCGATCAAGCTGTTCCGAAAGTAATTCAACAGATCTCTTCGTGGTTGGATCTAGTTCGTCTTTACTTTCGTAGATGACATCAGTGGCCATCCGAATCGTGGTCAGTGGCGTACGCAGTTCGTGCGAAACATCAGCCACGAAGCGTCGCTGAATGCGCGAGAGGGCCTCCAGCTGGCGAATTTGCTGCTTGATATTGCCCGCCATTGAGTTAAACGCGCTGGCAAGGCGGGCTAGTTCGTCTTCACCACGCACTCGCATGCGTTCCTCAAGTCGCCCAGAGGCCAAACGTTGCGCCACATCCGCTGCCGTCCGCACGGGTTTTAACACCAGACGCGTCAAGAACCACACGATGGCGCCCAACAACAAAACCAAAATCAAACTGCTCAAGATCACGCTGCTTTGGACTAATGCAAGCGTTCGTTGCTCATTGGCGGTAGAGAAAACATAAAACAGGTCATAGGTTCCCAAGTTTGGAATAACAATGGGCGCGCCAACTGCAACACCTGGACCGGTCGAACCGTCTGCATAGCGAATTTGCGTGAACGAATTTGCCAGCGCCTTCTCTTTTTCCACGGTGGCTTTTAATGAATCAGGAATACTGGACTCTTCGATGGCACCCGACCGACGCTCTGGCACCGCCGTGGTTCCAGTTCCTGGCGAGGCAAGTAGGAGAACGTCATAAAGGGGCGGGGATCCGGCGCGATTGGAAAGTTCGGTTGCGATCTGGTCAATCAGTTGTCCGGCTCCAGGCTGTTGCGTCAAGTCGGAAGAATCTGCCAGTTGTTGAGCAGCGTTGATTCCGGCGGTAGCTTCCGCGACTGAGGCCTTGACTTTGGTATCTAGCAGGCCGGTCTTGATGCGATTGACTAAGAGAGTCCCGGTTAACGCCACCACGAAGATGGAGACAAAGAGCGTTGATGCAACAACTCGCACTTGAAGCGAGCCATACCAGCGATTTCGCAGGACACGTAGTGGCCGAGGAACCCAGCGGCGGGCGCGAACCGCAAATTGGCTCATGCGTCGCCGGCCTTGTACCCCACCCCACGCACCGTGACAACAATTTCGGGGGCTTCGGGGTCGTGCTCAATCTTGGCCCGTAAACGTTGGACGTGGACATTGACCAATCGAGTATCGGCAGCGTGTTTATAACCCCAAACTTGCTCGAGTAAGGCCTCCCGGGTAAAGACTTGACGGGGGCTTCGAGCTAAGCACAAGAGCAAGTCAAACTCCAACGGCGTGAGCATGAGCTGCACACCAGCGCGACGAACGGTATGTCCAGAAATATCAATGACCAAATCGCCAATGGTCAAAGTCTCAACGACTTCGGGTTCAAGCCGACGCAGCCGAGCGCGCACGCGTGCCACAAGTTCTTTCGCCTTGAAGGGCTTCATCACATAGTCGTCCGCGCCAGTCTCAAGGGCCAGTACAACATCAACCGTGTCAGTTCGAGCGGTCAACATAATGATGGGAGTTCCCGACTCAGCTCGAATCAATTGACAGATTTCAATGCCATCTTTGCCTGGCAGCATCACATCGAGCAGGACTACGTCAGGCTGGCAGTCTCGGAAGGTCTCTAGTGCCTTATCTCCGTCCGAGCAGAAAAACGGCTCAAGGCCCTCACTGCGTAGAACAATTCCCAGCATTTCGGCAAGGGATAGGTCGTCATCAACGACCAGTACGCGACCTTTCACGCCTTTATGTTCCCACCTGAGTCAATAGAGACCGTCTCCGACCCAAACCCGAGCCGGCAAACTGCGTCAAACAGGTGACGCGTGCTGATCACTCGCACCGATGCTGCCTTGGTCAAACGCCATCCGGAAGATAAGCCCGATCACCGCTCCGATGATGGCAAAGGGCGCCACAGCCATACCCGCGCCGGCCACAATCACAAGCGCGAGCAGAGCCGATGTAAAGGGCAACTTCAGCGCAGCAGCGCTCGATGCTGCAATCGCCGTGACAACCAGAGCAGTCACGCTCCACGAAGGAACAGCTAAGCCCAGCGCGACTGCGGTTGCCACCCCGAGGAATACAGCGGGAAAAATTGGACCGCCACGAAATCCTGATCCAAGTGCTAGGCCATAGGCCAAAGTCTTTGCAACAAGGACGAGAACCACGGCCGACAGTGAAGTCACCGTCAACAACTGCGCCATGCCCTCCTGCCCAGAAAACATCACCAAATCAATGGGCTGCCCGCTTACCCCGCGAACTACCAAAGCCAGCCCACTGGTTGCCAGCGCTGTGACAATCAAGGTCAACAGTGCGGTCCTTCTCGCCATATTCTGCGTGGCCATACCAAGTCCGCGCGCAAGTAAGGCCACCACAGCGGCAACGACTGCGACCAGACCGGCGCCCACTAGATCAGCGAGACGAACGTTGGGGTAACTGGCCAGACCTTGAACCGAAAGGCTGTGAGTGCCTAGGCCCGTCCACGGACCAATGCCAATTTGGACCAAATAGCCTGCGGCAAGTGCGACGAAGGCAGGGATCAAAATCAGTGTGGGCATAGCGCCGAGGGCCGCAAATTCCAAAAGAACAAAGGCGGTGACAAAAGGGTTTCCAAAAATTGCACCAATTGCTGCAACTCCGGCTAGGGCCATTGCAAACTGCTGATTACTTAATGGGGCTTTACGGGTCAGCAGAGCCCCGACCGCCGTTCCACACGCAATCAAGGGTGCCTCTGGCCCTAACGACAGGCCAAAAACGATGGTGCCAACAGCTGCCAGGAGCACGGAGGCAACAACTTTTGGTCCAATGTCGAAGTGGAATCCCTCGAGCGGACCAGCGCCTGTGGCTCCAGGCAATCGCCACGCCAAGGCAACCATGGCCACGCCCACAAGTGGGGCCAGCACAACCAGCCACCCTGGTGCCTGATCTAAACCAAGCACCCCCGGGAGGTCATGCCAGATCAGGGTCTGAGCATGGGAAATAAAACCAAGAAAAACTGAAGCGACAATGGCGCCAACCACGCCAAGCCCAGCGGCCAGTACTAGTGACTTCGGCGAACTTGCTCGCGCCGCAGTAGAGGAGCTGCGATATTCCACGGTTAGTAGCGGTATTGATCCGACTTGTAGGGACCCTCAATGTGAACGCCAAGGTACTCCGCCTGCTTCTTATTGAGTTCGGTCAGTCCAACGCCTAATGCATCAAGGTGCAGACGAGCAACCTTTTCGTCCAAGTGCTTGGGCAAGGTGTACACACCAATTGGATACTGCTCAGTTCGAACGAAGAGCTCAATTTGGGCTAGCACCTGGTTGGTAAACGAGTTGGACATCACAAAGGATGGGTGCCCGGTGGCATTACCCAGGTTTAAGAGGCGTCCCTCCGACAAGATGATGATCGAGTGACCGTCGGGGAAGGTGAACTCATCCACCTGCGGCTTGATGGTCACACGCTTAACATCTGTCAGCGCGAACAATCCCGCCATGTCAATTTCATTGTCAAAGTGGCCGATGTTGCCCACGATGGCTTGATGCTTCATTTGTCCCATGTGATCGGCTGTAATCACGTCATAGCAACCGGTGGCTGTAATGAAAATGTCAACTTGTCCAATGACATCTTCAAGCCGGGCAACTTGATATCCATCCATAGCTGCCTGGAGGGCGCAGATGGGGTCAACCTCAGTAACGATGACTCGAGCCCCTTGCCCACGAAGTGACTCAGCGCACCCCTTGCCCACGTCGCCGTAGCCTGCAACCAAAGCCACCTTGCCGCCGATAAGTACATCGGTGGCTCGATTGATTCCATCAATCAACGAGTGGCGGCAGCCGTACTTGTTGTCAAACTTGCTCTTGGTTACTGAGTCATTGACGTTAATGGCCGGGAATTGCAACTTGCCATCACGGAACATCTCATAGAGGCGAAGTACGCCTGTGGTGGTCTCCTCGGTTACACCCTTGATTCCCGCGGCAACGTTGGTCCAACGGGTGGGTTCAGCGGCAATAGTCTGCTTGAGAAGCTGCAAAATAACCGCGAACTCTTCACTGTCGTCCGGCCCGGCCTCAGGAACAAATCCGGCTTGCTCGTACTCCTTGCCCTTATGAACTAACAGTGTTGCGTCGCCGCCATCGTCAAGAATCATGTTCGGGCCAGCGCCGTCAGGCCAACGCAACGCCTGATCGGTGCACCACCAATATTCTTCAAGGCTTTCGCCCTTCCAGGCGTACACCGGTACGCCTGCGGGTGCATCGACTGTGCCGTTTCCAACAACAATGGCTGCGGCCGCGTGGTCTTGTGTTGAGAAGATGTTGCACGAGACCCAACGCACGTCAGCGCCCAATTCAACCAAGGTTTCAATCAATACAGCTGTTTGCACAGTCATGTGCAGTGAACCCATGATCCGAGCACCGGTCAACGGCTTCGAGGCTCCGAACTCAGCGCGCATCGCCATAAGGCCAGGCATCTCGTGCTCTGCGAGCCGAATCTCGTTGCGTCCGAAGTCGGCGAGTGAAAGATCAGCGACCTTAAAATCGGGCGCAGTGCTCATGGAAATCTCCTCGGTAGCAATTGGGTCTAAGCAGTGTGCGGAACTAAAACTATTCTTTCAGCAACTCTAGATTGGCGCAGGGGCAGCGGCCCGAGTGTCCCCATTCTCGCGGGTGTTCTAGGTCACCTCAGGAAACAACGCCCCGATCAAGGTCAGGCTCTAGGTAAATCACGCAGGTTAGGGGCACTACTGCGCGAATTCGCGCCTCAGCAGCATCAATAGCCTCAGCAATCGCGCCCGCCGTGACTGGCTCAACGACGGCAATTTTGGCGGCCACGAGCAACTCGTCGGGCCCTAGGTGCAAGGTGCGCAGATGGATCACGCGACCGATAACGGCCGACTCAACCAACGCCTGTTCGATAGCACGCTGGTATTGCGGCAGGGCCGCCTCACCCAGCAAAAGGCTGCTCATCTCAATGGCGAGAAATATCGCAATCACCACTAAGAGCACGCCGATGCACATAGAGCCGACGCCATCAAAGCGTGCATCGCCAGTAATTGTTGCAGCACTTACTCCTGCAAGAGCAAAGATCAAACCTAAAAGCGCGCCTACATCTTCTAAGAGAACTACGGGCAGCTCTGGGCTTTTGCTTGTTCGCACGAAACGCCACCATGAAATTCCGTGCCGCAATTTGTTCGACTCATTGACTGCGGTACGCAACGAAAAGGATTCGGCAACAAGGGCAAAGATCAATACCCCGATCGCCCACTGCGGTGATTCAAGAGTCTTAGGGTCAGTGAATTTATGCCAACCTTCATAAGCCGCATAGAGCCCACCGATGCTAAACAAAACAATGGCCACAATAAATGCGTACACATACCGGGAGCGCCCGTAACCAAACGGGTGTGCCGGTGTTGGTTCCCGTTGAGCTCGTTTGCCGCCGACGAGGAGAAGAACTTGATTGCCTGAATCAGCCAGCGAGTGCACGCCTTCGGATGCCATTGAAGCCGATCCGGTAACGGCTGCAGCTGCAAATTTGGCAACTGCAATCGCAGCATTAGCTGTAAGCGCGGCCAAAACAGCCTTCGTGCCACCCTGCGAACTCATGCGTACTCAGCAGTGGTCACGGCGCGATGCGATCCTTCAATGACGTAATGGGGGCGATGTCACTTGGGTTAATCCCCAAGCCCAAGGCCAGATAGGTCGTTGCAAAATCGAGCCGAACGACAACCTGAGCAAAAGCTATAAATGAATCACTGCGTGTTCCATCGGCGAGCGAAATCTCATGAACAAACACACCGCGTTCTGTTGCCAAATCAACGCAGGCTTTAGCACGCTTGGTAATTTGTGGGTTCTCAATCACATCACGTAGCAGGACCAGCGAAAGTTTCACGTTTGATGGACCTCCATCACTGGGATCAGCAAAAAGGTCAGCGTCATTTGACATTGCTGCAAATGGCCCGTCAAGCATTACCACTTGATTGTGATTGGGCTCAGAAAGTTCACCGTGGATACAGGGGTAATCCGCATTTTCAGCAAGTTGCGCTGCGCAACGCGATGCGGCTACTCCGGTTAATGCTGATGTTCCCCAAACCAGGGGCAGCGTGCCGGCAAGGAAGTAGGCGAAATTCTTTGCTGGATTTTCATCGAATAGTGCACTCGGTCCGCTCGTGACACATTCTTGATCGAGCACATCAGCGGCTTGTTCGAGTTGTGCTGTCGTGACGTTGACGACCTTTAAAGCCTTTGCGATCAAGATCAACGGGACAGTCAGTGCCCAAAGATTTGCCCGAGGTGCGCGCCCGCCAGGATCCACGGCGACAAAGACAGCCGAGGCTTGAGTGGCCCGTTTTGCTAGTGAGGAACCATCCGAACCCACCGCGATGACTCTGGCACCCCGCCGATTAGCTTCGTCAAAGGCAAGCAAAGTCTCTTCAGTCTCGCCAGAACACGAAATGGTGATGACCACATCAAGTGGGCCAACCCACGCCGGCAGGCCATAGCCGCGAAAAGTTGATACCGGCACAGGGGCAAATCCAGACGCCAAGGCACAGACCACGTCACCGGCGACGGCAGAGCCACCCATGCCACAAATGATCACTGCCCGCGGTCGACCTTCGCGTTCAATGGCTGACAACAGTTCCTGGTTATCAACCCCCCACAGCAACCCGCGCCGAACTTGCGCGCCACTGCTAGCGATGGCCTCAAGCATCGACTGGGGATCACCGGCAGCCAACGCTGCTGGATCATCTAAAAGGGCGTCTTTGAATTCCACGCTATGACCGCTCCTGGGCTTGATCATTGAGTAAAACCGGAATGCCATCGACTATGGGAAATGATGCAGAGCAAGAACTGCACACTAACGACGTTGCATCACCTGCGGGCGTATTAAACGCTGCATGACAAGCAGGGCACGCTAAGACATCAAACAGCGAAGGGTCAATCTGCATTAGTTACCTTCCCGAACCGCGTTAAGAATCTCATCTCGAACTGTTGCCATAAGTTCGCCCGACCTCGCCTCAACATTGAGTCGAAGCAATGGCTCAGTGTTCGACGGTCGCAAGTTGAACCACCAATCGCTTCCGGCAACAGTGAGTCCATCAAGTTCATCAACACTTACCTGTGAATCTTGGTACATCGAGCGCACTCTGGCTATCACCGCCACCGGATCAGGGACTTTGGTATTGATTTCCCCCGACTGGCGATAGCGGTCATATTGGGTGAGCAAGGATGACAGGGTCACTGAGGGCGCGGATTGACCCAGCGCCGATAGAACATGCAAGGCCGCCAACATTCCAGAGTCAGCACGCCAAAAATCCCTGAAGTAGAAGTGGCCTGAGTGTTCCCCACCAAAGACAGCCCCGGTTCGGGCCATCTCAGCCTTGATAAATGAATGACCCACCCGAGTTCGAACTGGCTCACCGCCAGCTTCGCGCACCACCTCTGGCACCGTCCAAGACGTAATCAAGTTATGAATGACAGTGCTACCGGGAGAACGAGCAAGTTCTCGATCGGCGATGAGAGCAGTAATGGCGCTTGGGGAAACAGCCTGGCCCTTTTCATCAACAACAAAGCATCGATCTGCATCCCCATCAAAAGCAAGGCCGACATCGGCTCCTTGCGCGATCACCATGGCCTGAAGGTCCACCAGATTTTCCGGTTCGATCGGGTTAGCTTCATGATTTGGGAAGGTGCCATCCAAATCAAAGAACATTTCGACAAGGTCAAGGTTGGGCACATGAAGGACAGCGGGAACGGTCAAGCCAGCCATTCCATTGCCAGCATCAACAACAACCTTCAAGGGGCGACCTGCAGAAATGGGAACAAGGCCTGTCAGGTAAGCCGAGTAATCCCACAACACATCAATCACGCTGACCGAGCCCAGTGAAAGCTCACTGCTGGGAAGTTCTCCTTCAGCGATGGCCTTTATGTGCGCAAGCCCGCTGTCTTGGCCCACTGGTGCCGCACCTGCACGACATAGTTTGATGCCGTTGTACTCCTGCGGGTTATGGCTGGCCGTAAACATCGCTCCTGGCAAGTCCATGGACCCACTGGCGAAGTACAGGCCATCGGTTGAGGCCAAGCCGATGTCGATGACGTCCCAGCCCTGCGAACATGCCCCTTCGGCAAAGGCATCGCCCAGCCATTGTGAGGATGGGCGCATATCTCGCCCCAGAACTACTGCGCGGCGGGAATTGTTTGAGCGCTCGCTCTCAAGGACAAGTGCAAAAGCAGCGCCAAGCGCGCGTGCCTGCGGAGCATCCCATTGATCCGGAACCACGCCTCGGATGTCATACGCCTTCACGATGGCGTCAAGATTGCCCACGGTTTCAGCCTACCGATCACAGTTTTAGACGATGGCTTGGATCATGTACCAGGCTTGAAACAGATCCTTACAAGCCTGCAGAAGAATTCAACAACTTACTCGGGTGAGTAGTCTCGCAAAACTCTCAGGTGACCACGACGACCAACCTCAATAAGTTCTGGTCCTCCACCACCGGCAGCAGCCGCAGCAACCGGGCGCGCGGCTTCGCGAACTGCATTTGCCAAGGCTTCAAGATCATCGCTGCTAGGAGCTAGATCTGCAGCGTCAAACTCAAGGGCCACCAATTCCCAACCACGTGGAGCAGTCAGTCGCGCTGCATGAAGATCGCACAGGTCATAAGAGTGCGGTTCTGCGTAAGCAGCAAGAGGTCCGACTACAGCCGTGCAGTCGGCATAGACGTAGGTCAGCGTTGCAACGGCGGGTCGATTGCACACAGATCGGGTGCAACTACGTAGGGAAGTCACGTCCGTGACGCTACCTTTCCGGCGTGCGTCAAACGTGTATCCAACGCATTGAGCGGTAGGCGTGTCGCACTAAAAGGCGCTTGGAATCGCCGCCGAGAGGTCCGGCAGAGCATGTGGGATCTGGACGCTGATCCGCGCATCGCGCAGGGGCGAGATGGTCAGCAACACACCGTCGGGTGACTTACGCGTTTGGACTCGGCCGGCATAAATCGGTGCCGAACCCTCAAGCGGGGTAACCACCGTGACCACCTGCCCTCGATCACCACGGCCACCTAAGGCCACCGTGTAGGTAATACCTGGCGCCAAGGTCAACGTGGTGGTCTTGGGTTTGCGACCGGGTGGACCGGTAAGGACCTGCACTCGACCAGTTCCTTGCGGACAGGACAACAAAAGGTAAGCGGCGAATCCATCGCCAACCCGCGATGAAGGCTCGACCGCAGTGGTATCAATCGGTGCAACAGCCGAGGACCACGCGTACTCAGCTTTTTGTCCACGACCCTTTGCTCTAAAACGAACCCGCGCGCCAGCAGTAATGGGCACATCGGATTCGATCAGCAGTGCTGAATTCTCACTTTCCAAAATGCGCGACAGGTCAATCTTCTTCACCGAACCGGCTGACACTGTGAATCGATCAGCCCCGCTGGGCGCGAAGGTCCCACTTCGTCCAATGACCTTCAAACGCACATCCGCATCATCGAATCCAGGAGCCACCACAAGCAAGGAGCGATCACCCGAACCTTTGGGGAGCGCAGGTATGACCAACCGATTTGCCGGTGCAGCCCCCGGTGGGATGTAGTCACTTCCTAGCGGAACAGCTCCGGAGCGATCGGTCGTGCGTACTGCCATAGCCAAGCGACCCACGGATGCTTTGACATGGATGGCGAGGATTCCTTCACCTGGAACAAGACCATCAAGAGCGATGATGCGAGTACTGCGGGAGCGAATGACGATGCCGGCTCCGCCTGGTGCCTCTAGTCGTCCACTATTGCCGAAGAATTCTACGTCAGCAGTAGCAGCCGTGGCCTCAGGGTTAACCAAAATCAATGACGTCCTTTGACCACTGGCAGCACCGCCACCGACAAACCACTGCTCAGAGGCAACGTCGGCACAATCAACACCTGAGAGTCCGCGATCAATCCCCGAGAACTGCACAGTCAACTGCCCGGCAGAAAAACCAGGAGCAAGTCGGCCACTGCCCTTGCCCACGACAGGTCCAACTGCAGATCTAGCTGAGGTAACAATGGACGCGCCGCCCGGTGCCAAGACCGCGCCAAGCACTGGTGCCTTGCCCTTCTTGGTTAACAACGACAGCGGAGCCTTACCAGCTTTGGTGGTGACATCAACTAGTCCGGCCGGGACCGTGGCCACGATGGTGGTTCGAGATACGCGTGCGGCACCTCGAAAATCTGGACACACAAACGTGGTTGTCACCACGGGGGCTGAAACCGGCCTTGGCGGTGCCAGGCGTTGTGAGCTTGGTGAAACGATCGCGCCAACAATTAAGGCAACCACGATTGAACAAACCACAGTTGCCATCGATCGCTGTGGACTGGCCGTCCTAAAAATGTCTCGAACGGTGTCCACCAATGATTGGAAGGTCATGCGTCCTGCCCTTCATCGGTGAAACGACGAGCTGGCAAGGCCAGAACGATCACGACAATGGTGGCAATGGCTGCGACGACTAACCATCCGCCACGAGCTGGTGCAACGTAGCGGATGTGGATCGCGCCCTGTGACTTCGCGGGCAGAACAAAGCCTTGTGCCCAACCATTGATCGTCACTGTTTTCAAGGCAGAGTTGTTCACCGTTGCTTTCCAACCAGCATCAGCGCTCTCAGCAAGAACGATCACACCACCGGGCCACTTAGCCGGCACAGGTCCATCAGCAGTGATCTCATTGGCCGGCAACACCGAAGGGCCGCCAACTCGAGGAACGAATCGGGCCCGAGCGCTGATCGCGTTCACCTGCCAAAGGGCGCCTCCATTTGGCGCTCCAACGCGAGTCAGACCTGGCGCTGCATCAAGTTGTTGCGCAAGCTGTGGTGGAACTGGCGCATTAACCAACACAAAACGCACCGCGTAGTTGGCTAATCGTTGAATTTCCACGCCACCGCGACCAGCTGCAAGGTCGCTGACGACGGCATCGAGACTGCCAACCTTGCTTGATAGTGGCGCAACCTCAGCATCGCCCAGTTGGGGACCAGAACCTCGGACAAGTGCGTAGGCCACCGACTGCGCATCGGCTTGTAACACCAAGGTGCGAGGTTTGGCCGAACTTTGAGACTGCAATGCGACAAAGGCCGGAAGTGAGGTGCCGTTGACTTTGGCAACGGGATTTTCCACGCCACGATGCAGCCACACCACAGCAGATGCAACGGGTGCGGCGATCGCCAACAACGCTAATCCAGCGGCTAGCACTTGGCGTACTGAGAATCGCGTCGCAGAGATGCGTCGGAAAGAACCTTCGTTTCCAATCGCAGCCGCCGTTAGCAATGCAGCAGCTGCCATCACCATCAAGGGCCCCGGCCAGGCAGCCACCGGCAAAGAATTAATGGGATGAATCGTCAACCAGGAAACAACCAGAGCCGCCACCAACAAACCGCCGCCAATACTCCACAGCCTTAACAAGGTGATGCGAGCAGTCCGACGCGATAAGGCGATCACAGCTGCCGGTAGAACACCGATGGTGATGACCCACCAAGGGGCACCAAGGCCACCAGGATTAAATCCGAGAAACGACCACACTGGCAGGGCGGCATCGGCCAACCCAGGAGCCGGCGCTCCAGCTTCTAGGAAGAAGTTTTGCGGATGCGCAAGTAATTCAAAGGACCAAGGAATCCATAAAACCAAGGGAACCACAGCCATGATCACCAGTTGCTGGCGAACATCGCGGGCACGCAGCACGGTAAAGGCACCCACGAGAAAGAGAACAACTGCGACCAACCAGGTGAGCGGAACGAAAGCTCCAACTATGGCCAGCAACAACCCTGCTCCCCAAGCCGCGCGCGAACCCGGCGGACTAAATCCCAATCCCACTGCATGCAGGCACGCTCGAACCAAGGGCGGCAAAAGCATCGCAAGAATCAATGTTCCTATTCGACCCTGTGACATCGCGATGGTCACTGCGGGAAGGAGGCCATACGTTGCGGCCGCCCAAATTCGCAATCCAGGCGAGCGAATAATTCCGCGAGTTGCCCAAAAAGCTGAGAGATAGGCCGCAGGTACGGCCAAGATGACGATGGCATCAACCACTGCTGATGCACTTCCCAAGAAACCCATCGCAGCCGTGGCCATCAGAACCAAACTCGGTGGAGCCGGCAAGGACGAACCTACTGAAACCGGATGCCATGAAGCTGCAAAGGCCGCCCACCATTGGCTAGCACCACCGGGGGCTGGCAACAATGCGCCACCTTGTAAGCGACCTGCCCCATAAAGGTGGCGGCCTGCCAATAAAGCTAAGGCGAACATGGACAACGTGGTCCACACACCGCGACGTCGTATCAAACGACCAACTAACGATGTGCCGGTGTCAACTAAACCTTCCATCGCGTCGTCTTGCCCCGGGCCTGTCTCTATTGGTGCGCCACCTAGGCGCGCTGGCTCCACCCCACTGCTAGCAATCACGCCAGCCACGGTGTCCAGTGCTTGACGCACTTGCGCTCCGGCCGGAGCAAGGAGGACAGAGAGCTCCTTGTGCGAAACCTTCCGTTGTTGCATCCGAGCAGCACGTGCCTGACGAAGGGACGGGAAGTGGACCAGCAACTGCTCAACGGCGATGAGTTCGTCACGGGCGGCCACGACAGCTTTACCGAGTAAGAATCCAAGGGAGCGAAAGAGCGATCCAACAATCAAAGTGACCAGAAGGATCGGAAACTGCCAGTTAGCGCAGTTCAGCAAAACAACGCGCATTCCATTGAGGCGATCGGCTCGCTTGGGATGTTGGGCCACGATATCGGCACTGCGGCGGCGGTGGGTGGCGGCTTCGGCATGGTGGAGCACCGCATTAGGGGCAATGGTTACTCGATATCCAGCCGAGTTGGCCCGCCATCCAAAATCCACGTCGTCACGAAACATGGGGAGGAAGGGATCGAAACCATTCAACTCGTCCCAGACGGTTCTGCGCACCAGCATCCCCGCTGAGCCAACCGCGAGAACATCGTGGTCGCGATCGTGTTGACCCTGGTCACGCTCACCACGCTCAAGCCCTGTTTCACGACGACCACCAAGGCCGATTGAGACACCGATTTCTAGTAAGTGGCCGCGATCATTCCAACCCAAAACCTTCGGACCCACCACTGCTGCATCAGATCGATTAGCAGCATCGAGTAAATGAAGCAGCGCGTCAGTCTTGGGCGCGCTGTCGTCATGCAGGACCCAGAGCCAATCGCTGATGCCAACACGTTGGACTCCGGCAGCAAGAGCATCAGCGAAGGAAGTTGTCCGTGGCATCGTGACGATTGATTCAGGTGGGAACTCGCGCAGGAGGAAATCGGTTGAAGCATCCTTTGAACCGGTATCGACCACAACGATGTTTTGCACACTTCGCTCTTGGGCCCGCAAAGCAGCAATCACGATCGGCAGCCAAGCCATCCCGTCATGGGCCACAACCACCGCATTCACGCTTTGGTCTAGGTGCGGGTTGACCTCTTGGGGTTCTACATCCTCATCAGCGAAAAAGGCTTGCGCCAACTCTTCCTCAGACTCGGCTGGCTCGCTCCGGTTGGCCGGCGTAATCGTGCCTTGCAAGGTGGCGGGAATTCCAATGTTGGGATCGTCAAAAAAAGACTCCGCAACGAGCGGTGAATCGCTTAACTGACCCGCTGATTCTTCAGTCGGGTTAACAGGAGAGTTTTGGTCATCAGTCATAAGTGGGAAGCACCGACTGCTCGTTGTCGGATTTGTAGCCTAGCGACTGGGCGAATTCAGTATGGACTGATTAGACAGCTTGCTTACGCAACCGGCGACGCTCACGTTCGGACAGGCCGCCCCAGATGCCAAAACGCTCATCATGCTCGAGCGCGTACTCCAGGCAATCTTGGCGAACTTCGCAGACCAGGCAAACTTTTTTGGCGTCGCGAGTGGATCCACCCTTTTCAGGAAAGAATGCTTCGGGATCCGTCTGTGCACACAGTGCGCGTTCCTGCCATCCAGGCTCGTTATCTTCTCCATGCTGAAGCGGGTAGTTCTCGCTCACGGAAGATCCTCCTCGACCCTCGTCCGACCTCAGTGGTCAAACGCGCTGGCCCTGTTTGGCTCATGCACGCATGGACGACGTATGCAAATTACACGCTTGTAATACCGGCTCGTCAAGAGGTATGGGAAAAAGAATTTCTTGTACAGGCACAAATACCCTGTGGATAACTTTCCTGCGGGCACAGATTCACGCTGAAACCTTTACACCAAAGGCGAAACTGCCACCCGGTCATAGGTGGTTGTGCGTTGTCGAGCAGGTCGCCCAGCACGATGTGCCAAAGCAACTAAGTCCGAAATGTCTCGTCGCGATCCATGATCGCTGCCGGCCATCCGAGAAATCGTTTCCTCCATCAAGGTCCCACCAAGATCATCGACTCCCCCGCGAAGGAGTTCTTGAACACGATCATCACCGACCTTGACCCAGGAGGCTTGGATGTGATCAATGCGACCATGCAACATCAATCGAGCCATCGCGTGTACTGCTCGGTTATCCCGCCATGAAGGACCAGGACGTGCGATGCCAGCTAGGTACACCGGCGATTGCTGATGCACGAATGGCAGGGGCACAAATTCTGTAAAACCACCGCTTTGATCTTGTAGTTGAGCAAGTAAGCGAATATGCGAAACCCAATGATGGGGCTGGTCAACATGTCCATACATCATCGTTGAACTAGATTTAATGCCCAACGAATGTGCAGTCGCAATGACGTCAATCCAGGCCGACGTTGGCAACTTGCCTCGGGTTAGCACCCAGCGAACATCGTCATCCAAGATTTCGGCAGCGGTACCGGGGATCGTGTCCAAACCGGCTTCTTGAGCCGCCAGCAACCATTCACGCACACTCATGCCACTACGGGATGCGCCATTGATCACTTCCATCGGCGAGAACGCATGCAAATGCATTTGCGGCACCGCCTGCTTGACGGCCGCAGCCAGATCAAAATAGGCCGTTCCCGGTAAGTCGGGGTGAATCCCGCCCTGCATACAGACCTCAGTGGCACCGGCCAGCCAGGCCTCCTGCGCGCGTTGCGCAACTTGCTCGAGGGACAAGGTAAATGCGTCCACGTCATCGCGGCGTTGAGCAAAGGCACAGAAGCGACAACCGGTGTAACACACATTTGTGAAATTGATATTGCGATTAACGATGTAGGTGACGTCATCGCCGACCGCATCGGCTCGCACCGCGTCAGCGAGTTGACACAGCTGTTCGAGCACATCCCCTTCAGCACACATCAAGGCAACAGCTAGGTCATGATTCTTTTCCTCCGCCAAGGCAGCGGGTTTGTCCATCGCTAACGCAAGCGCCTGATGAACATCGGAGGTTGCTCGCACTGTTGGCGCAAGTACACGCTCTGCGATGGAATCCCAATTTCCATACACGAGGTCAACATCGCCGCGTTGCTCTCCTAGTCGTCCGATGGTGTCAATGGAGCTGGCTAAGTCGGTGCGGCCACCAACATCTAAGACTTCGTAACCGGCAACTTCCTGCCAGGCCATGGCCTGTGGCATGGCTAATGGGTTCGCCAAAGCCGTCACGGGATGAGCAAGAGCTTGAATATGCGAGCTCAATCGTGAATCCACCCACGGCGCACCGCGCGCGATGTATTCAGGATGAACCGTGAGCCGCTGTGCCAGCGAAAAACCTGCTTGCTCCGTCAGTGCTCGAAGGTCATCTAGTTCTGGCCAAGGTCGTTCCGGATTAACATGATCAGGAGTTAGCGGTGAGACCCCACCCCAGTCGTCAACTCCGGCAGCAAGCAGACGTGCCAGCGCCGAGGCAGAGGACAAATTTGGTGGAGCTTGCAGTCGCATTTTCGGACCAAAGATGATCCGCGCTACTGCTAAAGCCGCCACATAATCATCCTCAGGCAGGTCCAAGGCATGACGCATCGCGGTGTCTGGCTTGGCTCGGAAATTTTGCACGATAACTTCTTGAATGTGGCCAAATTCGCGAGCACTTGATCGAATATCAAACAGCGACTGGGCGAGCTCCACATCACTTTCACCGATGCCAACCAGCACCCCAGTTGTGAAGGGGATGCTCAAACGCCCGGCATCGTCTAGGACCCGCTTTCGCAGCGCGGGGTCTTTATCTGGTGAACCGAAGTGAACTGAGCCGGGCTCAGACCACAATCGGGTAGCACTTTGTTCCAGCATCATTCCCATACTGGGCGCGACGGGCTTGAGTCGTTGTAACTCCTGCCAGGACATCACTCCGGGATTGAGGTGGGGAAGCAGGCCCGTTTCTTCCAAAACCAAAATCGCCATCGCGCGTACATAGGACAAGGTGTCGTCATAACCGCGCTCGTTGAGCCATTGCTTAGCTACTGGCCAACGTTCTTCAGGACGATCGCCCAATGTGAACAGCGCTTCGTGACAGCCCAACGCAGCGCCTTGGCGGGCAACTTCTAGAACTTCATCAGGCTCCATGAACATGCCATGACCTTCGGCGCGCAGCACCGCAGGAGAGGTTGCGAACGTGCAGTAATGACAGCGATCCCGACATAGCCGCGTGAGCGGAATGAAAACCTTCTTCGAATACGTCACTACGCCAGGCCGTCCCGCGCTTTGCAGACCTGCATCGCGAATTCGGCTGGCAATGCCCAAGAGAAAGTCAAGGTCAGTACCTCGAGCGCGAAGTAATTCGCTGGCCTCGGCCACCGTCAAGGACTTGCCCTCATGTGCACGTCGAAGCGATCGTGCAAGTGGTCGAGGGGTCGTTGACATGGCTCCACCCTAAGGTGCCGGCTGGGTTTGGGACATCCGATCGGCAAGCAAGCCACTGCCGGTGCGAAGATGAGCAGATGCGCGTTGTAGTTCTCACCGGTGGAGTGGGTGGAGCACGATTCTTGCGAGGGCTCAAAGCCCTACAGGCGCGGCCAGGCCAGAGCGCACCACAGATTTCTCACATCACCGCGATCGCTAATACCGGTGATGACATCACGTTGCATGGGCTGCGGATTTGTCCTGACTTAGACACCGTGATGTACACCCTCGGGCAAGGTATTGATCAAGATCGTGGATGGGGTCGTGAAGGCGAAACGTTCACGACGCAAGCCGAACTGAGTGCATACGGCGCAGGCCCTGATTGGTTTGGTCTTGGGGATAAAGATCTCGCCACCCACTTGATTCGCACTCGTATGCTCGATGCCGGTTATAGCCTCACCGACGTCACGGCAGCTCTTTGCAAACGCTGGGACATTGGGATCAGCCTTTTACCCATGTCTGATGAGCGAGTAGAAACGCACGTTTTTATTGAACAAGATGGTGAGAAGGTGGCCTTGCACTTCCAACAGTGGTGGCTCGAACATCGGGCCGGCATTCCGGCTCTAGGTTTTGCCAACGTCGGTGCTGATCAAGCACAACCAGCACCGGGAGCAATTGAAGCTATCCAGGAATGTGATCTGGTTCTGCTCGCGCCGTCGAACCCGGTTGTCAGTATCTCCCCCATCTTGGCCGTCCCAGGAATTAAGGAAGCCCTGCAAGCCAAAACTGTCATTGGGGTGAGTCCAATCATTGGCGGATCACCGGTGCGTGGCTTTGCCGATGCCTGCTTGGCTGCGATCGGAGTGCAAACTCAAGCCGGCGCAGTGGCCAAGCACCTAGGAGCTAAGGCAGATGGCGGCGTCCTGTCTGGCTGGCTGGTTGATGATGTTGATGCTGACCAGGTTCAAGACCTTGAATCTTTCGGTATCCGTGCCAAAGCGGTGCCACTGTGGATGAGTGATGTCGATGCCACCGCGGAAATCGCACGCGAAGCAATCGCGCTGGCCGAAGGCATCCGATGAAGCCGTTAGAGATATTTGCCCTTGATGGAATCGGTGAGATCACCACCGGTGATGACCTAGCGGTGATCATCGGCGATGCACTAGCGCAATCAACCATGGGTTTACTTGACGGGGATGTTCTGGTGGTGACGAGCAAGATTGTCAGTAAGGCCGAAGGAAGAATTCGTAGTTTGTCCGAGCGTGATCAAGCACTCGATGAGGAATCCTTTGGTGAGGTAGCCCAGCGGGATCAAACTCGCATCGTTCGAACTCGTCACGGATTTGTGATGGCAACAGCGGGCATTGATGCAAGCAACACTGCACAGGGAACCATCGTCCTACTTCCCATTGACCCTGATCACAGTGCTCGCCTGCTTCGCGAAGCGCTACAAAAGCGTTTCAACATCCGCATCGGCATCGTGATCTCAGATACTTTCGGACGACCGTGGCGCCAGGGATTAACTGACGCGGCAGTTGGTGCCGCCGGCGTTGTCACGTTGGACGATCACCGAGGAAGAACAGATAGCCAAGGGCGAACCCTGGAACAAACTGTGGTCGCAACCGCTGATGAGTTGGCCGCAGCTGCAGACCTAGTCAAGGGAAAAGCTGCGAATTACCCGGTGGCCATCGTGCGAAACTCTCAAGCCGTCACCGAAGAACACGGTGCCGGAGCCAGCCAGATCGTCCGGCCACTGAACGAAGACCTCTTTGAACGTGGATCCGAACAGGCACGTCAGATGGGACAGCAAGAAGCTGTATCTCTGAGACGTACGGTGCGGAGCTGGTCCGATCGCCCAGTCAAACACGAGTTGATTTCGCAGTGCGTGGCTGCAGCAATCACCGCACCCGCTCCGCATCACAGCACTCCGTGGCGATTCATCCACGTCACCAGCCAGCAAACACGGGACAGGCTTTTGACCACCATGGCGCAACGCTGGCGAGATGATTTGCGGGCCGACGGGCTAGCCTCCAGCGCCATCGAGGAACGCATTGGGCGCGGAGACATCCTCAGCCGCTGCCCGGAGTTAGTCATCCCGGTATTGGTGTTTGAAAACCACCATGACTACCCCGACGAGCGACGGAGCTTGGCTGAGCGGGACATGTTTGTTTTATCAGTCGGTGCCGCCGTTCAATCATTCATGATTTCAGCCGCAGCCGTAGAACTTGGTACAGCTTGGGTATCAAGCACCTTGTTTTGCACAAGTGATGTGCAAACTGTCTTGGACCTTCCCAGGGGTTGGCAAACTATGGGAGCCATTGCGGTGGGATATCCCGAGCAAGCACCTCAAACGCGCATCTGTCGCGATGCAACCGAATTTCTTATTCAGAAGTAATGGTTAACCCGCCGTCTTGATTCCACAGGCGTGAATCCCTCAGCACCTGTCCAGCTGGAATCACGGCACCATCGCCGATCACGCATCGCTCAAGCTGAGAACCATCGCCGATCACGGCTTCAAAGCCGACAAGGCAGTCAACCAATCGAACACCCGAACCGACCTGTGCATCGTCGAAAATTACCGACCTGATGATCGCTGCATCACCGATGTGCGCGCCTGTTCCCACCACAGAACCATCAACAAGTTGTGCACTACTGCTTACCTGTGCCCCATCCAAGACCAAAGCCTGACCAGGAGCACCGGGCAGAGCCGTGGATGCGATCGCGCCGGTGACCAGGTCAGACGAACCTTGAACGTAGGTTGCGGGAGTACCCAGATCTAGCCAGTAGGCCGTTTCAACGTAGGCCTGAATATGTGCGCCGGCTTGCAACAAGTTCGGAAAAGTTTCTCGTTCAACTGAAACAGGACGGGCGGTAGGAATCGTTGAAATAACACGCGTCTTGAAGATGTAGCAGCCGGCGTTGATCTGATTCGACACCGGATTCGGCATTTTTTCCAGAAAGTCAGTGACTCGACCACTCGAATCTGTGGGAACACAACCAAACCGGCGCGCATCATCGACTTCAACTAAGTGCAGCGTCACCTCCGCACCGGAGGTCAGATGGACAGCCAGTTGTGCACTCAAATCGTGGCCGGAGAGCACATCGCCGTTAAAGACAATGACGGGATCGTCGGGGCCGGACTCCAAAGCAGCGGCGGCATTGGCAATAGCGCCACCGGTACCCATCGGCTCAGCTTCTGTTACGAAGATCAGTTCAACTCCGTCAAAATCACCACCGGCAAAAACCTCTTCAAACAGATCAGCTCGATAAGAGGTAGCCAAAATGATGCGAGTCACTCCCACATCGCGTAACCGAGCAAATTGATGAGCCAGGAATGGAACCCCGGCAACGGGAAGCAAAGGCTTTGGGGTGGTCAAGGTCAACGGACGCAAACGGGTGCCCTGCCCACCAACGAGCACAATCGCCTCTAACACGAACTAGAGCCTACGCTGTTGACCTATGAACCTGGCCGATCTGTTCAAACAGCGCCTGCACCATGACCCCTCATCCCCGTTAGTCACGTACTACGACGAGTCATCGGGGGAACGTATTGAACTGTCTGCAACCTCCTTTGCCAACTGGGTCAACAAGACGGCGAACTTAATCCGCGACGAGATGGGTCTGTCTGAAGGTGAGGCAATCTTCCTCGACCTGCCCCTGCATTGGCAAAGTTTGGTGTGGGTCCAGGCCGCCTGGGAATTGGGCATCACGATCGTGACCACACCCAGCGCATCACTGATTGTCACCTCGCAAGCAAATGTGCACAATTTTAGTGAGGTCGAACTGATGGTCTTGTCATTGCGACCTTTAGGTCTGCCTTGCAATACAGAACTGCCACCGCAGGCAATGGATTATGCACGGGTGGTACCGGGACATTCTGATTATTTCTCAGGCCCTTCAATCAGTGCGGAACGGACAGCATTTGGCGCGAAGGCATCGCATGCTGATCTGATCCATGCTGCACAGCAGCTTGACTATCCACCGCAGACTCGACTCTTGACCACCAACACCGCCCTTGATCAAGAAACTCTGGTCAGAGCGTGGGTAGCGCCGCTATTAGCCCTCGGGTCAGTAGTGGTGGTTGCGGGAAGCCCAACTGCAGAGCGCATAGAAGCAATCGCGAGCAGTGAAAAGTCGACTTATTTAGCGAGCTGACCGAACACCGGCAGGCACCGCGTGCAAAACCGAGTTGCTGACCATCGTTGTCGGACCCACCACCGTGGTGGTTCGTGGCTTGTGAGCCTTCAAGTACGTGGCAACCGGAGCTGGAATGCTGGTGGAGCGAACCAACAGGATTGGGCGAGCGCTACGGGCAGCCAACGGAGCAAGTGCTGCCAAGCGGGCGTGGTCAGTTCCGTTGACTACAAACACCGAGCGACCAATAGGGACATTCATAGCCGAAGCGATGGCAACCGACATGGCGAATCGGTCGGTTCCACTGATGCGAATGATGGCATGAACACCGGCATTGCGAAGTTGGGCTTCAACAGTTGCAGACACAATGGAAGTCCCGCCGAGGATGTAGGCCGTAGTCGGCGCACGACGGTGAACTTCAGCGGCAGTTACGCGAGGCATCCCATTGGTTGAGGTGTACAGCAACGGCGCCCGCAACGATGCTACTAAGGGGGCCGCAACCAATTGATTAACAGCGGTCGCAGTAGGAACCGTGGTCACAACGATGGTGCGAGAGGTCAGCGGAACAGACTTATTGGCATTCACTGCCTGCGTGTACGGGTCAGTTGAGGTCGCTGCAGCAGGTGGGGCAGGTGTTGTCGCTGGCGGTGTAGCAACCGGCGGAGTCACTGGCGGGGTAACAGGCTTGGGCACAAAAGGATTTGCGGTGCCGGTGACAAAACTCCAACGCGAGGTCAAACCTAAGCGAGCGGTAAAAGTTGATCCAGGCAATGATGCGCTAACGCCCTTTGATGAGGTTGCGGTAACTGTCCGGGCTGCTCCACTTGTGTAACGAGTCGCATAGCTCAGGCCAACAACATCAGCTAGACCAAAGGCAGTGGCAACTTGTGCTTGCGTGCGAACCTTCGGACCCCATGAGGCAAAGGTGGGGTTGTACTTGGAATCGAGTGACCAGTGGTCATCAACACTGCGCAAGTATGGCTCTGCCGAGCCCCACACATCTTCACTGTTTTGGGTGCGGCCACCTGAGCAATCAAAGAAGAACGTTTGGGCTACTGCCCCGCGGTACAACAGCATGCTTGAAGTAGTGGCGGACTTGTTGGTGCTCACCACTGCTTGGTGCCAGCGCGCTCCACTCGCGCCAGCCTCTTTCCCATACCCAACAAAGACTTGGTCACTGGTGTTATTAAAGACGTGGCACCAGCAGCCGGCACGGACACCGGAGTTGTAACGCACCATTGCGTAGTTACGGGCCGCAATAACTTGCGCCTGAAGTGCAGCCATCGGCCACGAAGAGGGCATTTCGCCAAGACCGAGAAGGTACTCATCGTGCAACTTCAAAACGTTAACTGCAGACAGCGTGCGCACTCCAGCGCTGTTCGTGCGCGAGCGAACTTCAACTCGTCCGTAGCGATAGCGGTGTCCATTGGAATCTATGTTCTTCGTCGGGTCAACGAGGTTGAGCACCGCAGCACCAGTTCCAGTTGAACCAGGATTCGACGTCCCGGACCAACGAACTACCACAGGATTACCGGTGGCCTTAGCAACTCCGCCAACGAGTACTTGGACTGAGTTCCCCGAAGTACGCAGCGTGACCACAGACTTGGACGCTGCTTTAACAACTTTAGAACCAACGGTGATTTCGACATTTCCACCCGTGGCACCTAGCGCCTCACCGCGGAGCTTGACGGACGAAACATTGAACGCAAGATTGACGCGAAGATCAACGTTGTCGGCAACGGTGCGAACCACAGTGCCAGTGAAGTAGTGCGTCAAGATTTGAGTTGCGGTGCGACCTTCAGTTGCTTGACCGCGGGCACCGACTTGACTCAGACCCACTCCATGTCCCCAACCACTTCCTGAGAAGGAAATGCTGGAAGGAACGGTGGCGGCCTGGGCAGTGGCAGGAAGGGTGAGCACAGCTAGGACCAACGCTGGCACAGTCAGCAACGACAGCCCCCGCTTGATCCAAGAAGTGCGATCCACGCTGAGTCCTCCACATGCACGGGGCCGCCCAGGGCGGCGGCCTCAGGTATCCATCGGCACGTGGCAGATCGGTCTTGAGCCCCCAACTGGGTGTTTTTCCCGCCACAGGCACGAAATTGGCCAGTTTTCTCAGATTTGACGGACCTGAAGCAACTGAATGTGTGCCTGAGCCAAACCCGAAGCCACCGCGCTCGGTACTCTGCGTTCACCCACCTGAAGGAGCGTCATGGACAAGGTCGTTGCATCGACTGCCCAAGCAGTAACCGACATTGCAAGTGGTTCTTCATTAGCCGTCGGTGGTTTTGGGCTTTGTGGCATTCCCAGCGAACTCATCAATGCGGTTCACGCCACCGGCGTGGATGAACTACGCGTAGTCAGCAACAACTGCGGCGTTGATGACTGGGGCTTGGGTATCTTGCTCACGGCCAAGCGCATCGCTCGCACGACCTCGTCCTACGTGGGCGAGAACAAAGAATTCGAACGGCAATTCCTCAGCGGGGAACTTGAAGTAGAACTCGCTCCGCAGGGAACGCTAGCTGAAAGACTGCGAGCAGGCGGGTGCGGCATCCCGGCCTTCTTTACAGCAGCTGGTGTTGGCACCCAGGTCGCCGATGGTGGACTTCCGTGGCGCTATTCATCCGACGGGTCAATCGCGTTGGCTTCGCCGCCGAAGGAAACGCGCGAATACAACGGGATGACGTACGTCCTTGAAGAAGCCATCACCACTGACTTTGCTCTAGTTCGAGCCCTTAGGGGTGATCGTCACGGCAACTTGGTCTTTCACGAAAGCGCACGCAACTTCAACCCCCTTGCCGCAATGGCAGGGCGCATCACCATCGCCGAAGTAGAAGAACTTGTTGAACCCGGCGAACTAAATCCAGATGAGATTCATCTGCCAGGTGTGTTCGTACAG
>Ga0114958_10000868_pt1 | contig 25017 bp, 17 predicted proteins | sample C_130208_EF_Meta_FD_89577 | JGI IMG/M metagenome (GOLD analysis project Ga0114958, IMG submission 89577) | Freshwater microbial communities from Lake Croche, Canada to study carbon cycling - C_130208_EF_MetaG | ecosystem: Environmental > Aquatic > Freshwater > Lake | place: Lake Croche, Canada... | reverse complement strand
CAATGAGGCGGTTGCTGGAATTGCCTACCAACTCAGCGACCTGATTGCCATTTATCCCATCACCCCAGCATCGCCCATGGGTGAGTGGTCTGACACGTGGGCTACGGCGGGAAGAGAGAACATATGGAACATGGTGCCTAGGGTGGTGAAGATGCAAAGTGAGGGCGGGGCGGCCGGTGTGGTTCACGGGGCGCTGCAAACCGGTTCCTTGGCCACCACGTTCACCGCCTCCCAAGGGCTGCTGTTGATGATCCCCAATTTCTACAAGATTGCCGGGGAACTCACGCCGGCGGTGATTCATGTGGCGGCGCGTTCTCTGGCGGTGCAGGGTCTTTCGATCTTTGGGGATCATTCAGATGTGATGGCGGCGCGGCAGACGGGGTGGGCCATGCTCTGTTCCAACTCGGTGCAGGAGGCCCAGGATCTGGCGCTCATCGCCCACGCCGCGACCTTGGAGGCGCGAATTCCATTCCTGCACTTTTTCGACGGCTTCCGGACCTCGCATGAAATCGCAAAGATCCTCCTTCTAGGGAGTGAGACGCTGCGGGGCATGGTCAGTGAGGAACGCGTGGCGGAGCATCGGGCTCGAGGGTTGACCCCCGATCGACCGGTCCTGCGCGGCACGGCGCAGAATCCGGATGTCTATTTTCAGGCCAGGGAGACGGTCAATCCGTTTTACGAGCGCTGCTCGGAAATCGTGGAACAGGCGATGAACCGGTTCGGTGAGCTGACCGGTCGGTTCTATCATCTTTATGAATATCACGGATCGCCCGAGGCGGATCGGGTCGTCATACTTATGGGATCGGGTGCCGAGGCGACTCACGAGACGGTGGATTATTTGAATGCCCGGGGTGCGAAGGTGGGTGTTTTAAAAGTGAGGCTTTATCGCCCCTTTGACTGCCGGCGTCTTATTGATGCGCTGCCGGCCACAGTGCGGGCGGTGGCGGTGTTGGATCGCACCAAAGAACCGGGTTGCTGCGGGGAACCGCTCTATCTGGATGTCGTCAATGCTTTTGCTGAAAGGGCGCGATCCGGCGGGACTCAATGGGACCGGACACCGGAAATTGTGGGCGGTCGTTATGGGCTTTCCTCCAAGGAATTCACGCCGGGAATGGTCAAGGCTGTTTTGGAAAATCTGAAGGCCGACCGGCCCAAGAATCATTTCACCATCGGCATTGTCGACGATATCGGTCTGACCAGTCTGGAGTTCGATTCTGGTTTTTCGATCGAGTCTGGGGATGTGGTGCGGGCGCTGTTTTATGGGCTCGGCTCGGACGGAACGGTCGGGGCCAACAAGGAGTCCATCAAGATCATTGGTGAAAACACGCCGCACTACGCCCAGGGCTATTTCGTGTATGATTCCAAAAAGGCCGGGGCAGTGACCGTGTCGCACCTGCGCTTTGGGCCCAGGCCGATTCGTTCGACCTATCTGATTGGGGAGGCGGATTTTGTGGCTTGCCATCAGCCGGTTTTTCTGGATCGGATGAATGTGGCCGAACACCTTGCCCCGGGCGGCACGCTGCTCATCAATTCGCCGCATCCACCTGGTGAACTTTGGCGGCATCTCCCGTTGGAAACCCAGCGCTTGATCCATGCCAGAAAGGCCAGGGTTTATACCATTGATGCGATGGCCGTGGCGCGGTCGGCTGGCATGGCGGGGCGGATCAATATCGTCATGCAGACCTGCTTTTTCCTGCTGTCTGGGGTTTTGCCGAGGGACGAGGCGCTTGCCGCCATAAAGAATTCGATTGCCAAAGCCTACGGCAAAAAGGGTGAGGCGGTTGTTGGGTTTAATAAGTCCGCCGTGGAGATGGCTCAGGCCAAATTGGTGGAAGTGGAGGTTGGTGAATTAGCGGTCAGCGCGATGATCATCCGTCCCCCCGTGCCTCTTGAGGCCCCTGCCTTTGTCAGGGCGGTGTTGGCGCCGGTGATTGCGGGACGGGGGGATTGTTTGCCGGTGAGTGCGCTGCCGGTGGACGGGACGTTTCCCACCCACACGGCCCGGTGGGAAAAGCGCAACCTGGCCGCTGAAATCCCGGTGTGGGATCCGCAGTTGTGTATTCAATGCGGCAAGTGTGTTTTTGTCTGCCCCCATGCCGCCATCCGGAGCAAGGTTTTCGCTCCGGCTCAGAACGGGGCACCCGCCGGTTTTGAGAAGGTGGACGCGCGCTTGCCGGAGTGGAAAGGGCAGCACTACACCCTGCAGGTCGCCGTTGAGGACTGCACCGGTTGCGGCATCTGTGTCGATGTGTGTCCGGTGCGCAACAAATCGGAGGCCAAACTCAAGGCCATCAATATGCAGCCCCAGAGGCCCTTGCGCGACGCCGGGGTTCGCAATTGGGAGTATTTCCTTGCCTTCCCGGAACTGGACCGGCGCGTGGTTTCCACCGGTAGTGTCCGGGGCATGCAGGTGCTGGAGCCGTTGTTTGAATTCTCCGGTGCCTGCGCCGGTTGCGGTGAAACACCTTATCTCAAGGTGCTCTCTCAACTCTTCGGCGATCGCCTGGTCATAGCCAATGCCACAGGCTGCTCTTCGATCTACGGAGGCAATCTGCCGACGACGCCTTGGGGGCAAAACCGCGACGGGCGAGGTCCGGCGTGGTCCAACTCGTTATTCGAGGACAACGCCGAGTTCGGATTGGGGTTCCGCCTGAGCCTGGACCACCAGCGCGATGCGGCGATGCAACTGGTTCGCTGCCTGGCCCCTCAAATCGGCAGCGATTTCGCCGAGTCCATCCTGCTTGCCGAACAAAAAGACGAGGCCGACCTGCATGAGCAACGCGAGCGGGTGTCTGATTTGAAGCGGCGCTTGCAGGGGATTGAATCTCCCAAATCCAAGCGTCTGCTCACGCTGGCCGATCTGCTCGTGCGCAAGAGCGTATGGATCGTCGGCGGCGACGGGTGGGGTTATGACATCGGCTACGGTGGACTGGATCATGTGTTGGCTGGAGGACATAATGTGAAGGTGCTGTTGTTGGATACGGAGGTGTATTCCAACACTGGGGGGCAGGTTTCAAAGTCCACTCCGCGCGGGGCGGTGGCCAAATTTGCGGCTGGCGGTAAGCCGGCTGCCAAGAAGGATCTCGGGCTCATGGCCATGACTTATGGCAACATTTACGTTGCCTCCGTCGCAATGGGAGCCAAGGACGAACACACTCTTAAGACCCTCATCGAGGCGGAAGCCTACGATGGACCGGCGCTCATTCTGGCTTATTCACATTGCATCGCGCACGGTATCGACATGAGCACCGGGTTGCAAAACCAGAAGGCCGCAGTGAATTCCGGCCACTGGCTGCTCTACCGCTTCAACCCGGAACGGCTGGCCAAGGGACAGAACCCGCTCCAGCTTGATTCGCCGGCTCCGCGCATTCCATTGGGAGAGTATCGCGCCATGGAAAACCGCTTCAAGATGCTTGCGCAAACACATCCCGCCGCCGCCCGGTCCGCGCTGGATCTGGCGCAAGAGGAACTCAGCCGCCGCTGGTCTTTCTACCAATATCTCGCCGCCCGGCAGGTGGCCCCCCCCGGTTCCAAATCCTGGGATCAACCGCCCGCCGCCACAGGAGGCTCAATCAAACCAATCCACTTTGTGAATCTAACCACCACTTTTCTGGGGCTGGAGTTGAGAACCCCTCTGATGCCTTCGGCGGCGGGTCCTCTGAGCGAGGATCTGGACCATCTCAAGCGTCTGGAAGATGCCGGGGCGTCGGCTGTGGTTTTGCATTCCCTCTTTGAGGAGCAAATTGAGGCCCAACGCCAACAGTTGTTCGGGGACCTGGAGCAGGGAATGGATAGCTATGCTGAGGCTCTGACGTATTTCCCGGCTCCCACCCGTTTCCGCGTCGGGCCTGAATTGTATCTGGAACACATCCGCGCCGCCAAACGCGCCCTGGGGGTGCCCGTCATCGCCAGTTTGAACGCGTCAACGAACAACGTCTGGGTGGATTATGCGGGGCAGATTCAGCAGGCCGGGGCCGACGCCTTGGAGTTGAATGTTTATTGGATACCGACCGACCCCGGTTTGGACGCGGCGGCTGTCGAGCAGGTTTATGTGGACATTCTTCGCGCCGTAAAAGCGCGTGTGACAATCCCGGTCGCCGTCAAATTGAGTCCCTTTTTCAGCAGTCTGGCCCATCTGGTCCTGCGGCTTGAGGCTGCGGGGGCGGACGGGTTTACCTTGTTCAACCGCTTCTACCAGCCGGATCTGGATTTGGAGCGGCTGGAGGTGACGCCCAATGTTTTGTTGAGCACGCCCATGGCGATGCGGCTGCCATTGCGTTGGATTGCCATTTTGCGCGGCGGGGTGAAAGCCAGTCTGGCCGCATCGAGCGGGATTCACCGCGCCACCGATGCCATCAAGATGCTGATGGTGGGGGCGGACGTGACCATGATGTGCTCGGCATTGCTGAGGCATGGGCCGCGCCATCTGGGGGTGGTTGAGCAGGAGATGGTGCGGTGGTTGGAGGAGCATGAATACGACTCGGTCCGTCAGCTCAAGGGGAGCATGAGCCAGCAGAAGTGCCCGACCCCGGCGGCCTTTGAGCGGGCCCAATATGTAATGGCGGTAGCTAACGCGAAATACGCATGAACACCTTTAGAATCAAAAAATCCACGTCTGCAGGATCAACCTAAGATTATGTCATTGCTTGGCGGCGGCATCCTCAAAGGCATGTTCGAGACGGCGCGCAACTTTTTTGGCAGCTATGTCAGCGCCCAACGCCTGACCACCGTGCCTTATCCCGAGGAGCGCATTCCGGCCAAGGTAAATGCCCGCCAGTTCCCATTCCTGGTCTACGATGGTGATGACATTTAGGCCGGTTTGCGTTGTGTTGCCTGCCAGATCTGTGAGAAGGAGTGTCCGCCCAAGTGCATCTCGATTATCAAGAGCAGGGACAAGAGACAGGATTACAAGGGGCAGTCCCAGTTTTATCCCGCCACTTTTGATATCGATATTTCGGTGTGCATGAGTTGCCAGATCTGCGCGGAGGTTTGCCCCTTCGAGGCCATCAAAATGGATGTTGAGTATGAGTTGAGCACTCCGGACCGCTTCGGTGGATTATGGTTGCACAAAGCGCAACTTGCCCGGTCCAGCCATTACTACCGCCAAATCCATCCGCAGGCCGCTGCGGATTCGGACGGGTTCATGGCCGCTGAGATTTCCAAGGCCCGGGTCAGGGTCGGGGCGTCCGCAGCGCCGGTCGGACTGGCGCCGCAGCCAAGGCATGCAGAATAAAACGCCACCGCATTTGTATGATCGACGCCCTTGATCAAATATTTGTCGCCGCAAAACACCGTTTGATGGAGCCGGTGCCTTCCCGCTGGCAGCCCTTGGTTTCGGCGCTGCTCTCCATTGTTCCGCTTCTGATGGTCTTTCCCGGCCTGTTCGCGTTGACCACCCTTCTTGAACGCAAGGGGCTGGGGCGAATTCAAAACCGTCATGGTCCGAACCGGGTTGGGCCCTGGGGTGTTTTGCAGCCTGTGGCCGACGGTTTGAAGACGTTGACCAAGGAAAATGTCGTGCCCCGGGGGGCGGCCCCCTTCATTCACTTTCTCGCGCCGGTGTTGCTGGTGATTGTGTCGTTCCTTGTTTACGCCGTTTTGCCGTTGGGTCGCAACATGGTGGCGGTTGATCTGGATGCCGGGGTGCTGTTTTTTTTCGCCGTCGGCACCGCCGCCGAGCTGGCTGTATTCATGGCCGGCTGGGCGAGTCGGAACAAGTATTCGCTGCTTGGTGCCATGCGGGCCATCGCGCAGATGATCAGTTATGAAATCCCCCTCATTCTTTCCGCCGTGACCGTCGTGATGGTCACCGGCTCTCTGTCCACCGTGCGGATTGTCGAGGCTCAGGCGGAATACACCGGGTGGATTCCTCACTGGTTTGTCATGCAACCCTGGGGATTGGCCGGGTTCATTCTTTTTCTGATCTCAGCCACGGCGGAGTCCAACCGCTCCCCTTTTGATCTGCCCGAAGGTGAATCGGAAATAATCGCGGGTTATTACATCGAGTACTCCGGCTTCAAGTTTGCCTTGTTTTTCCTCGCCGAATATCTGGGGCTCTTCGCCGTCAGCGGCATGGCCATCACGCTTTTTCTGGGCGGGTGGCATGCGCCGGCGTCATGGCTGGAATTCATTCCCTCTTGGGCCTGTTTTTTCGTCAAGCTGCTTGCGCTGATTGCGCTTTTCATATGGGGCCGCGGCACTCTTCCGCGTTTCCGCCAGGATCAGTTGATGGAGTTCTCGTGGAAATTCATGATTCCTATGGCCTTGGTCAACCTTGTTAGCGCCGCCCTGTGGCAGCTAATGGATTGCGGCCCGGAACGATGGCTCGTTAGCTTTCTGCTCATCGCCACCCCGTATCTATTGCTGGGGCGCAGTCTGTTTGAGCGCAACCAGTTTTTCAAACGCACCTATCGGTTTGCCGGCTGAAAGGAAATGAGCCTTTCCTTTTTCATCCTGGCCCTGCTGACCGCCGCCGCCGCCATGGGGGCCATGAGTCTGCGGCCCTTGGTGCACTGCGTTTTGGCACTCGTTGTTTCCTTGTCCGGTCTGGCGTGCCTTTATTTGCAACTCGGCGCCCAGTTTGCCGGTTTTGCCCAATTGCTGGTTTATATCGGGGCGGTGGGGATTCTGATTGTTTTTGCCGTTCTGCTCACGCGCGGTGACGCCATGCCACCCCGGAGAAGCTTGGTGCAGGGCCGGGTTTTCGGTCTGGGGGTGGCGGTCTCGGTCCTGGGTGTTCTGGTTTGGGCTATCAGTCGCAGCTGCCTTATGAGTCCAGCCCTGCCACCGGCGCCGGTGGCGACCGTGGAGCAGATCGGGGACGCGCTGATGACCCTGTTTGTTCTGCCGCTCGAACTGGTCGGACTGCTGCTCACCGCCGCTCTCATGGGGTCGGTGATGATTGCGATGCAAGAAGGAGAAGACAAATGAAGGAGCAAATGTCCGTCACCAAATCACAATCCGCCTGTCCCCCCCGATTTCGGAGTGTGACTCGCAGTGAGCCTTTGCCGGCGTGGACTGCCGAAGCGGGAACCGGGAGGTTTCCATTATGACTCCTTTGGCCGGGTATCTTGTGCTCTCGTCATTGATTTTCACGGTCGGCTTGGCCGGGGTGCTGATCCGGCGCAACGCCATTCTGGTGCTTATCGGCATCGAGCTCATGCTTAATGCGGCGAACCTGAACTTCATCGCCTTCTGGCGTTTTGGCGCGAATCCGGAGGCGTTGACGGGGATCATGTTCATGATTTTCGCCATGGGTGTGGCTGCGGCGGAGGCGGCGGTTGGATTGGCCGTGATCATCGCCGTTTACCGGCGCTGCAAAACCACCAACCTGGACGAAATGAAATTGTTGAAGGGTTAACATGTTCTGCCTTGCTCCTAATTTCCGGCCAATCGCCTCGCTGCCTGTGCTGCGTTGGGTTTGGCGGGGGGGGCTGCGGTTGGCGCCGCAGACTGGCATGCGGCAACGCTTTGCGGTTTTGAAATGATGCCCTGGATTATTCACAACCTCTGGTTGATTCCCGCGTTGCCGCTCCTCGCGGCGGGCGTCAGTGCCCTTGTGCCGCAGCGGTGTCGGAGATTCTCTGCCCTGCTGTGCTGCGGTTCAATGGTACTGTCCTTTTTGCTTTCGGTTTTGGTCTTTGTCCGCTGCCTTGAGGCTGGTCACCGCGCCGCAGTGAAGGAGGTTTGCAACTTTGAATGGTTGCGTTTCGCCGCCGGCACGACGGGTGTGATCAAGCTCGGCTGGGTGCTTGATCCGCTCACGGCTGCGATGCTCTTGATGGTCACCGGGGTGAGTCTGCTGGTTTTTATTTACAGTGTGGGTTATCTGGCGGAGGACGGGAATTTCACGCGCTTTTTCACCTTCCTTTCGCTTTTTGCCGGCGCGATGCTGGGGCTGGTTATTGCCAACAGTCTGCTGCTTCTATTCATTTGCTGGGAGATTGTCGGGCTAACGTCCTACCTGCTTATTGGTTTCTGGTATCACAGGCCGGATGCGGCGGCGGCCGCCAAAAAAGCCTTCATCACCACGCGTTTGGGCGATCTGGCGCTGCTGCTGGGCATGGTCTGGCTCTATTCGAAAACCGGCACGCTGATTTTCTTTGATGGCGGTGCGGGTTGTCTTGAAGCCGGTGCGGTGTCCGGACTGGCCGCCCAAACCACCCGGATTGGGATGACCCTGGCAAGTGTGATCGGGCTGCTGATTTTCGCCGGTGCGGCCGGTAAATCCGCCCAGGTGCCGCTGCATGTCTGGCTGCCGGATGCCATGGAGGGCCCCACACCGGTCAGCGCCCTGATCCATGCGGCCACGATGGTGGCGGCGGGCGTTTTTCTGGTGGCGCGGGTTTATCCATTGTTGTCCGCCCATGCAGTCGGCGCTTCAGCGCAGACCGCTTCGCTGCAGGTCGTGGCGTGGACCGGCGCGCTGACGGCGGTTTTTGGCGCTTCTATTGCCCTGACCCAGAATGATTTAAAGCGTATCCTTGCCTACTCAACAGTGTCGCAGTTGGGATACATGATGATGGGGCTTGGCGTTGGCGGTGTCGCGGTGGGAATGTTCCATCTGATTACCCATGCCTGTTTCAAGGCGCTGCTGTTTCTGGGCGCGGGTTCTGTGATTCACGGCTGTAAAGGGGAGCAGGACATCCGGTTTATGGGAGGCTTGCGCAAGTTGATGCCGGTGACGTTCACGACCTACACGGCCGGCATGTTGGCGCTGGCCGGATTCCCCCTGTTTTTCTCCGGGTTTTGGAGCAAGGACGGAATACTGCTCGCGGCCCGGGGATGGCCGGTTTCGCGCGGGCCTTTTTTTCTGGGCCTAGTGGGCGTGCTGCTGACGGCGTTCTACATGGCGCGCCAGATGGCGTTGGTTTTTTTTGGCCGTAATCGCGCCGCGCACCATTCCAACCACCGGATCGAACCGGGGCGCAACCCGGTCTCCGCCGAGCCTCATGAATCGCCCCCGTTGATGATTCTGCCGCTGGCGGTTCTGGCCTGTTTTGCCGTGGGATTGGGTTGGGCCGGGACACCCGTCTGGCCGTGGTTTCAAAAGTTTCTGGAAGATCAACCGCCTGATTTGAAGCACGCCAGGTTTTTCGAGCCGGGCGCGCTGAGGTTGATGCTTCTCTCAACCGGCATGGTGTTGCTCGGCCTGTTTTTGGGCTGGAAACTCTATGGGCGCAAACCGTTGCGGAATCCGGAAGAGCCCGATGTCCTGAAAAGGATGCGACCCGATCTCTATGCTCTGGTGGAAAAAAAATATTTCATTGATGAATTTTATGAGGCCACGGTCATTCGGTTCAATGCCTGGGCTGCGGCTGTGTGCCATATCGTCGATGAATGGCTGCTAGGTGGTTTGATGCGGTTGTTGGCCTGCCTTGCGATTGGATTGGCATGGGTGAACCGCGCGGTTGAGGAGTTTGTCCTCAATCCGGGTTTTGATTGGGGTTGCGGCGGGACCCGTGCGGGCGGGGGGGGGCTCTCACGGCTTCAGGACGGAAGGGTGCAGAATTACCTGCGGATCATAGGTCTTGCGCTGGTCGCGCTGGTGCTGCTCCTGATCTGGGGAGGTGGCAATTGAGCAGCCTGCCGCTCCTGAGCTTGATCACAATGCTTCCCTTGCTGGCCGGTTTTGGGGTCGCTGGTTTTGGTGTGCGCAAAAAAGCGGCCCGCTCCCTGGCCTTCGGTTCAAGCCTCCTGACCGTGTTTCTGGCTTGCTTGCTGTGGTGCCGGTTCGACAACGCCTCCGGCGATTTTCAGTTTGTCGAATACCACCCCTGGATTCCCGCTATCGGCGCAAACTACTACGTCGCTGTGGACGGCCTGGGTTTGTTGATGGTCATGCTTACGTCCATTGTCGTGCCAATGTCGATCCTTGCCGCCTGGCGGGTTGAGCGGAACCCGTCGCTCTATCACGCCATGGTGCTGTTTTTGCAGGCGGGATTGATGGGGACGTTCACGGCCCTGAATTTCATCCACTGGTTTTTGTTTTGGGAGTTGAGTCTTGTTCCGGCGTTTTTTCTCGTGCGCTTGTGGGGCGGTTCGCGTCGGGCACCCGCGGCCGCACGATTCTTTATCTATACCATGGCGGGCAGTGTGGCAATGCTGCTGTCGTTTCTGGGCGTGTTTTATGCCACGGGAAAACTCGATTTCCCGGATCTGGCGGAGATGTCGCGACACGGGGCTCTTAACTCCGCGCTGGCGGCAAAGCTGGGTTGGCGGCTTTTCGGCCAGGCTTTCACCGCCCGCCAGATGACCGAATTTGTGTTCGGTGGCGTGTTGATGGGCTTTGCGGTCAAGGTTCCGATGGTGCCTTTTCACACCTGGCTGCCTGCGGCATATGCCGAGGCCCCCAGCGCAACGACGATGCTGCTGACCGGCGTGATGTCGAAGATGGGCTTGTATGGGTTTCTGAGGATCCTGCTGCCGCTTTTTCCGGAGCAGAGCCGTTGGTTGCGCACGCCGCTGCTCGTGCTGGCTGTGGTCACGATTGTTTTTTCAGCTTGTGCGGCCTTTGCCCAGCGCGATTTGAAGCGAATTCTGGCTTACTCGTCCATCAACCATCTGGGCTACTGTCTGCTGGGTGTCTTCGCGTTGGCCGGCGCGGGTGGAACGGCGCTTTTGCCGGCAACGGAGAAGGCTGCGGCGCTCAGCGGCGTGTTGTTGCAAATGTTCAACCACGGGCTCACGGCAGCCATGCTGTTCTGGCTGGTAAGCGTCCTGGAACAGCGCAGTGGCGGCCTGCGCGGATTGAACGACTTCGGAGGGTTGAGGAAAACCATGCCTGTGTTTTGCGGGGTCACGGGCATCGCCCTGTTTTCATCCCTCGGACTGCCTGGGCTTAACGGGTTTGCCGGGGAATTTCTTATCTTCAAAGGCTCATTTCCTCTAGCCATGGGGGCCGTGTCTTTGGCCGCGTTGGGCCTCTTGGTGACTGCTGTTTTTATCCTCACGCTGATGCAGCGTTTGTTCCACGGCCCGTTGAATTCGAAATGGGTCCGGCTGCCCGACCTGACGCGGGGCGAGCGATTGCTTTTCGCTTTGCCCGTCGGACTGATGTTCCTTTTGGGGCTCTGGCCGCAGTTGTTGGCGAGCATCGTCAACAGTACCGTCGTGCGGATGGTCGGGCGACTGCCTTTTTAGCCGCGGATGAATTGGACTGAACGGGAGCAGGGCTTCGCCGGGTGGGGGCTTAATCCTGCGTTTTTTGGAGACAAATTAAATCATGTTAGCTTGGACGATTTACAGTTCATTTATCGGGGTGCTGTTGTTGATGGTGATTCCAAAGGACAATGCCGCGCTTGCGCGCAAGGTGGCCATTCTCTCCGCTCTGGCGGGGTTGATAGTCGCGGTGGCGGGTTTTTTCCAACTCAAACCCGGCGTCATGCTTCATATCTCCACCCGGTCTTGGATATCCTCGCTGGGAGCCGGATATCATCTCGCTGCCGATGGCGTGAGTCTGACTCTGGTGTTGTTGACGGGGTTGGCCTCCATGGCGGGGGTTTTGTTTTCCTGGAACATCCAAAATCGAACGAAGGAGTTTTTCGCCCTCTATCTTGCGCTCATCGGTGCCGTCTATGGTGTTTTTTTGAGTTTTGATCTGTTCCTGCTCTTCGTGTTTTACGAGCTCGCCATCATCCCGAAATATTTCCTCATCGCCATATGGGGTTCGCACCGGCGGGAATACGGGGCGATGAAGCTAGCTCTCTATTCCTTCATCGGCAGCGCAATGGTGCTGGCCGGGTTGATTTCGGCTTACGTCGTTTCAGGCGTGCACACCTTCGACTTGTTCGTGCTGGCGCGGCAGCCCTTTCCGCACGGGTTTCAGTTGTGGGCGTTTCCGCTGGTGTTCGGCGGGTTTGCTGTTCTGGCCGGTCTGTGGCCCTTTCACACTTGGGCTCCCGCCGGTCATGTGGCCGCACCAACCGCGGCGTCGATGCTGCTGGCTGGGGTGGTGATGAAGCTGGGTGCTTACGGATGCTTGCGTGTCGCGATGACCTTGTTTCCAGAGGGGCTTGAGGCTTGGAAGACGCCGGTTGCTACCCTCGCCGTCGTTGGCATTGTCTATGGCGGGCTGGTGGCGCTGGTGCAGAGGGATTTCAAATTCGTGATCGGCTACTCAAGCGTCAGTCATATGGGCTTTGTGCTGCTCGGCTTGGCGACCATCAACACCATCGGACTGAGCGGGGCGGTGCTGCAGATGTTTTCGCATGGCATCATCGCCGGGCTGCTCTTTGCGGTGGTGGGGAGGATGGTCTATGAACGGACCCACACCCGCGATTTGCCGGCGCTGGAAGCCATGGGCTTGTCCAAGTCTCTGCCCTTTGCCGCGGTGACCTTCGTGCTGGCCGGCTTGGCCTCAATGGGCCTTCCGGGTTTCAGCGGATTCGTGGCGGAACTCGAGATCCTCCTTGGCGCATGGCGCGCGTTTCCCTCGATCGCCTTGGTCACCGGCTTGGGTATTCTCATTAGCGTGGCTTACATGCTGCGCGCCATGCAGAAGGCCTTTTTCGGCGCGGTTCCATCTCCGGTTTGCCATGCCGATCAGCCCCCGCTCGAACCGGTTTCTGTTCCCGAGCGGCTTGGCGCGGCCCTTCTGCTCGGAGTGGCTCTGCTCGTCGGGCTTTATCCCAGACTCCTGCTTGATGTGATTGTTCCCAGCTTTGATTCACCTTTGTTCGACTGGCTGCGAAAGGGGGGCGGACGGTGAACTATCCGCAGCTGCTCAGTTTGGCCGCGCCGGAAACCATCCTGACCCTAGGCGCGTTCCTGCTGCTGGCCGTGGATTTGGCATCGCCACGCGATTGGTCGGCCCGTTTGCGCTTCCGCATCGGCGGGCTCCTGGCTTGTGCCGGGTGCGCGGCTGTAATGATTTGGATAGGGATGCACCCCGGCCATATCAACGCCTTTGGGGGCATGCTGGTGGTGGATCCCTTGACCCAACTCGTCAAGCTGGTGTTATTGGTCCTGGTGCTCTTTGCCGTGCTGATTTCCATTGAGTCCACGTTCACTCTTCATCCCGGCGAATATCTGGCGCTGATTCTCCTGGCAACGGTGGGTTTGATGTTTTTGGTGAGTGCCGAGGATGTGCTGATGATCTTCGTCTCGCTCGAGTTGACCAGTCTTTGCCTCTATGTTCTGACTGCATTTAACAAGTGCAGCGCCAAATCCGCCGAGGCCGCGTTGAAATACTTTTTGTTCGGGGGCGTGTCGGCGGCGTTCATGCTCTTCGGGCTGAGCCTGCTCTATGGACTCTCCGGTGCCACCAATCTCCGCGCCATTGCCGCCGGACTCGCAGGGCGGGAAGGGGACCCGCTCCTGTCCGTGGCGCTGGTGATGACCGTGGTGGGATTTGGCTTTAAAGTCGCCGCGGTGCCTTTTCATCTCTGGGCTCCGGATGCCTATGAAGGCGCGCCGACGCCCAGTGCCGCTCTGATCGCGTCCGGCTCCAAGCTGGCCGTTTTTTTTGTTTTTGCCAAAGTGCTGACGCTCGGTTTTGCCGGTGCCGAGGGCAGCGGGGCCTGGCATCATTTCGCGCGAGGCTGGACACCGGTCATCGCCCTGCTTGCGGGGCTCTCGATGATCCTGGGCAATCTGGTCGCAATTGTGCAGTCCGGTGTGAAACGTCTGCTGGCTTACTCGGCCATCGCGCATGCCGGTTGCATGCTTCTGGCGGTGATGTGCCACAGCGGGCAGAGCCTGGCCTCACTGGTCTTTTATGCGGCCACATACGGGTTGACCATGCTTGGCGCTTTTGGCGTGGTGGTCGTAGTGGAGTCCGTGGCCGGGGACGATAAGCTTTGCAGTTTTGCCGGTCTGAGCCGGCGCGCACCGGGGGCTTCCTTTTGCATGTTGGTGTTCATGCTGTCGTTGGCCGGGATTCCGCCTCTGGCAGGTTTTTTCGGGAAATTCTACGTTTTCGTCGCCGTTCTCAAGACCGGTGCTCCGGGGTTGGGCCTGTTTTGGCTGGTCGCCCTCGCCCTCGCGATGAGCGCCGTTTCTTTTTATTATTATCTGCAAGTGCTCAAGCAGATTTATGCGGCCGACTCTCCACCCAACGCCCCGTCGATCCGGATTCCGCTGTTGCTCCGGATCTCGCTTTTTTTGCTGGCAGCGGGCGTGATATTGCTGGGTATTGCCCCCGATCTGCTGCTTGGTGCGATTGAAAGGGCCCTGGCGGCGGCGGGGATGGATCATGCCTGAGGAGGTTTTTTCGCGTGGGCATGACTTTTGCCTGCGCCCACTTCCATCTTTTCAAATGATTTGTGCTTCATTAATCTTCATGTCCCGTTGGTGCGGCTGGCATGTGTTGCCGGCGCGGCGACGACGGATTTGTGTATGGCATTGATTGTTCAAAAATACGGCGGCACCTCGGTGGGCAACCCCGAGCGCATCAAAAATGTCGCGGCGCGCGTGGCTAAGTACCACGCCCAGGGCGACAAGATTGTCGTCGTCGTCTCCGCCATGAGCGGCGTGACGGATAATTTGATCAAGATGGCCAAGGAAATCATGCCCTTGCCCAGCGAGCGGGAGATGGATGTTCTCCTGTCCACCGGGGAGCAGACGACCATCGCTCTGGCTGCCATTGCTCTCCATTCCATTGGTGTTCCAGCCGTATCCATGACTGGAGCCCAGGCCGGAATCGTCACCGATGGTGTGCACACCAAGGCTAAGATCCATAACATCACGCCCAAAAAAGTCCATGACATGCTCAACCAGGGCAAGGTTGTCATCGTGGCCGGATTCCAAGGCGAGACACCCGAGGGCCAGATCACCACGCTGGGGCGCGGCGGTTCCGATCTGACTGCCATTGCGCTGGCCGCGGCGCTCAAGGCTGATCTCTGCCAGATTTACACCGATGTCGACGGTGTCTATACCACTGATCCGAGGATTGTGCCCACGGCCCGGAAGCTGGCGGAGATTTCCTATGATGAAATGCTGGAACTGGCCAGTCTTGGGGCCAAGGTGATGCAGAGCCGGTCGGTGGAATTTGCCAAGAAATTTGGAGTCATCTTTGAGGTGCGCTCCAGCCTCAACGAAAACCCAGGAACGATTGTGAAAGAAGAAACCAAAAGCATGGAAGGTGTGGTCGTGCGCGGCGTCGCGCTCGACAAAAATCAGGCCAAGGTCACCCTCGTCGGCGTCCCCGACAAACCCGGCGTGGCCGCGCGCATCTTTAAGGCCTTGGGTGATGCCAGCGTCAACGTGGACATGATCATTCAGAATATCAGCCACGGCAGCGGCTCGCCCGCCACAGACATCTCTTTCACGGCCGACAAACCCGACCTGCTCAAGGCCCAGAAAGTCATCGAAGGATTGCAAAAGGAGGTCGGTTTCACCGAGGTGCTGACCAACGAGAAAATTGGCAAGCTCTCCATCGTGGGCGTGGGCATGAAGAGCCACACGGGTGTGGCGGGCAAGATGTTTGAAGTGCTCGCCAACGAGGGCATCAACATCGGCATGATTTCCACCAGTGAGATCAAGATTTCCGTGGTCATCGATCTGGCCAAGGGCGAGGCGGCCGTCAAGGCCGTCCATGCCGCTTTCATCGGCCCCTGAGCATTTTCTTCCACGCTTCCAAATCAATACAGATCCCAGCTTTCGAATCACTTGGGGCTTGCGGCATAAAGCCGGCCAGCCCGTTTTTACGCCTCAATCTTTTTGTCCCATTGCCGATATACCGTTGAAATGAACATTATGACCAAACCCGCCTGGGAAGAATTGTCCGACCCGCATCGCGATGCCTGGATCCAGCGCGCCATTAATTTTTATCCGCCCGGTAGCGTGGCGATGCCGGAGTTGATCGAAGTGGCCCGGGACGAATACGCCGAGTCGGATTCACTCCTACCTGTCGTGGAGTTGCCCGATCCCAATCAAGCCTGGCTTGGGTAGCCCGGATTGGATTGGGACATAGAGGCTGCTGAAGCAAAGGATTTGCAGATTTTTCCCCCCCGCACATGGGCGGTTGTCGCCTCCATTCCTGTGCGCAGCCTCGATGTGTTAGGGGACGACGCGGCAGGAAATGAAGAGGGGCAGGAGAGAGGCAAAGGAGCGCGACCTGCTCCGATTTCTGCTTCGGCTTTGATTCACGCCGGTCCGGGGCACCGGAATTCAGCGCGATGAGGCGGATTGCGTTCGTCACCCAAAACGCCAGGCCCGGTCCGATATTTTGACAGGGGCGGGGACTTAGCGCTTGGCACCCGATTCTATCTCAGCAAAGAGGTTTTCGAGGCTGTTGAACGAGGTTTCCTTTTTGGCCGCAAACACTTGGCGCATGTAATACACGGCCTCGGCCACATTGCGCACCGCCTTGGGCAAGGTGGCGCCGCTGGCGTTGGCGTGGCCGCCGCCCTGGAATTTCTCCGCCACCTTCAACGCCTCGCCGTTGCGGCTGCGGAAACTGGCGATCACAAGATTGTTCGTGCGCTTGAAGAGCGTCACCAACACCGGATAACGGGTGGCTTTTTGCTCAAGCAACTGGTGCACGATCAAATTATTGTTGCCTATAATTGTCTCCACATAACCCACCGTGGGGGACAGTTCGGCGACATTGGATTTGCTCCATTCGTAGCCCAGCGGGTTCTCCACCCGCCGCTTGACCTCCATCACCTCCAGCAACGGATGTTCAATGAGCTGTTCAAGCTCGCCGCCGATCAGCGAGTGGAGGTTCCAGAACTGGTAGTGCTTCACGAGATTGGCGTAGTCGGTGGCCAATTCGAAATCGGGGTCGTCTTCCAGAAAAAGATCCGCCACATCATTGAGGTGCACCAGTCGGTCCAGCGCCGGCGAGCCTAATCCTTCCTGTTGGCAGAGTTCATAGCAGAGCCGGCCGGCGGACTTTGTGACGTCATGTATCAGTTGGGCCTGTTTGGGAGTGGCTTCGGTGGCGTGATGGTCCACCACCACCCAGTTGGCCCGATCCAGCCGCGCCTCAAAGGACAGGTCGGTGACCCAAGCCGATTTTTCGCGCGGCTCGCGCTGTTTCCAGATGTTGTAGTGGTAGGCTTCCAGAGGCACTTTCCTGCCAAAAAGTTTCCGGGCCAGTCGCTGCAGCAACACCCCCGCCACCAACCCGTCCAGATCGCTCTCGTGGGTGATAATCACATCCGGATTGGGCAACGACTTAGTCATGCCCATTAAGCTAGTGGAATCGGCCCGACTCGCAATCGGATTCATTGCATATGCCCGGCGCGTCGTTGCTGGAAAATGTCGAAAAGGAGCCGTTCCGTCCGCCCGGCTGCGCCCGGACCGCAGTTCAAAACACCCGGAAAACGCGGCGTCCAATGCCGGCGCCATCAAACCGCAGATTCCAGCCGGCCGCCCTGAGAGTTCCAACCTGGATCAGGCCCAAGCGGCCTCGAAACAAAAAGACGAAGGATCCCGGAGGTCGGAAAGCATTGCCTCAAAATTGCGATTGTCCGGTGGCGGTTTTCACGGCAAACTCCCTCTTCTTATGCAGCAAGTGAATCTGGGAATGATAGGTGCCGGCACCGTGGGCGGCGGTGTGTTCCACGCCCTCCACCACAACGGCGACCTCATGGCCGCGCGATTGGGCGTCAGACTGGTGCTCTCCAAAATCGCCGTTCGCTCCCTCGATCAATCCCGACCGGTTGCCATACCCGCATCGCTTCTGACCACCGACTGGCGGGAAGTGGTCAACGACCCCGAGATCCATATCGTTCTCGAACTGGTCGGCGGCACCGGTATTGCCAAGACCATGGTTCTGGCGGCGCTCCAGCAGGGGAAAACGGTGGTGACCGCCAATAAGGCCCTCCTATCCGCTCACGGTAAGGAACTCTTCGCAACGGCCTCCAAGCACGGGGCAAATCTTTATTACGAGGCAAGCGTCTGCGGCGGGATTCCCATCATCAAGTCGCTCCGCGAAGGCCTGGTGGCCAACCGCTTTACCTCGATCTACGGCATCGTCAATGGCACCTGCAATTACATCCTGACCCGCATGAAACAGGAGGGGGCGGACTTTGCCGCAGTCCTGACCGATGCTCAAAAGCACGGGTATGCGGAGACGCCCCCGGACCTGGACATCGACGGCTGCGATGCGCAGTCCAAGACCGGCATTCTGGCGTCGCTGGCGCACGGATTCTGGGTGGATCCTAAGAGCATTCATACGGAGGGCATTCGCGATGTGGCGAAGATCGATATGAAATTCGCCCAGGAACTGGGCTACACCATCAAACTGTTGGGCATTGTAAAACTGGCAGCGGAGCGCAAGGCCCCGGCCAGAGGCGAGCTGCGAATCCAGGTTTCGGTCTATCCGGCGTTGATTCCCAGCACCCATGTTCTGGCCAATGTGAATCATGTGTTCAATGCGGTGTTCGTCCGCGGGGACGTGGTGGGCGACAGCCTTTTTTACGGGCGCGGTGCCGGCCGGGATGCCACAGCCAGCGCGGTGCTGAGTGATGTTGCCGACGCGGCGCTGGACTTGAAAAACGGCACCAAGGTTCGCGTGGCACCCTTTCTGGCGCACGCCAAAAAAGCCCGCGTCCTCCCGCTCGATGAGGTGGTCTCCCGCTACTATGTCCGGCTGAGCGTGGTGGACCGCCCCGGTGTGCTGGCCAAGATCTCCGCCATCCTCGCCGCCGCCAAAATCGGCATTTCCTCGGTGATGCAGCCCGAAGGGCATGAGGGGGAGAGCGTGCCGCTCATTCTGATGATTCACGACGCGACGAACGCGGCAATGCGCAAGGCGCTGATCAAGATCGGCAAGTTGCCCGTGGTCAAAGCGCGGCCGGTGATGTTCCGTGTTGAAAACCTCGATTAATCCCATGTCTGCCGTTCTTTTTCGCAGCACCAATGGACAGTCCCCGCCGGTCACTCTGCGCGAAGCCTTTTTGCGCGGGCAGGCCCCGGATCGCGGCCTTTATTTCCCCGACCGCTTTCCGACTCTGACCGCGGAGCAGATTGCCGCCTTTGCGGGACTGCCCTATGCCGAGATCGCTTTCCGGGTGCTTTCCTGTTACACCGAGGGCATGCTGCCGGCAGCCGATCTCGAGGCCATTTGCCGCGAGGCTTACAATTTTGAAATCCCCCTGGAGAAGGTGCATGACCGCGTCCACGTGATGCGCTTGGATCAGGGGCCGACGGCTTCGTTCAAGGATTTCGCCGCCCGCATGATGGCCCGGTTGATGGGGCGTTTCTTGCGCGAGGACGGCCGGGAGCTCACCATTCTTACCGCAACAAGCGGAGACACCGGCGCGGCCGTGGCTCACGCTTTCCACAATGTTCCCGGAGTGCGGGTGGTGGTGCTTTTCCCGATCGACGAGGTCAGCCTGAGCCAGCGCAAGCTGATGACGACCTTGGGCGACAATGTGCGTACGGTTGCCATTGACGGGAAATTTGATGACTGTCAGGCCATGGTGAAACGCGCGTTTGCCGATCCTGCTTTGGGCCATCTGCCCCTTTCCTCGGCTAATTCCATCAACATCGGCCGACTGCTGCCCCAGAGCGTTTATTACTTCTATGCCGCCTCCCGCCTCGCGCGGCCGGGTGAGCCGATCGTCTTCTCCATCCCCAGCGGGAATTTCGGGGATATGATGGGGGCGGTGGTGGCGCGCCAGATGGGATTGCCCGTGAGGAAAATTGTCGCCTCGGTCAATGACAACGACGCATTCCCGCGCTTTCTGTCGAGCGGTGTTTATGAGAAGATCGTGCCCTCGAGAAATTCCGTTTCCAACGCGATGAATGTGGGGCATCCGAGCAATCTGGCGCGTCTGGTGGCGTTGTATGGCGGTCGGATGGACGAGCAGGGGACCCTGCATCAGCAGCCGGATCTGGCGGCGATGCGGCGGGATTTGTTTTCAAGTTCTATCTCCGACGACCGGACGCGGGAAACCATCCGCGAGGTCTGGAATAATTATCAGCTGCTGCTGGAAGCGCATGGCGCAGTGGCCTGGGCCGGTTTCCAGGACTGGCAAAAAACCGAACCGCTTGCAGGCTCGCCCGCAGTGGTGCTGGAAACAGCCAACCCTGCAAAGTTTCCCGAGGAGATCGAGCAGACCATCGGCTTTGCCCCGGACGTGCCTCCTTCGATGGAGGCCACCAACAAAATGCCGGAACATTTCGATCGGATGGTCGCCGATTACGCGGCGTTCCGGTCCTACCTGCTGGCCCATCTCTCTCCAAGCTAGTTTCTTTTTTAGGTAATGGAGATCGGCCTTTCCGGTCGCAGAATACCGGGGGCTAAGATGAAACTTAAAATCGAAACCAAGCGCTGAGCCCTGCAGCGGTCTACGACCCCCGGATCTTAAATGCGCAAACCAACGGCGCTCATAGCGTGCCGCCACAGGGAGATTGGCCGCTGAGCAAAGCGGGATTATTGTGACGCTCCGATGGAGCTTCGAAGACAGGGCTTAGCGCGGGCTTTCTTGAAACTCCAGAGTAGCGGACTGTCTATAGCAACCGATCAAACCAAATTCCAAGCTCCGTAGGAGCGGCAAAAACGGCGGATGCGCAATCCAGGCAATTTATTTTGCACATGTTCTTCGCTCTTACCATTTGTTCCGTGTCGCCCCTACGGGGCTTGGGACGGTTTATTTTTTGGATTTGGTCTATACACAGGCCGCGCCTGCGGCGCTTGAGAGGTAAACCAGAAGGCTGCAGGCAATGAATAATGGGCAGAAGGCGGTCCGCACGGCATGGTTGCTGTGGTTTTTGGTTCTTCCTTCCGCCCGGAAAGGAGGACGCGGAAGGGCAGAGGTCAAAAGACACTGATGGGAGGATGAAATAAAAAAATAATCGGCCGGTTCCCATTCCTGCTTCCGTTATTTCCGGCTGGTGTTTGCCCGGAAAGCCTCCGCAGGCAGCCCCGCTCCATTGATCAGATTGGGTTGCGCGGCTTGATTCCAGGCAAACCGGACGGTTTCGGGGTGCTCCACTCCAGCAGCGGAAACCTCCACTGTGTTTCCAAGTATCCGAGCCTGTGCGGCGACAAACTTGCCATCTGCCGCTGCCACCTGAAACCAGTTCAGCGCCTGACCGTTCCGGCTTAGCAGCCCGCCATCGGCATGATCAAATTGAATTCTGGCGGTGGATCCGGCTGTTTCTACTTTGCGGAAGGTGGGGCCGGAGCAGACAAGATTCTTCTGACCATAGGTGTGATGGCGTGCCAGCAGCGCCAGCCGGTGTCCGACGCCCTGTTTGTTGGCCGGATGCACATCGTCCAAGTCATCCACCAGATCGGTGGTGACCACCATGCCAGTGTGTTTGATCTGCCGTGCGGCGCGGGACTGGAGTTCCCAGAATTCGGCCAGACGTTCCGGTCCAACCCTCTGGCGGTTTTTCCCGTTGTAATAATTGAAGGGAGCCAACTGCACGAAGTAGAAGGGGAAATCACCCTGTTGCCAGATCTCTCGCCAGCCCGCCACCAGTGTTGTCATCTTTTCCGCGTAGGTCAGATAATCATCTTTGCTTACGTCGCAGTTCGATTCGCCCTGATACCAGAGGGCTCCGCGCATCGCGAAGCGGGACAGGGGCGCAATCATGGCGTTGTAATAAATGGGGGCGGCCTGGGACGGCTCATGATGCAGCAGCGAAGGAACCTTTGCCACGCCCTCCGGAGCGGTCCACGGTTCGATTCGCGTGCCGCCAATGGAGGAAAGGACCAGTCCGACCGGCACGTTGAGGTTGGTGTGGATTTCGCGGCCGAAGAAATATTCGGCGGCGGAAAAACTCAGTTCATTGAGCGATTCCCGATTGCACTCGCGCCAGCCTTGAAACTTCCCGGCTTCATTCAATGGCGTTTTGGAGGAGGCTGTGATCATTCTAAAAAGGCGGATTTGCGGGAATCGGGCGGAGGCCAGCTCCTCTTCAGCGTTCCGGCACGGGCCTTGCCCCGGCTGATAGCCGATGGGCTTCTCCATGTTCGATTGACCGGATGCGAGCCAGACTTCGCCTATCAGGATGTTGGTGAAGCTTCTGGTTTCGGCGGAGGTGATGGTCAGGGTTTGGGGGGTGGCAGTCGCCTTGAGCTTTTCCAGTTTCAACAGCCAGCAGCCGGTCCGGTCCGCGCTTGTCATGCGGGTCTGATTGGCAAATCGCACGGTGATTTTTGCACCGGGTGTGTCCCAGCCCCAGACCGGCACGGCCATCTGCTGTTGCAACACCATGTTGTCTCCAAAGAGGGAGCCGAGTTTCAGTTCGGCGTGGGCGCGGGTTCCAATGGCCAACACGGCAAGAAAAGAAAACATTAGGCAACGGATGAATCTCATGCGGAAGGGTCCAGCCTTCGGGCCAATTTGGCAAAACTTTTCAACCCGAACAGCCTGAAAGAGCAAAGGGCGAAGCGGTAAACGTCCTGCTGTGCCGCTTCTATGGAATCAAGTTGTCGATGCTGATCTATCCTGGATCATGGCGCTGATGGTGTGGAGCGCGTTTCCCTCGAGGCGGTTGTTCACGTAGAGGAAGGTCTTTCGCTGCGGGCTGGCGGCCACCCCGTCGGCTACGAGTTTTCGGCCTGCTGCGCGTGCTTCGTTGTTTTCCTCCTTCACCCGGTCATAGGGCTGGAAGTTGCGCACGGCCTGCTCATATTTGCGACCCGGTTTGAGAAGGAAACGGGCAGCGGTCAGGCTCGGATTGGTGAAGGCCTTTTCGAGGGCGATTTGTTCCCCGACCGGTGGCATGGCTTCCCAGGAATTGAACACGTGGGTCGCGCCGTGACGGGAAAGGCACTCGAAATAGCCGGGTTGGAGCCAATGCCGGTTGCGGATCTCTACTCCGTAGGGCCAGCCTCCGGGGAGTTGTCCAAGGAAACTGTCGAGCTGGGAGACGAAGTCGCGGCCGAGGGCGTAGTCGGTCGGGTAGAACCGCGAGAATTCGAAAATCAAGAGGCCGATCTTTTTCCGGAATGGTTCGCACGGGCCGACAAAGGCGCTGGCAAACAGATCGGCGTTCAGGAAGTTGGGGTTGGGCTGGCCCGCGCGGGCTCCGAAACGGGGCAGGTTGGAAAACTTCCGCAGGGTGATCTCGTCGGTGACTTTCAGGGCGAACTGGAAATCCGGGGGCACCTGTGAGAGCAGGCCTTCGAGCTGTTTCGGGTCGGGAAATTTATAGTAGGCGGCGTCGAGGCAGACGGTCTTGAAGACCTCGGCATATTCGGCGAGGCAATTTCGTTCGAAGCGGGCTTCGCCGAACCGCCCCCGCCAGGTGTAGCGGGAGCGGTCGTAGAGGAGGTTGAACCAGCCGGCATATTTCCACGAGGAGGTCCCGAGGAATACGCCGCTGCGCGCCAATTCCGCCAGAAGCGGCCTGATTTGTTCCCGCTCAAAAGGCATGCCTTGGCTCAAGCGGGTGTCCGCTCAAAGGGGTTTGGATTCCAGCATCTCCGGGGAAACCACGCCCTCGGAAACCTTGGTGACGGGTCCGGTCATCCGGATTTCGAAATCGGGGTTGATCTCGATCGTGATCCGGCCGCCAGGCATGTGAACGGTGACATGCGGGTCGCATAATCCGAGACGGTGTGCGACGCCGGCGGCGGCGCTGCTGCTGCTGCCGCTGGCCAGGGTGTAACCCGCGCCGCGCTCCCAGATCTCGATCTGGATATTTTTACGGTCCAGCACCTTGAGGAATTGAACATTGGTGCGATTGGGGAAGTTGGGGTGAACCTCCAGCAGGGGGCCGAACTCGTTTGCAAGGCGGGGTGTGATGTCGTCCATCGGCAGGACGCAGTGGGGGTTGCCTACGGTGGCGGCGCAGAAAGTGAACTCGCGCCCGCCGACCGTGATTTTTTCGTTCAGCACCTCCCGGCGCGGGCCGGCCACCGGGATCTTGTCGCTCCAGAAGCTGACTTTCCCCATGTCCACTCGGACCATCTTGCCGGCGTCGAAGACGGTGGACTGGACCACGCCGCCGGGGGTTTCGATGGAGAATTCCACGGCAGCAACGAGCTGGCGGTCGTAGAGGTAGCGGGAAAAGATGCGCAGTCCGTTGCCGCTTTTCTCGGCTTCGCTGCCGTCCGGGTTGTAAATGCGCAGGCCGAAGGGGGCCCGGCTTGAGGGAAGCGGTCCCAGGAGGATGCCGTCCGAGCCGAGGCCGAAGTTGCGGTGGCAGATCGTGCGGACTTCATTCACGGTAAGCGGCGCCGGAAGATCCTTCGGATCGAGGACGAGATAATCGTTGCCCAGGGCATGGTATTTCCAAAATTTCATAGCTGGTGACGCTAGCGGTTGGCGGGCGCGGCGAAAAGTCAAAAACGGGCAAAGCGGTTCCGGCGGGACGGTGGATATGCTTGCTCCGTTGCAAAACAAGGCGAGGGCAATTAGGTTGCCGCCATGCGGTCTAATCACGCTCATTCAATTCAGTCCTGCATATGAACATTCCTCCTCTGATCCTGGCATCGGCCTCGCCCCGGCGTGCGGAACTGTTGCACGAGTTGGGCGTCGGATTTGTGGTTGTTCCCAGCTCCGCGGAAGAGATTCATGATGATCAGCTGACCGCGCGAGAGGCGTCGTTGGTCAATGCCTACCGCAAGGCGCGGGTGGTTGCCAAGCAGCTTCCCGACGCTTTGGTGCTTGGAGCCGATACGCTGGTGTATCTGGGGACACGGCTCTTTGGCAAGCCGTCCACGCCGACTGAGGCCGTGGAGATGCTGTTGGCTTTGCAGGGCCGGACTCATGAGGTGCTGACGGCAGTGTGCCTGCTGCATCTGCGGAGCCATCGCCAGAAAATCTTCGCGGAAACCACCTCGGTGACCTTTCGCCCTCTCGATGAGGCGCAGATCCGTACCTATCTGGAGCGGGTGAATCCATTCGACAAGGCGGGCGGCTATGCCATCCAGGAATCCGGGGAGCTGATCGTCGACCGCATTGAAGGCTCCTATACCAACGTGGTTGGCTTGCCGGTGGAACGTTTGCGGTCCGAGCTAGAGGACTGGTGCTAGGCTGAGTTGGACTTCAGGGTCGCGAGGCGGCGCATTTGCTCAGGGCTTTGTGTCTGTGGAAAGTTCCTGCCAGAGGTAGGCGCTCATCAACTGGCCGTTGGCGTAACAATCCAGATCGAACTTCTCGT
>Ga0114958_10000865_pt1 | contig 25080 bp, 19 predicted proteins | sample C_130208_EF_Meta_FD_89577 | JGI IMG/M metagenome (GOLD analysis project Ga0114958, IMG submission 89577) | Freshwater microbial communities from Lake Croche, Canada to study carbon cycling - C_130208_EF_MetaG | ecosystem: Environmental > Aquatic > Freshwater > Lake | place: Lake Croche, Canada... | reverse complement strand
GCGGGGGGACAGCCACCTTGCGAGGGGACAGCCACCTGGCGAGAGAGCCGCCGCCTTGCGAGAGAGCCGGCACCTTGCGAGAGAGCCGCCACCTTGCGAGAGAGCAGCCACCTTGCGAGGGGGCAGCCACCTTACGAGAGAGCCGCCACCTTGCGAGGGGACAGCCACCTTGCGAGGGGGCAGCCACCTTGCGAGAGAGCCGCCACCTTGCGAGAGAGCCGCCACCTTGCGAGAGAGCAGCCACCTTGCGAGGGGGCAGCCACCTCAGGTTGCGGATGCGCCTTGCATGCCACCTTCCCAGGCGAGGAGGGTGAGTTTGCGCTCGGCTCCCCAGCGGTAGGCGCCGATGGCACCGGTGGCGCGGATCACGCGGTGGCAGGGGATGAGGAAAGCGACCGGGTTGCGGCCGATGGCCGTGCCGGCGGCGCGCGAGGCATTGGGGTGTCCGGCGGCGCTGGACAGTTGGCCATAGCTGACGCGCGAACCCCGCGGCACGCCCAGCAGGGCGCGCCAGATGCTCAACTGGAACGGTGTGCCACGCACGAAGACCTGCCAGGGCTCTTCCGGGGCGCGTGCCGATTCGAAGATGCGGGCGGCGAGGCGGTGGGCGTGAGCGTCCTTCCAAATCACCTCGGCCAGCGGCCAAGTGGCCCGCATGGCGGCGATGGCGCGCTCGCGATCCGGCGGGTCGAAAAACGCCAGGTGGCAGATGCCGCGGGTGGATTGGGCGACGAGACATGGCCCGAACAGGCTGCTGGCCACCCCCGCATGCAGCGTCATGCCCGCCCCACGGGCTGTGATTTCATCCGGGCTGGCGGCTTCCAGCCTGAGACAGGCATCGTTCATGCCGGAGTGTGTCATGAGCGCGGGCTCAGAGATCCTCGGACTCATTCTCCAGTTCATCCTCGCTGCAGCTGCCGCAACAACCGTCTTTGCAAAAGAGGTAAATGCCGGCCGCGATCAGGCCCACGACCAAGGCGCCGCCGACCCAGGCGGTGGCGGGTTGGTCGATCTGGCTGCGCAGCGCACGGAGTTGTTCCGCGGTGTAATCCTTGCCCGTGGCCAGGCGCAAGCGCGCTGAATCCGCGAGTTCGCGCGCGCCGGTGGGCAGGGTGTGGCGGGCGGTATGGGTGAGCAGTTGGCCAATGTCCTGACGCAGCAGTGAAACATCCTGGCTGACGCGGGACAGCAGATCGGTGGCACGCGGATCTTGGAATGGGGTCGTGTTCATGATTGGAAACGGCACTTGCTATCGGGTATTCTACCTCTCCCAGTGGGTCTCGGCAAGGAGAGATCACGGGGAATCACGGCTTTCAGGCTTCGCCGATGGCGGCTTGCGCCGCCTGCCGGATGCGGGCGGTCACCTCGTCGAGCAAGCCGCTCGAATCGATCACCCGGGCGAAGGATTCGGCGCCCAGCGAGAGGAAGATGTCGCGGCAGCGCTGGAGGTTGTCGCGTTGCTCGAATTCGTTGGCGGAGTCGCCGCGCGCGCCGATGCGCCCGAGTGCGGTTTCCACGTCGAGATCGAGGATGAGCAGCAGATCCGGGACGGGCGCGAAGGCTTCATTGCGGCGGCGGATTTCCGCAGGATCGAAGCCGCGGGCACCCTGATAGGCCATGGTCGAAAAATAATATCGGTCCAAGATCACCACTTTGCCCGCGGCGAGCGCCGGGGCGATGGTTTCCTCAACGTGCTGGCGCCGGTCATTGAGGAAATACTCGAGTTCGTCGGCCGGGTCCAGGCGGCCGGTGGCGGCCGAGGCGCGGAGTTTTTTCCCCCATGGGCCGTCGGTGGGTTCGCGGCTCAGGACGATCTCGCGGCCCTGGGCTTCAAACCACGCGCCGAGGCGGTGAGCTTGGGTGGATTTTCCGGTGCCATCGATGCCCTCGATGACAATCAAGAGGCTGTGGGGATCGAAACTCGACATGGCAGGTTTGTGAACGAATCCGCTGTCCGGGCAAAGCCGGAAATGCGACAGGTGAAGAATCCATCTGAAGGAATCGAATCGAAACGCAGAGGGCGGAGTCCGCAGAGAGGATCGCGGAGTGGGTTGAATTTCAGATGGAGTTCTGCGGGGATTGATCTCCGAATGGCCATTCGGAATCCATCCCAGCTCCGCGCCTTGCTCTGCGGCCTCAGCGCCTCCGCGTTTCGCTTATCCCAAGACTCCAGCATGAACAAGGTTGGCAAGCCGCCCGGAGCCGCTAGGTTTGCGCCATGCGCATCGACATTGTCACATTGTTTCCCGAGGTGGCTCTGGCCCCGCTGAGCGATTCGATCATCCAGCGCGCCCGGGCGGCGGGGATCGTCGAGGTGGCTGGCCATCAGTTGCGCGACTGGTCGGAGGACAAGCACCGGCGGGTGGACGACTCGCCGTGCGGGGGCGGGCAGGGGATGGTGCTCAAGCCCGAGCCGTTGTTTGCGGCGGTCGCTGCGCTGCGCGGCCCGGACACGCGGGTGATCCTGATGACCCCGCAGGGCAAACCGTTCAAGCAGGCCGTCGCGCGCGAGCTGGCCACCGCCACCCATCTGTTAATCCTGTGCGGCCACTACGAAGGGGTCGACCAACGCGTGATCGAGGCGCTCGTCGATGAGGAAATCTCCATCGGCGACTACATTCTCACCAACGGGGCGCTGGCCGCCGCAGTGCTCTGCGATGCCGTGATCCGCCTGTTGCCCGGCGCGCTGGGCGACGAACGCTCGCCCGTGGATGAATCGTTTGCCGACCCCAGCCGCCTGGAAGCGCCTGCCTACACCCGCCCGATTGACTTCCGGGGGCTCGCCGTGCCCGCCGTGTTGCTCTCCGGGCACCATCAAAACATCAGGGTCTGGAAGGAGCAAACCGCGCTCGCCAGAACCTGCCAAAACCGCCCGGATTTGCTGGCTTGAGGGTGCGCGCGGGGCCGCCACCCTGCCAGACAAGCCAATGAATTTGCCGATCCGCGGAAATCTTCGTGCTGTGAGGGCGGATTCATGGCAATGATTTCGATGTGCAGACTCCCAAACATCAGAACCCGCCAGGCGTGAGCGACGACGTGCCGCATGTGGAACCGGCCACGATCGAGGATTTGCCGGCCTTGGTCGAGCTGGTGATGAACCTGCTCTCCGGTTCCGGTGACTTCACCGCCGACCCCGTCCTCCAGGAGCGCGGCCTGCGCTTGATCCTTGAACAACCGAACCGCGGCCGCATTTTTATCGTGCGCAACAAGGACCGGATTTTCGGCATGGTTAATCTGTTGTTCACGATCTCCACGGCGCGCGGCGGCTTTGTCATCCTGATGGAGGATCTGGTGATGCACCCGGACCACCGCGGCCAAGGTTACGGCGAGATGCTGGTCAATTACGTGGTGGAGTTCGCCAAACAGAAAAACTTCAAGCGCATCACCCTGCTCACCGACCGGATGAGCGCGGAGTCTCAGGCGTTTTTTGAAAAACAGGGCTTCGAGCATTCGCACATGATCCCGATGCGACGCATCATCGATTGACGTCGGCACCGCGATGCTTGAGACTCTCGTTGAGTTGTTTTGGAACCGCCTTAAGCTGAGGATTGCCGGTTGCCAAAGTCCGGTCCCGTGCTTATCCTACCCCGAGTGGATGCGCAATTCAAAGAACCTCTCCGAAAGTGCGTGGGCGGCAATCTTCGCAACGTGTCGATCTGGAAACGTGTGGCCATGTTGCGAGCCAACGCGCTGATTCTTCGCCAGCAAACCCAATGGAAGCCTCCGACGGATGATGGAACCCTCGTTCGAAAAACTGTTGGTCCTGCTCGCTGACGCACGCGTGGATTTCATCCTCGTGGGTGGTCTGGCGGTCACGCTCCATGGTTATGTGCGGTTCACCGAGGATGTGGACATCCTGATTGATGCTTGTCCCGACAATGTCATGAGACTGCTCAAGACTCTGGCAACCTATGGCGAGGGGTTCGCCCGGGAACTAACACCTGAGGATTTCACGCTCGCTGAGGGAGCGATTCGCATCGTCGAGGAGGTCGAGCAGTGCCAGATCGATCTTTTCACGGTCCTGTCCGGCCGAATGTTTGCGGATGTGATCAAAGATGCGGACACTTTCCCGCTCCGGGGGCGTGACATCCGCTATGCATCCAAGGGTTCGTTGATTGGGTGGAAACAGAAATCGGTCCGCGAAAAAGACCGGTTGGACGCTTTGGCATTGCTCCGGCTGTTGGAGGACCCGGGTACGTTCGATTGATTCCAACGGGCTGCGGCATTTGATTGCAAATTCACGTGGTCCACGTTATCTGTCGGCGTTAAGCATTCCGCATCCTAACCATCATTTTTATGGGACTCGAAAAAAGCACGCAGAAACTCCAGGAGGCGCTGCAGAGCGCCCAGAGCATCGCCTCGAAATCCGCGCATTCCGAGCTCAAGAGCGCCCACGTGCTGTTAGCTCTGCTGCAGCAGGAGGGCGGCATCGCCACGCCCATCCTTCAGAAAGCGGGGGTGGACGTGCCGCGGCTCAAGGCGGCCGTGGCCAGCGCCCTGGCGCGCGAGTCGAGCGTGCAGGGGGCGACCACCCAGCCGCAGATCAGCGTCGGTCTGCGCGCCACCCTCGACGCCGCCGATCAGGCGCGTGAGGCGCTGGGCGATGACTTCCTGAGCATCGAGCATTTCATTCTCGGCGCGCTCCAGGGCGACTCGCCCGCCGGCAAGCTGCTCAAGGAGGCCGGGCTCAGTGACAAGAAGGCGCGCGACGCGATCACCCGCGTGCGGGGCTCGCAGAAAGTCACCGATGAAAACCCCGAGGGAAAATACCAGGCGCTCGAAAAATACGGCACTGATCTAACTGCCAGGGCGCGTGCCGGCAAGATCGATCCGGTCATTGGCCGCAACGAGGAGATCCGCCGCGTGCTGCAAGTGCTTTCGCGCCGCACCAAGAACAACCCGGTGCTCATCGGCGAGCCCGGCGTTGGCAAGACCGCCATTGTCGAGGGCCTGGCGCGCCGCATCATTTCGGGCGACGTGCCCGATTCGATGAAAAGCAAGCGCATCATCTCCATGGACCTCGGGGCCATGATCGCCGGGGCGAAATACCGCGGCGAATTCGAGGACCGCCTCAAGGCGTTTCTCAAGGAGGTCACCGATGCCGAAGGACAGATCATCCTGTTCATCGACGAGCTCCACACCATTGTCGGCGCGGGCGCCAGCGAGGGCGCGGTGGATGCGTCCAATTTACTCAAGCCCCAACTGGCTCGAGGCGAACTCCATGCCATTGGTGCCACCACCCTCGATGAATACCGCAAACACATTGAAAAGGACGCAGCGCTTGAGCGCCGGTTTCAGCCGGTGATGGTGGGCGAGCCGTCCGTCGAGGATACCGTGGCGATCCTGCGCGGCTTGAAGGAACGCTACGAAGTCCACCACGGCGTTCGCATCCAGGATGGCGCGCTGGTGGCCGCCGCCGCCATGTCCGACCGCTATATTTCCGATCGATTCCTGCCCGACAAGGCGGTCGATCTGGTTGATGAGGCGGCCTCGCGCCTGAAAATCGAGCTCGACTCGATGCCCACCGAGATCGACGTGCTGGAGCGCCAGATCCTGCAATTGGAAATGGAGAAAAAGGCGCTGGAAAAGGAAACCGACAAGGCGTCCGCGCTGCGCCTGGACAAGGTCAAGGAAGAGCAGGCGAATCTGCGCGAAACCTCGTCGGGCCTGATGGCCCGCTGGCGCAACGAAAAGGTGGTCATCGACCACGTGCGCGCCGCCCAGGAGCGAATCGAAACGCTCAAGGGCGAGAGCGAACGCGCCCAGCGCATCGGCGATCTGACGCGCGCCTCGCAGATCACCTATGGCGATTTGCCCGAGGCCAACAAGGCGCTCGAAGCCGCCAAGGACCAACTCTCGCAACTGCAGCAAAACGGCGCGATGCTCAAGGAAGAGGTGACCGACGAGGACATCGCCCGCGTGGTTTCCTCGTGGACGGGCATCCCCGTGAGCCGCCTCCAGGAAGGCGAAAAACACAAACTCGTCCAGATGGAACAACGCCTCGGCGCGCGCGTGGTCGGCCAGCATAAGGCGATCCGCGCGGTGTCCAATGCCGTGCGCCGCGCCCGCGCCGGCCTGCAGGATGAGAACCGGCCGCTCGGCTCGTTTTTGTTTCTCGGGCCCACGGGCGTCGGCAAAACCGAGTTGTCCAAGGCTCTCGCGGAGTTTCTGTTTGATGACGAGGGCGCGCTGATCCGCATCGACATGTCCGAATACATGGAGAAACACAGCGTGGCCCGGCTCATCGGCGCGCCTCCGGGATACGTCGGCTACGAAGAGGGCGGCCAGCTCTCGGAACGCGTCCGGCGCAAGCCGTATTGCGTGGTGCTCTTTGATGAAATCGAAAAGGCCCACCACGATGTCTTCAACGTCTTGCTGCAAGTCCTCGACGACGGCCGCATCACCGACGGTCAGGGCCGCACCGTGGATTTCCGCAACACGGTGATCATCCTCACCTCTAACATCGGCTCGCAGTTCATCCTTCACGAGGAAAATGCCGAACAACGCGAGGCCAAGGTCACCGCGGAGTTGCACGCCCACTTCCGCCCCGAGTTCCTCAACCGCATCGACGAAATCATCATCTTCGACCGCCTCAAGCGCGAGGAACTCACCACCATCGTCGATCTCCAGCTCGAGCGTGTCCGCAAGCGCCTCGCCCAGCAAGGCCTCGCCCTCGCGGTCTCATCCAAGGCCAAGGAGTTCCTCGGCAACCAGGGCTACGATCCGGTCTATGGCGCCCGCCCGCTCAAACGCGCGATCCAGCACCTGCTGTTAGACCCGCTCAGCCTCGACGTCCTCGACGGCAAATTCACCGATGGCGACCTCATCCAGGCGGAGGTCGATCACGGCAGCATCGTATTTCACAAGGCGTGATGCCCATTCATTCACCCTCACCCTCGACGGCTCGGTGCCCGACGTGCTCGTTAGAGAGCTCATCGACCATTCTTATCAATGGGTGGCGGCGCCGCCCAAGGGGCGCAATAGTTAATCCTAGACAGGAAAATGAGAACCACAACCGAGCGCAGCGAGATGGCCTGACAGGCTGTAATCCAATTCATCTCAGGTAAATTTCGCTTATTATACTGATGATTAAGAAGTTACGACGGCATGCTCTCTCACCTAAAAGGCGAACGTTGAATCTGTTAGATCAAATTCAATTCTTCCAGTAAAATCAGTGCAATCAGTGCAATCAGTGGTAAAAAAAGCCACCTCACCTGATATCATTTTCCCGTTTAGGTCAATACGCGCAGCCGATGGCGAAGTGCAGGGTGCCGGTCGGTTCGCCCGGGTCGCGGGTGAGGTTGTAGCCGTATTCGAGGCGCACCGGGCCGATGGGCAGGTTGAAGCGCAGGCCGAGGCCCACGGCGAGGTTCACCTTGCTGGAGCTTAACTCCTCATGGTTGCGGGCCAGCGCGCCTGCGTCGCAGAACGCGACGGCCTGGAAGGTGCCGTTGAGGTTGCGGATGAGCTCGGCGTTGGTGTTCCAGGTGGCCTCGCCGCCGGTCGGATAGCCGTTGTCCTTGGGGCCGAGGTCGCGCTCGGCAAAACTGCGCACGCTGCGCGCCCCGCCGTTGAAGAGCCGCAGGTCGATGGGCAGGTCACGGCCGTCGCTGCCGGGGACCAGCACCGCGCAGCGGCCGCCGACGCCTATCTGATAGCTCGGGTTGAAGGTGTGGAACCAGCCGCCGGACAGCCCGGCCATGGCATAGGAGGTGGAGACCTGGCCGACCGCCGCGCCGATTTCCAGCGGGTTTTCCAGATGCCATCCGCGGGTGGGCAGCACCGGGTTGTCGCGATAATCCACGTTCTGGGTCAGACGGATGCGCGGGTGGGTGTAAACGGTCTCGCCGAGTTGGGAAACCGGCAGGCCGTCCTCGTTGAGGTTCACCAACGAGTCCGCGGCGAGCAGTTCGAGCGTGTAATGAGCGCCGGGTTTCCAGCTGACCTTGCCCTCGACGCCGGATTCATAGGTGCCGTAGCCCTCGCGGCTGTAAATCAACGAGTAGGCCCGCGCCGTGGCCGCGACCTCGGAGCCAAACCACCACGGGTCGGTGACGCTGACTTCTCCCAGAACTCCGCGGGAACCGAGCTCGATGCCCGAATTGAAACCTAGCAGGTAACCGAACAGGTTGCGGTCCGCGTAGGATGCGCGGGTGACAACTCCCTGATAGGAACCAAACCCCGCCGCGAGACTCACCGAGCGCGCGCGCGCTTCCGCGAAATGCAGCGTGGCATCGATGAGTTCGTCACCCGCCGCGCTCGTTTCCACCCGCGCCGAGGCAAACGCGCCGGTGGCCAGGAATTCGCGCAGTCGCCGGTTCATGGCCGCCTCGTCATACCATGCGCCTTCCATGGGATGCAGGCGCTGCGCGATGCGCCCGGGCTGGGTGCGGGCCAGCCCGTCGATGTGGAGCTGGCGCAGGCGCACGCGGGTGCCGAGCTCGATGGCAAATCCCGGGACGAATTTCCCGGCTGCCAACGCCCGGGTCATGCGGATTTTCGCCGTGGGGTAGCCGCGACTCACGGTGGCCTCCTCCACGGCCAGGCGCATCGCGTTGAGGTTGGCGGTGGTCGCCTCGCGGCCGATAAACGGCTTGGCTGCGGATGCGGTGAGCTCCGGGATCCCCGCGTTGCCGCTGGTGACGGCGGGCCGGTCTATCCGATAGAGCGGGCCGGGCTGCGCCTTGATGGTTAGATCCAGCGCGCCGGTGGCGGGATTTTCGGCGCGCGCCGCCAGGGTCACCTCGGCCGTCCAATAGCCGCTGGCATTGAGCTCCTGGCGCACGAAGGACAAGCCGGTTGCGACATCCTCCTCGCGGAACGGTGGCGCGCCGGAACCCAGCGGGCGGTCCTTGTCCGCCGGCTTGGCATAGAGACGCGCCAATTTGCCGGCATCGGCCCGCGGCACGCCGGTCACGGTGACTTGGCCCAGCGAGCGGCGGCCGCCTGCGGTCACGCGCAGCACGATTTCATCGCGGGCGGCAATCTGCCAGTCCACGGCGGCGTCCGCATAGCCGTCCTTGCGCAGGAGCTGGCGCAGCAGAAACGCAGCGTCATCGGCCAGCGGGGCGGAGGCGGGGGAGGCTCGGACGCGGGTGAGCCGGCCGCCCATCAAATCCAGCGCCTGGCTCGCGCTCGCGTGTTGCATGCCCTCGACCCGGACGCGGGTTTGCGCGGCGGCGCTCATGGCCGTTAGTACTAACAAGAATATGACGCGTGGACTTGCCATCAGCGGAAATTGAGGCGCCAGATCACCAGCACCCGGGAGTCGCCCTCGGCACTCATGCCCGCGGAGATCAGCCAGCGGTCGGAAAGGGCCAAGGTGGCGGAGGAATACGACTGGCTCGAATACGGGTCGGTCTCGGCCAGGCTGAAATCCACCCGGTCTAGCAGGCCTAGCAGCGGTCGGAGTTGTTTGCCCACGGCGAAGCGGCCGCGGCGCAGTTCCTCGACGAGCAGTTGCATCGCGCGCGAGGATGCGGCCTGGGGGTTTTCCAGGCCGGTGGTGGTGGTGCCGGTGGCGAGCAGGGTCATGATCTCATTGTCCGGCAGCGGCGGGTTGGAGGTGAGCACCAGCTGCGGATCGGAGGCGCGGCCATAAACGTAGAGATTCACCTGATAGGGCCGCGGCTCGGCGGTGCCGCGGATTTCGAGCAGCGGGTCGAAGCCGGTGGCAGGCGAGAAGCGCGCGGTGCCGGAGCGCACTTTGAGCGTGCTGAACGGCAAGGCCGCACGGAAGTCGGAAACGCGCACTTCGCCCTCGGGGGTGGGCGTGCCCAAGGTGCCGCCGAGGCGCACCTGGCCCTCCACCCGCCCGGTGGCGAAGTTGCCGCGGATGAGCAACGGATTTGCGGTGCGGGCGAGCACGTTGAGATTCCAATTGCGAAAGGGTGGCGGGATGGCGGTCGCCGGGTGGGCGGGGGCATCGATCCGGGGCAACTCCGCCGCGCCCGGGGTCGTGAAGGGCGTGCCGATGGGGATCAGCTCGATATCCCGATAGAACAAACTATCCACCACGCCCACGGTGCCCGCCAGTGTCGCGTGGTCCCAGGTGCCCGCCAGGCGCAGGTCGGCGTTGGCGCGCACAATCAGCGAGTCGCTGCGCAGCACCGGCAGATGGCTGCCGGTCAGCTTGCAATCCAGCGCGCCGGGCTTGCCCGCCTCGATTTGCAGCGTGCCCGCGCCTTGGAGCGAGCCGCCGGCCACCGTCGCTTGCAGCTTGGTGAGCGTGATGCGCTCCAGCGCCAGAGTGGCGGCGGCGGTGATGCCGGTGACGGCGGGGTGGCGGTCATCGCGCAGGACGAGGCTTCCGCCTGTTAGGTCCAGCTTGCCCATGAACACCGGCTTGCCGACCTCGCCGGTGACCTCGACGTTGCCGGTTAGAAACCCGGTGATCCTGCGCGCGGCGGGAACCAGCGCCGCGAAGCGCGCCAGATCGAGGCGCGGCAGATCCAGCCGTGCGGCGAGTTGCTCGGCGGCGAGCAGCGCGGGGTTTTGCGCCCACGCGGCCGGCCGGAAGGGCAGGGACGCGGTCATCACCGCCGCCGGAAAATCTGCGGCGCTGGCCTTGCCGTCCACGCTCAGGCGGCCGTCGCGCCCGGCCAGCGTCACTTTCAAGGCGGCGGGTGGCAGTTGCGCTTGGGCCGGGGAACGCAGGTTGCTGGCTTCTAACACGGCGTCCACCACCGGCGCGGCATACGTGCCTGCCACCTGCAGGTGGATGTGCCCGGTCGAGCGCGCATCGAGCTGAGCCGCCGCGGGCAGCCAGTCCTTGAGCAGCGCGAGTGAGAGCATTTTGGAATCAAGGGCGATGGCCAGCGGCCGAGGGTCCCGGGCGAGCGTGTCTCGCCACTTGGGAAAATCCTTGGGCACCGGCAGATGGGCCGAGCCGCCGGCGATCTCGGTCGTGCCGTCGAGCCACCGCAGGTGCGTCAGATCTAACAATCCTTCCGCCAGTTTGGCGTCGCCCGAAACGGTCTGCTGGTTGGCGTGGAGGCGCAGGTTGGTGGTGGTGACCCCCCCCGGCCAAGTGTAATCGATGCCGCCCTCCGCGGTGACCGGCGGTGCGCCGGCGCGCAGCCAATCCGCCCGGACCAGCGCCAGCGAACCCTGGTGGCGGCCGGTTTTGAGATCCCCGTTTCCCTGCCATTTTCCTGTTAGAAATAGCGCGCCATGGGTGTCCGCCTTGACGATGGCCAGCCAGCGGTCCATGCGCGCGCTGGTGAAGTGATAGAAGCTCATGTCCGCCGCATAACTGGCGGCGGCGACGCGGTAATCTGCCGTGGCGCGCGCGCCCTCGAGCTCGAGTTGGACGGCCAGCGACTGTGCCGGTTGCCAGCGGCCGTGCGCCCTGAGCGGCGCGGCGGCTTGCGGGTCCGCGGGCTGCAGCACCAGGCTGAGCTCTGCGGCGGCGGGCCGCCAGCCCGGCCAGGTGATGCTGAAATGGCCCTCCAGCGTGGAAGGTGGCACGGTGGCCGCGGGATCGATCAGGTGGGTGTGCTCCGCCAAGCCGGCGATGACTTGGGTGACCTCAGCCACATGGAAATGTCCGCGCACGTCACCTGCGGTGAAGCGGCCGCCGTCCCGGGTGATCGGTGCATCGGCCTGTATGGAAAACCCGGAGCCCAGCATCCGGCCTTGCGCCGTGACTGCCGCACCCGCCGCTTTCAACTCCACCACCAGGCTCAACTCCGGGATGTTCCACGCGCCCGACACCACCTTCTCTAACAATATATGCGCCGTGCCGGTGGCGGCCTTCGGATCGGGCAACAGTCCGTTGACGTGAATTGCAAGGGATGTGAGTGCGGCGGTGGCGGGAAGATCGAGGGCAAAAGACTCCGCCCACGGACCGCTCGGCAGGCATCCATCGCGGAGGTCTACGCTCAGGGCGCCCAATCCCGGCGAGGCGCTCGCCACCAACACCGCATCGCCGATGTGGATCGCCGCTTGCGCCGAGGGGCCTCCGCGGGCGGGCAGTCGCAAAACCAAGTCGCGCACGCTCACCCCGGGCATGGGATCGATTTGTTGGATGGATAGATCGTCCGGGTTCCAAAAAATGATGGAGTGTTGGGCGGGCCACTTGCGGCCATTGGCATCGGTGATGATGCCGAGGTCCAAGGGAAACGCGGCGTGGCCCGCGCGGTGATGGAGGCGGCTGGGTGCCAGCTCGATGAGAGGTTGGCCGTCACGCGTGACCTTGAGGCTGATGTTCTTGAGATCGGTGGCCAGCGGGATGATCCTCTCCCTAACGGCATGGAGGGATGCCACGAGTTTTTCCAGATCAGGAAACTTTGCATCCCCGGTGGCGGCCGGCTTGCCGAGGCGCAACTCAGCGTGCAAGCCGTCGAGGGTGAGGCCATCGATCCGGCCATGGAGCAATGCCTTGAACTGATAGACCGGGGTCGCCCGGGTCACGGTGAGTGACGCCAACGCTTGGTCGCCCTCGAGCTGCAGGTCCTGCACGGACAATCCGCCCGTCAGGGTGCCCGCCAGCGTGAACTGGATCCGCGCCCCGGCCCGCTCGACATAGTGAGCGGCCACCCGCGGCGCGAGCCAGCGCAGGCCGGGACCATTCAGCCAGGCCAGCGCGCCTAGCAGCACGGCGGGCACCGCCAGCCAACGCCGGACGCGCCGGCGGCCCTGTGGGCGCGGCTTGGTGGCAGAATCAGTGACGGTTTGAAGACTTTGCAATTCCTAGCCAATATCTCCGGATCGGGCCGCCGGGTCAATCACGGGGTTTGGATCGTGCCATTCCGCGGTTGCCAAGCGATGGGTTTTTTTCTAAAACCCGGCCATGGAACCACTCACCTTCCAGCCCCTGTATATGGAACGCGTCTGGGGCGGGCGCGAACTGGAACGCGTCTATGGCCGCACCCTGCCCAATGCCAACCAACCGTTCGGCGAGTCATGGGAAATGGTGGACCGCGAACACGAACAATCGGTCGTCGATCACGGGCCGCTGGCCGGAACCTCGCTCCACTCGCTGTGGACCGAGCGCCGTGAGGAAATTTTCGGCGAGGGGTTTGACGGCCACCCGCGCTTTCCGATCCTCATCAAGGTGTTAGATGCGCGCGACGACCTGTCGATCCAAGTCCATCCGCCGGGCCATCTGGCGGCCGGGCTGGGCGGCGAGCCCAAAACCGAGATGTGGTTCATCGCCGATTGTGAGCCGGGGGCGAAACTGTATGTCGGCCTGAAGCGCGGCGTGACCCAGGCGGCCTTCGAGCGGGCGATCGCCGAGGGCAGCGTGGCCGGGTGCGTCCATGCGCTTCACCCGCAGCCGGGCGATTCGATCTTCATCGCCTCCGGCAGGCTGCACGCCATCGGCGCGGGGTTTCTCATCCATGAAATCCAACAGAACTCGGACACCACCTACCGCGTCTTCGATTGGAACCGCCTCGGCCTCGACGGCCACCCTCGCCGCCTCCACGTCGCCGAGTCGCTCGCCAGCATCGATTTTGAAGACTTTGAACCCGCGATGGACACCCCGGTTGGCGAGCACCTGGCGAGTTGCCCGTATTTCCACACGGACCGGAAGGCGCTCGGAGCCGGACAGGTTTTAGCAAGCCCGGTGGCGGGGCAATTCGCCATTCTATCAGTCGTGGAGGGAGCCTTGGCGAGCGCTGCGGGTCGCCACTTTACCAAGGGTCAGTTTCTGATCCTGCCGCGCGCTGCCGCCCCGCTCACGGCGTTGGAAGCATCGTCGGTGCTGGTGGTGACCTTGCCGGTCGGAGCCAGCATTAAAGCCTGAATCCTCCAGAGGAACTCATGGGGCATGGGTTGAATGCCAAGGAGCGGCGCAATCCGTCCGCCGATGTCCATTTTGGACCGTCCATGGATTGAGAGGATCGCTTTGCATGGGCCCTCACGGACATGGGCGATCCGATATCGCCCTTCCTTGAGCCCGTGGCGCAAGTCGTCTGGCACCAAGAATGTTCTGGCTTTGGCCTGCACAAACCGGTAGATTGGCCAGTGCATGAGAAGTCAACAGTCGGCCTTTCTGATGGCTCACTCGATCCCGGTTGGAGGGGTGGGTGGCGGGCGGGGGGGGGGCGTGCCAAACCTGGCGGTGCGGCTGGGCGAAAGGAGTGACTCATGAACCGGGGGGGCGGGACCGTTGGGGTGTTGGCATTGCTGTTCGGAATGCTCGCCGGCTGTGAGCGCAAAGCGGACCCTCACGGCCCGCGCTACGGCGCGCAATCGGTCACGCCCAAGGGCTCGGTGCTGCGCTTTGCCGTCCATCCGCTGCACCATCCGGCCAAGCTCGTGCAGTCGTACCAACCGCTCATGGATTACCTGAACCGCCAGCTGGCGGGCCCGCATTTCAAATTGGAAGCCTCGCGCAGCTATGGCGATTTCGAGGCGAAATATCAGGCGCGCAAACTGGAATTCATCCTTCCCAACCCCTGGCAGACGCTGCAGGCGCGAACTCATGGCTATCAGGTCATCGCCATGGCCGGTCATCCTCGGGATTTGAAGGGCCTGTGGGTGGTGCGCAAAGACGGTGGCATCAAGCAGCCGGGCGATCTCAAAGGCAAGGCGGTGAGTTATCCCTCCGCCACGGCGCTGGCGGCCTGCATCATGTCACAGGATTTTTTGCACCGTCGTGGCCTCGATATTAACCAGGATATTGAGAACCGGTATGTCGGGTCCGAGGAGTCGTCGATCATGAACGTCTATCTTGGCAAAACCGCTGGGGGCGCGACCTCGTCACTACCCTGGCGGGAGTTCCAAAAAGAGCACCCCCAGGAGGCTTCCCGCCTTGAGGTGGCTTGGGAAACCGAGCCGCTGATCAACAATGCGGTCATGGTGCGCGACGACGTGCCGGTGGATCTCAGGGAGCGGGTGCGTGCGCTGCTGGTTGGCTTGCATGAGACCGCTGAGGGGCGCTCGATTCTCTCCGATATAGACACCTCACGGTTTCTTCCCGCTTGCGATGAAGATTATGAGGTGGTCCGAGACTACATGGCGCGTTTTGAGCGCGAGGTGCGACGGGTTGAGCCAAAATCAAGTGAATGAGCACTTTGCGTACATTTTTATTGAGCACGCTCAGGGGGAGGCTGATCCTCAGTGTGACTGCGGTTCAAACCGTGGTGATGACGCTTTTCATCATCGTGATGACCACACGTGAGCGGGCCGTTCTGCTGGATCGTCAGATCGAGGAAGCGGAGGCGGTGGCGCGGTCACTGGCCACGTCGTCCACGGGATGGATCGCTGCGGCGGATGTTTCCGGTTTGCAGGAACTTGTGGATGCCCAGCGGAGATATCCCGAACTGATCTTTGCGATGATCGCCGACACCGAGGGACGTATCCTGGCGCATACAGACCCGAAACGCCCCGGCCAATATCTGCTCGATTTGCCCCCGCAAGAGCGGGAAACGCTGATTGCCCGGTCCGAGGAACTGGTGGACATGGCCGTTCCCGCCATGCTTGCAGACCGCTTCGTCGGCTGGATTCGTATCGGCATTGGACAAAAGGATTATCGCGACAAGCTCGCGGCGATCACCAAATGTGGCATCGCCTACGGCTTGGTGGGTATTCTCATCAGTGCACTCATTGCCTGGTTCATGGGATGCCGGATCGCCCGGAGACTCTATGCCATCCGGGAAATGATTGACGACATTCGCTCCGGGCACCCTCAGGCCCGCGCGCGCATCCAGGGGAGCGACGAGGCGGCCGACATCGCCCAGGAATTCAACGCCATGCTGGATGATGCGGACCGACATGACAAGGCGCTTCGGATCAGCGAGGAGGCCCTGCGTGTGGCCGGCCAGTACAACCGAAGTCTGATCGAGGCCAGCCTGGATCCCTTGGTCGCCATTGATCCAGAGGGCAAGATCACCGACGTGAACGCGGCCACCGAAGCCGCCACCGGGTATTCGAGCGCGGAACTGATAGGTCAGGAGTTCGCGGCCTTTTTTACCGAGCCGGAACAGGCGCGGGCCGGATATCGAGAGGCGTTTCACACCGGGGCGGTTCGTGATTACCCGTTGGAACTGTGCCATCGGGATGGCGGGGTGACGCCCGTCTTGTATAACGCCGCAGTGTATCGTGACGCACAAGGACAGATCCTCGGCGTGTTTGCCGGGGCACGTGACGTCACCGAGCACAAGCGCGCGGAGGTCAAACTCCGGTATCTGGCCTCGATCGTGGAATCCTCGGGTGACGCGATCATCGGCAAGGCGCTCGATGAACGGATTGTCAGTTGGAACCAGGGTGCCGAGCAGGTCTATGGCTACAGCGCCGAGGAAATGCTGGGGCGCCACATCTCGGTGCTGGTTCCTGCCGGATTGGAAAATGAGCTGGAGGCGATCACGGAGGGAATCAGGCGCGGTGAGCGCGTGAAATCTTTTGAGACGACGCGGCGCTGCAAAGATGGGCGGCTCATTCACGTCTCCTTGACCATTTCACCCCTGCGGGATGATCAAGGGAACATCATCGGTGCCTCCACCGTCGCTCAGGATATCACCGAACGCGTCCAGTTGATCCACCGCGAGCACATGCGCAGCTCAGCGTTGCTGAAACTGACCCAAGGCGCTCCGTTGCCAGAAATTCTCGACACCATTGTCCGGGGAATCGATGAGGAGCAACCGGGCGCGCTCGCCTCCATTTTGTTGCTCGACGAGTCGGGCCAACACTTGCAGCACGGGGCGGCGCCGAGTTTGCCGTCGTTTTACAATGACGCCATCCACGGGCTGAAGATCGGTCCTGACGTCGGCTCGTGCGGGGCGGCGGCATTTTCCGGCAAACGGGTCGTGGTGGAGGATATGTCCAACCATCCCAATTGGACATCCTATCGCGAGTTGGTCGCGCGCGCCGGACTGGCCGCGTGTTGGTCGGAGCCGATCCTCGCCCGCCAAGGGCGCGTCCTAGGCACCTTCGCCATCTACCACAAAGCGCCGTGCGTGCCCTCCGCGAAGGATTTGGAATCGATCGAAGCGACGGCCGGCTTGGCCAGCGTCGTCATTGAATTCGCGCAAAGCCAGGCGACAATCCTCGCACTCCATGCCGAACTCGAGCAACGGGTGGCGGATCGGACCCGCGAACTCGCCGCCAGTGAAGCGCGCTTCTATGATGTCTACGATAACGTGCCGGTTTCCATCTGGCTCGAGGACTGGACAGAGATTATCGCGATGTTGGCCAAGCTCCGGACCGAGGGCGTGAGCGACTTTGACGGCTATTTGCGCGAGCATCCCGAGGTGGTCGTCCAAGCGCTCAGGGCGGTGAAAATCCTGGATGTCAACCAGTGGACGATGCGCCTGTTTGGCGCGCGCGACAAGAGGGAGTTGCTCACATCCTTGGAAACGATCTTTGCCACCCCGGAAGCGCTGCCCGGTTTTGTCAGCGAATTGCTCGCCCTGGTAAAGGGACTGAGCACTTTCCTCACCGAAATGACCTTGAATACCGTGAAGGGCGATCTGCTCGATGTCCTGCTCTCGATGTCATTTCCTCCGCCGGGTTCGGGTTCCGGTAACGTGATGGTGAGCCTGGTTGACATCACCCAACGCAAACTGTCTGACGACAAAATCCGCCTCCTCAATACTCAACTTGCCGTCCGGGCCGAGGCTCTCGAACGGGCCAACAAGGAACTCGAATCCTTCAGCTACTCGGTCTCGCACGACCTCCGGGCCCCCCTGCGCGCCATTGACGGGTTCAGCCGCATGGTGCTCGAAGATTGTGCCGGGCAACTCGACGCGGAGGGATGCGCCAACCTTGAGCGCATCCGCGCCGCCAGCCAGCGCATGGGCCAACTCATCGACGATATCCTACAATTGTCGCGCCTCACACTCAGTGATATGCACTGCAAACCGGTGGATTTGAGCGCGCTGGCCCGCTCTCTGATGGAGGACTTGCGGCGCGAGAACCGGGGCCGGCAGGTGGAGGTGGTCATCGAGCCGGACCTAAGCGCCAAGGGCGATCCTAACCTGCTGCGCGTGGCGTTGCTCAACCTGCTGGCCAACGCCTGGAAATTCACCGGCAAAGAGCCGGCTGCCAAAATCGAGTTCGGGCACACCACCCACGAGGGGATGCCCGCGTTTTTTGTGCGCGACAACGGGGTTGGCTTTGACATGGCCTACGCCCATAAGCTTTTCGGGGCCTTTCAGCGTCTGCATGCCGCGAGCGATTTTCCCGGCACCGGCATCGGCTTGGCCACCGTCCAGCGCGTGATCCGCCGCCACAACGGCCGCGTCTGGGCCGAGAGCCAACCCGGCCAGGGTGCCACGTTTTATTTCACCCTCCCCACCGCCCCTCCCAACCATGAAAAAAAACAAAATCATCCTGCTAGTGGAAGACAACCCCGATGACGAGCAACTGACCCGGCGCGCGTTGCAGAAAAACCACATCGGGCTCTATTGGCTGCGGCTCCATGAAGGCCCATACCGCACGGGAGGAGCCAGATGAACCAGCACCCGGTGAGTGTCTTGATGGTGGAAGACGTCGAGGACGACGCCTTGTTGCTGGCGGCAGAATTGCGCCGCGGAGGCTACAAGGTGACTTTCCAACGGGTGGACACCGAGGAGGCGATGCGCGCGGCCCTGCAGCACCAACCATGGGATATCATCCTGTGTGATTACACGATGCCGCACTTCAGCGGTGCAGCGGCCCTGGAACTGGCCAAGCAATCCGCTGCCGATGCCCCATTCATCTTTGTCTCGGGCACCATTGGCGAGGAGACGGCCGTGGATGCGATGAGATCCGGGGCCCAGGATTATGTCATGAAGACCAACCTCGCCCGCCTCGCCCCAGCCATTGAACGCGAGTTGCGCGATGCCCAAACCCGGCGCGAAAACCGCCAGGCCGAGCTCGCCATGCGCGAGTCGGAACACAAATACCGGCATCTGTTTGAAGCCTTGAGCGATGCGGTGTTTGTGATTGAGGAAACCTCCGGTCGCATCATCGATGCCAATTGGCGTGCGGAAGCCCTGCTGGGACTCACGCGCATGGAAATCGTCGGCTCCAACCAAGCCCGGTTCCTGGCGCCGCACAACGGCCAGGCGGGATTCGACGCCCTGCGCGCTGCCGTCGAAGGTGACCATCCGGGTGCCTGTGAGCTGCAAGTGATCCGGCACGACGGACAGGTCGTGGCGGTCCACGCCACGGCATCACGGCTCGAGCTTTACGGCTGGCCGATGTTGCTGACGGTGTTGCGCGCCACTTCCGTGCCTTGAAGCCGCACAGGGTTCCGGGGCTGTCCGTTTGCAGGTGGGTGTGCAGCGCCTTGGCGGTGGTCGTGGCGTACCGGTGTGCTCGCAGTAGGCTGTATAGTGTTAGAGAGGAGGTGCGCTTCGACGTCGCGGTCCATGCTGGATTTCACCGACCGGGTGGCGACGGCGGCAAGGATCAGGCCGGTGACCCCTACGATCCAGGCGATGTAGCGGTGGCGACCCGCAGTCGGCGTGGCCGCCGGGCAGGTGAGCGGCCGCCGGCCGCGCCCACGGGATCCAAGTTGCAATCCAGGACCTCAAGACGCCTCCCGGAGCCCTTGAGAACCCAGGATCATCTTTTTGGGGCCGGGTGTCAGTGGGTCATCGGGCTTTCGCCGGAGGCGTCGCCGAGGTGTGAGGACTCGGCGGGCAGGAAGCGCTTGAAGCGGGTCTTGTCGATGGACTTCATATAGGCTTCTTCAGGGGAGATCATGCCCTCGCGGAGTTTGGACCAGATGGACTCATCCATGAACTGCATCCCCTCGTTTTTGCCGCCGGTGATGACGTCGTAGAGTTTCTGGGTGGCACCCTCGCGGATGATCGCGCAGACCGCGGGGGTGGCAAACATGATTTCATGGACCGCAGTGCGGCCGGGCTTGTCCACCCGCTTGCACAGCAACTGGGCGACCACCCCGCGCAACGAGGCGGCGAGCATGGTGCGCACTTGCGATTGTTGGTCGGAGGGGAAAACGTCGATGATTCGGTCAACGGTTTTGCGGGCGTTGTTGGTATGCAGTGTGCCGAAGACCAGAAGGCCGGTTTCCGCCGCGGTCAGGGCCAGCGAAATGGTTTCCAGGTCGCGCATTTCGCCCACCAGCACGATGTCCGAGTCTTCGCGCAGTGAGGCGCGCAGGCCATCGGCGAACGACGGCGTTTGGATCGGCACCTCGCGCTGGGTGATGATGGATTTCTTGTTGCGGTGGACGAACTCGATGGGTTCCTCGATGGTGATGATGTGGCGGTTGAAGTTGATGTTGATGTAGTCTAACAACGCCGCGAGGGTGGTGGACTTGCCCGAGCCGGTGGGTCCGGTCACCAGCACCAGGCCCGAGCGCATGTGGCCGAACTGCTTGACCACCTCGGGCACGCCGAGGGACGCGAGCGAGGCGATCTCGGTGGGGATGAGCCGGAACACGGCGGCGTAACCATACTGTTGTTTGAGGTAGTTGCAGCGGAAGCGCGAGTCCTCGTCCATCTCGTAGGCGAAGTCGAGGTCGCCGGTGGCGAGATAACGTTCAAACGCCTGTGGATCACAGATTTCACGCAGCAACTCATGGAAATCCTCGCCGGCGAGCACGCCCTGCCCGGGGATCGCAACCACCGCCCCGTGGACGCGGATTTTGGGCGGTTGGCCTTCGGACAGGTGGAGGTCCGAGCCTTTGTTGGCTATCAGATAGCGGAAGAGTTCGTCAATGCGGGCCATGGGAAGAAAATGTTGAATTTTAAATTCTGGACGAAGAGCAAGAGCGGGCGGGGCGAGTCTTGTCTTCCGTTGAGAATTGAGTGCTTAAGATTGAATGCTTAAGATTTAGAGCTTCTGATTCAGGATTGGAAAAATTCCTTCATCTGGACTTTGTCATCGGAGCGGAACATCACTTCGTCCTGCGAGATGAGGCGATCCACATAGAGGCGGCGCAGCGATTCATCCATGGTGATCATGCCCACGTTTTTGCCGGTCTGCATGACCCCGGGAAGCATGAAGGTTTTGCCTTCGCGGATGCAGTGGGCGACGGCGGGCGTGTTGACGAGCAATTCGAGGGCAAGCACGCGGCCGTTGCCATCGGCGCGCGGCACGAGTTGTTGGGAGATGATCCCGCGCAGCGATTCGGAAACCATGACGCGGATTTGGTCGCGCTGATCGGTGGGGAACACGTCGAGCACCCGGTCCAAGGTGCGCGGGGCATTGCCGGTGTGGAGGGTGCCGAGCACCAAGTGGCCGGTTTCCGCCGCGGTGAGAGCGAGTTGGATGGTTTCCAAGTCGCGCATTTCCCCGACCATGATGACATCGGGGTCTTCGCGCAGGGCGCCGCGCAGGGCTTTGGCGAAGGATTGGGTGTGGGTGTGGACTTCGCGTTGGTTGACGTGGCAGCCCTTGGATTCGAACACGTATTCGATGGGATCTTCGAGGGTGAGGATATGGTCTTCGCGGTCGGCATTGATGAAATCCACCAGCGCGGCGAGGGTGGTGGATTTGCCGGAACCCACCGATCCGGTGACGAGCACCAGGCCGTTTTGATAACGGGTGAGCGGCAGGATGTGCTCGAGCGGCAAGCCGATGTCGTTGAGCGATCGAATCTTGGTATTGATGACCCGGAAGGCCATGTCATAGCCGAGACGCTGTTTGACCACCGATGCGCGGTAACGGCCGCTGGCCGCGGAATAAGCAAAATCGATGTCGCCCTTTTCCTGGAGGCGCGCCCACTCGGAATCGCCCAGAAAGGACCGGGCCAGGCGCTCGGTGTCTGCGGGGGAGAGCGGCGCGTGATCATTCCAAATGGGAGCGAGCTTGCCGAAGCGTCTCCAGGCCGGCGGGTAGGCGGTTGGCAGGTGGACGTCGGAGCAGTCGTATTCGCGACCGAGTTGAAGGTATTGATCGACGTGGTTCAGAACCTGATGTGCTGACATGGGGCGAGGTTAACGAGATTTGAAGGTTGGCGAGAGACGGGAGAGCCAGCGGCTGGCGGGTTCGGGCAAGGGTTGCCCCGCCAACCAGTTTTTCACTTGGTTGCCCAGCCAGATTTTCACCAGCGGCTGAGACGCGCGCCACGCCACGCCGAGCATTTTGGCGGGGATTGCGCGCGCTGGCTTCGGCGTAGGCGGCTTGCGGCGGAACACCCAACTGGCGGCCAGACCGGAGGCGAGTGAGCCGAACAGCCAGCTGGCCGGATGGTGTTGCAAGGAGTCGCGGAGGCGGGCCGGCACGTCGAGGCGCCGCCGCAGCGCGCACACCTCACCTCGCAGGCATGCGCGGGCGTCGGCGCTGAGCTCGATCAGCCGTTGGATTTCGCGGGAGTCTGGAGATTTTCGATCCATTGGCGGTCTTTGTGAAATTCAGCGCGGGTCACGGCAAATGCCGGGGTGGCCCCGTGCCGGGTGCCTTGTGCGAATCCGATGGCGGCCAGCAGGTGGAAGGCGGAAGCCCCAAGGGCAATCCCATACCACGGCCAACCGAAGGATTCAGCCAAGATGGCAATCCCGCCAGCCAACAGCAACGCCCACATGAAAAAGATGCAGCCAGCCACCGCGCCAAGGCACAGCAGGCGGCGCGCCCCGGTTTGGGCGGACTGCTTGAATTCCAACTCCATCAGCGCGACGCGTGCCGCAAGCAACGCCAGCAAGGCTTCACGCCAATTGGAGGGCAGCGCGGCCGCGGCCGCTCCATTTTGGTGAGAGCCGGCCGCGGATGGCGGGCATTCGGTATCCAATGCGGGATTCATGAGGCGTCAATCACACAGGCCTGAGCGCTGCAGGGCACCCGTGGGCGGATGCTGGGGTGGAATCTAACGGCGAACCATCAGGCCAATGAGAAAGCCAAGGCCCAGGGCGCTGAGGACGCACTTCGTAGGATTTTGACGGATGTAGTCTTCGGCAGTTACCTGCAGTTCTTTGGCGGTCTCACGGGTGTTTTCCCACTGATCGGCCGCGGTTTCCTTGAGGTGATGGGCTTTTTCCGCGGCGGAGGATTTCAGTGCGATGGCCTTTTCGGCGGCGCTGTCGCGAAAATGTTGGGCGGACTCGACCGCGCGCTCTTTCAAGGCGGCGGCTTTGGATTCGGCGGTATGGACGATATCGCGGGCTTTTTCGCCCGCGGCCGCGCGGAGATCATTGGCGGCCTGGGTGATGGAGGGGGTGGGGATGAACTCAGCATCCGGATAGAGGCTCTCGGCGCTCGAGGAGGGGTTGGACATGACGGTGGTTTCGTTTTGCACAAACCTGCATGGCTTGTTGTTCGCGAGTAGCAGTGACATTTTTTGGGCTGGATTGCAAGGCGTGACTTGCCAAATGCCCAATCATTCTTGGGGGGGGAGGGTTCTGGCTTTGGGCGCGGGCAAGAGCAACTCGTGCTGGCCTTCGGGTGGCGTGGTGAACATGACGTTTTCCCACTTGGGATCCTTGAGTGGACCGGTCCCTCGGAATTGGAACATGCCATAGAAGGGGCGCAGGGGCAGGGTGATGAAACCCAGCAGGCCGCGCGCGTTCATGCGCATCGTCAGGTCGAGGGTTCGATCTTTCAAATCCACGGAGCCATCGCCCACAAAGACCACCGAGGTGGTGGCGGTCTTGAAATCGTGGGTGCTGAGCACGCCATCCTTGATTTTGAAGTTGCAGAACGCGTCTTTGGCCCGTTCAAAGCCGGCGCTGCGGTCGTTCAGCACCCCACTGATCAACGGGCTCAGCGGGCCAAACATCGGCACGGCAAACAACTCGGTTTTTTCCACTGCAAACAAGCCCACTCCGGTCAGGGTTTCCACGCGCTCGTTCTGGAGGGAAAAATCCAGGCGACCGGTGACGTCGCCCCCGTTCTTGAGTTGGAACCCATAGGTGGCCGCCAGGGCGGGGATTGCCAGCTTCGTCCAGCTCAAGTCGCCCGTGAGTTTGCCCTTGCCCTGGAAATCGAAACTTCCGGTGATGGTGCCGTCAAAGGCATGGAGTTTCAAGTCCTCCACGAGCACGCGATCGCCGCGGATGGCGACCTTGCCACTGGGCCGCTCCAAAGTGAGATTTTCACCCAGAAAGCGATAGTCCGCGGCGCTTGAGCCGTTGAAGGCGATATTCAGCGCGGTGCGCCCCTGCGGGCCGACGTCCACCACGCCGGAGGCTTTGATCTCTGGCGGGTGGTGAAAGCGATAGGATTCGAGCGAATCGGCCACTTGGGGCGCGAACAAGCGGACCATCGGGGCCACCCAGATGCTGCCATCGATGGCATCCACCTCGACGATCCGGTTGGGCGCGTCATAACGGATGCGACCGACTTTGACGGTGCCTTGTTTGGGCCCGTTAAAGGCCTCGCGCAAACCGTAGTTCTGATAGTTGAAGACCACCGTGCCCTCGGAGAAATCGAGTTCGCGGTGGCTCAGTGCGAGGTGGCATTGCGCGGAATTCACGGGCACGCCCCGGTAGCTGACGTTTTTCACGCCGGCATGGCCGGTGAAGGCCCAGGACACGGGGTCGTTGGTGTCGAAGCCACCCTCGAGGGTGACCCCGACCTCGGAGCCCTTGCGCTCGCTGAAATCATTGAGCACCTGCTCCAGGGGCTGGTTGAGGAAAAGCGGCCGATAGACGGCAATGGGCAGGTTGGTTTCCAAGGCCAACCGGACTAACGGCCATTGCATGAGCACCTTGCCGCGGGCCTCGCCATCGGGACGAGCCAGGAGCACATCGCGCAAGTAGAGGTCCCCGTCGCGCCATGAAAACGCGCTTTGAGCGACGTCGAAATCGACGCTGAGCACCTTGAGTGCCTCACAACGGGCATGACCGGTCATTTGAACCTGAGGAATCCCGTGGGCATCGACGCGGAACCGGCCCGCCGCCTCGAGAGTCTGTCGGCCGTGGATCGCAACATCGTGCAGCGGGGGCATGCCCAGCCAGGCTTCGAGCATGCGTGGGATTTCCAGCGTCGAGCGTCCATCGAAGCGCCCTGCGCGGTCGTCGATGCTGTAGTCGAGGTGCCCGTCCAGGGTTCCCCGCGCATCCTCGGCGTGCAGCGCGGTGACGGTGAGCAGGTCGCCGGCGATTTCCGCCACGGCGGAAACTTCGTTGAGAACGTGCCGGTTTTTTTCCACGCTTTTGGCCACCAGCGCCAGCTTCGCCCGGAGCGCCGCGGGGTGGTTTGCGTCGCCCTCGATGGAGATGCGGAGCAGGGGCGGGTGATCGG
>Ga0114958_10000863_pt1 | contig 25109 bp, 21 predicted proteins | sample C_130208_EF_Meta_FD_89577 | JGI IMG/M metagenome (GOLD analysis project Ga0114958, IMG submission 89577) | Freshwater microbial communities from Lake Croche, Canada to study carbon cycling - C_130208_EF_MetaG | ecosystem: Environmental > Aquatic > Freshwater > Lake | place: Lake Croche, Canada... | reverse complement strand
GCAGACAGCGTGCATTTCCACAGCGCGAAGACCGCGCCCAGCGGGTCCCGGAGGATGGCCATGGTGCCGGTGTTAGGGACTTCCGCCGCTTCCTTGATGATCGTGGCTGCTGCCTGAAGGTAGCTGCTGCATCAAGGTGGCGCGGCACCGCCGGGGCCGCAGCCAATGTGAAGTGCCAGGCAAGCCCAAGAATGATCGGGATGAGCTTGGCTTGGACGATTCTGGCTCGTTCCTTTGGCCTGCGCTCTCATCGAGAGCGCGCCACCCGGGCAACCACCCGCCTTTTGCGCTTTCCCGCAGGCGCATTTCCGGGCACTTCCTTGCCCATGCAACTGCCCGTCTTTGAAATCGCCGACGCCCTGCAAGCCGCCGTGGCGGCGGGCGCCCGCGCCCGCGTCCTGCTCAAGGCGCCCACCGGCTCGGGCAAGTCCACCTCGGTGCCGGGCATGCTGCTGGACGCCGGGGTGGCCGGCATGATTTTGGTCATTCAGCCGCGGCGCATGGCCGCGCGCCTGCTCGCCGGCTGGGTGGCCAAACAACGCGGCGCCACGCTGGGCCGCGAAGTCGGCTATGCGGTGCGCTTCGATAGCAAATACCGCGACGACACGCGCCTGCTCTATCTAACCGACGGGGTGTTCCAGCGCTGGCTCCAGGATGACCCGGATCTATCAGGCGTGGGCGCGGTGATCTTCGACGAGTTCCACGAACGCCGACTGGCGGTGGACATCGCGCTCGGCCGCTGCCTGGATCTGCAGGACGGCGTGCGCCCGGACCTGCGGGTGGTGGTGATGTCAGCCACGCTCGAGACCGCCGGCCTGGCGGACTTCCTCGCGCCCGCAACCACGCTTGAAGCCGGCGGGCGCACGTTTTCCGTGGATGTGCTCTACCGCCCGGACCGGCCGCCCGTCAACGACCGCCGTGGCGGTCCGCCGCGCGAAGTGCCGGTGTGGGAAAAAATGGTGGCGGCCTGCCGCGAGGCGATGGCCATGCCGGATGCGGGCAACATCCTGATGTTTCTGCCCGGCACCCATGAGATCCGCAAAACCATCGAGTTGCTAGAGTCAGGATCTATCAGCCGCGGTTGGGATGTCTTCCCGTTATACAGCTCGTTGCCGCCCGCCGCCCAGGAAGCGGCGATCACGCCCGGCGCGCGGCCGAAAATCATCGTCGCCACCAACGTGGCCGAGACCTCGCTCACCATCGCAGGTGTGTGCACTGTCATCGATTGCGGGCTGGCGCGCATCGCGTCCTACGAGCCGCGCCGCGCCATCAACACGCTGCTGATCCGGAAAATCTCGCGGGCCGCCGCCGAGCAGCGCGCCGGGCGCGCCGGGCGCACCGCGCCGGGCCGCGCGTTCCGGCTGTGGAGCGCGCCGGATCACGCCCGGCGCGCGGAATTCGAGGCACCCGAAGTCCACCGTGTGGATCTGGCCGAGGCGGTGTTGTTGCTCAAAGCCGCCGGGGTGGAAGAAACACGCAATTTCCGCTGGTTCGACGCGCCCGCCGAGGCCGCCCTCGTCCGCGCCGAGCACCTGCTGCACGCCCTCGGCGCGCTCGATGCCCATGGCGCGCTCACCGGGGAAGGCGCCAAGATGGCGGCGTTGCCGTTAGAACCGCGGTTTTCCCGGCTGATGCTCGCCGGCCACGAACACGGCTGCGTGGCGGAAACCGCCTTCATCGCCGCCGCCGTCCAGGGCGAGGGCGTCTTTTCTAACAAACACGGCGCGGCCGGCCGCAAGGACTTCATTTTCCCCGACGACGACTCGGATTTCGCCGGCGAGTGGCGCGCCTGCGAATCCGCCGCCGCCATGAACTTCGATGCGCCGCGCTGCGCCCAACTCGGCATCCTCGCCCGCGGCGCGCGCGAAATCGCCCAGGGGTTCGAGCGCCTCGGCACCCTGGCCCGCCGCTTCGGCTGGGATTGGCAAACCATCGACTTCCCCGCGCGCCGCGAGGCGGTCGGCCGCGCGATGCTCGCGTCCTTCAGCGACCAGCTCGCGATGCGCTTCAACCAGGGGACGCTGGCCTGCCGGCTGGTGGGCAACCGGCGCGGCAAACTTGACGACGACTCGTGCGTGAAAAACGCCGCCGCCTTCGTCGCCGCCGAGATCACCGAAGTCGAGGCCCGCGAAATCATCGTCCACCTGCGCCGCGCCACCGCCATCGATCCGGCGTGGCTGGCAGACTTGTTTGCCGATGATCTAACTGTTACCGACGGTGCCGCCTGGGACGACACCCGCCGCCGGGTGGTCGCGCGCAAGGAAACGCGCTTCCGCGACCTGGTGCTCGCCACCAAGGAAAGCGACCACGGCGTCAACCTCGACCGCGCCGCGGAAATCCTCGCCGCCCGCGTCCTGGCTGGCGAACTGGTGCTCAAAAACTGGGACCACTCCGTGGACCAGTGGACCGCCCGGCTCGATTTGTTAGGCAACGCGATGCCCGAGCTCGGCATGCCCGGCTGGTCCGAGGCGGATCGCGCCGACGCCATCGCGCAGATTTGCCACGGCGCGGTGAGCTACAAGGAAATCAAGGAGGCCAACGTCTGGCGGGTGCTGCGCGACTGGCTCAGCGCCGCCCAGCGCGCCGCGCTCGACGCGTATTGCCCGGAACGCATCGACCTGCCTAACGGCCAGTCCGCCAAGATCACCTACGAGCCAGGCAAGGACCCGTTCATTTCGCTGCGCGTCTCGCATCTGTTCGGCGTGTGGCAAACCCCCACCGTGGCCGACGGCCGCGTCCCTTTGCTCGTCCACATTCTAACACCCGGTCAGAAGCCCTGGCAAATGACCAAGGATCTAACGGGATTCTGGGCCGCCGGCTACGCCCAGATGAAAAAGGAAGTCGCCGGCCGCTACCCCCGCCATCCGTGGCCCGACAACCCCAGGGAATGGGTCCCCGCACCCAAAAGGACCTGACAGCTCACCGCGACTTGAAACCATCACCCTCCCGACTAACTTAACCGTTTGGCTACGGAGCGCCGGCTTCAGCCGGCCAGAATTGCCGACTAAAGCCGGCGCTCCATGGTGCAGCCCAAGTTACTCTGTATTCCACACCCCGGCGCAGCGCGGGTTCTGGTGCTACATAGAAAAATAAAAAAACGGCAGAACGGTTCATTTTACCGCGGATGAGACGGATTTTAACGGATTTGCCCGAATTATTCATGATTTCGTGTCAGGCTATCTCCGCTTCGCTCCGGTTCACGGAGAATATTCCCGTGTTCTATCAGACTTCGGGCTCACCCGGCGGGTTGGCGGCTCAATCTTCATAACTCTCTAATAATCAGTTAACTCCGCTAAATCCGTGGTTTCTGTTTTCCTTTATAGCAGCAGAACCCGGCGTGACCGGGTGTGGAACGCAGAGTAACTTTGGCTGCATCATGGAGCGCGGGCTTCAGCCCGGCGAGTCTGGGCGGGCTCAAGCCCGCGCTCCGTAGCCAAACGACCAAGTTACTCGGGAGGATCACACGTCTCCCCGCGTCACCTGCACATCCGCAACATGGGCGGACAGATTGCGCCCGTCCCTGATCGCCCACACCTGAGCTCATTCGAGTCGCGCGACAAACGCGCCCGCGGCGGCTTCCGGCAGGTCGATCCAGACATGGTGGGGGTCGCCGGGGGCGACGCACATCGGCTCGCCCGCGGCGTTTTCCATCCGTGCGACGGATTGCCGCGCGTTGCCGCCGGGCAGGATCACCTCGATGGTGTCACCGGTCTCGAGGCGGTTTTTCACCAGCACTTCCATCAGGCGGCGCGCCGGGTCCCACGGCAGCGCCTTGCCGACGTAGCGACCGCGCACGGGCACCGAGTGGCTGTCGCTATAGTTCTGATAGGCCGCGTCCGGCTGGCGCTGGAAAAACCCGCCATTATAGCCGCGGTTGGCGAGCCCGTCGAGGTCGGCTAGGACGGCCGGATCAAACGGTCGGCCGGCCCGGGTGTCGTCGATGACGCGGCGGTAGGCCTGGCAGCTGCGCGCGACATAATACGGGCTTTTGGTGCGGCCCTCGATTTTAAACAAGTCGATGCCGATGTCCATCAGGCGCGGCACATGCTCGACGGCGCGCAGGTCCTTTGAGTTGAGGATATAGGTGCCGTGCTCGTCCTCCTCGATGGGCATGAGCTCGCCCGGACGCTGGCTTTCCTCCAGTAGCATCTCGCGCTCGTCGTCCCCGGCGGCAACCTCCGGCGGACCGTCATGAAGTTTGTATTGCCAGCGGCACGAGTTGGTGCACGCGCCCTGGTTGGAATCACGGCCTGTGAAATACCCCGAGAGCAGGCAGCGGCCCGAGTAGGCGATGCACAGCGCGCCATGCACGAACACCTCCAGCTCGATGTCCGGGCATTCCTGACGAATCCCGGCGATCTCATCGAGGGTCAACTCGCGCGACAGGATGATGTGCGCCAGTTCGAGGTTTTCCAAAAGCGCACGGCCTCCCAGTTGAGCGTGTTCGCCTGCACCGAGAGATGAATCGGCATGTCGGGCCACGCGTCGCGGGCCATGGCGATAAATCCCGGGTCCGCCATGATCAGGGCATCGGGCTTGAGCGCGACGATGAGGGTGCCATGTCTTTCAAAAAGCTGCGCACCTTGGCATTGTGCGGTAGCAGGTTGCTCACCACAAAAAAACTCTTGCCCTGCGCGTGGGCCTCGTCGATGCCCAGCTGCAACGCTGCCACATTGCGGAACGAATTGTTGCGCACCCGCAGGCTGTAGCGCGGCAGTCCGGCATAAACCGCACCCGCGCCGAACGCGAAGGCGGCGCGCATCATTTCCAACGATCCCGCCGGGGCGAGCCATTCGGGCGCTTTCATGCCGACCAGTTAGACCGACGGCCACGCCGTGGCAAGCCGGGTTGCGGCAGATTGCTTTTTAGATCAGGCCTGCGCCAGGCGCGGTTTGCTGGTCCGGCGTTTGACCGCGAACCACACCCCGAGCACTGCGGCGACGAGCGCCAGCGAGAGCAGCGGGCGCACCGCAAACCAGGCGACGGCGATCACGACGGCTGAGATCATGACGGCCAGGAGCAGCGCGGCGACGGACACACCCATGCCTACCAGATCTCCGAGCAGCGGCAACACGTCGGCCACCGTGGCCAGCGGGCTCAGGATCAAACCCAGGCCCAGCGCCATCAGGAGCGTTCCGCCCACTCGGATGACCCAGGTGAGCGCCGAGTTTTCGCTCTTGGCATGTTGGAACATCGCCGCAGCCGAAACGTTCCCCGATTCCACCCGTTCAATCTCGCGGCCGGCTTGGGTCGGGAACGCATCGAGCGTCTGGCCCGTCTGGCGTGCGAGGATGCTGAAGGTCGCGGGTTTCAACACCGTGAAGGTCACCTGCTGGTCACCGATAGCTGGCGTGGCCGGGTCCGCGCCCAGATAGAACGCGTCACCCGCGCACTTCGTCCTGGCTTTCAAGTCGTCCGGCAATTTCGCCACATCCGCCTCGGTGAGAGCCACCGGTTGATCGCCATGCATCAGGGCGATGATCGCCGGCGGCAGAGTGAATTGCCCCAGCGTGACGTGGCTCGCGACCGTGGCCAACGGCTCGCCAATCATCGAGTTGGGATTCTGGTGGTCCTCTGGATGCTTGAACTCACTGGAGCGGATTGGCTTGGCCGACCATTTCTTGGTGTAATTATAGGTCGTCTGCGTTTCCGTCCCGCCACCGAGTTTCTTTTGGGTCTCGGATTTCTTCTCCTCTTGCCACTGGAACATCTCGACGGCGCGCGTCAGGCGAATGGCATTTTGACTCACCCCGAACCGCGCGTCAGCCACCAAATCCCCGGTGGTGGCTTCTCCGCTGATATGTACCAACTTGCCCTCATTGGCCGCTTGCACGGAGTCCGGCGTGATCGAGACGACGGCGGACGCGCCTTGCTTGAGACTCGTCGCGGTCTTGACTGCGCGTCCCTCGTTCCAAAATAGCAGAATGATGGCAACCGGAATCAGGATGAGGCCTACCAGCACTCCCTTGATTGCGTCGCCGAGACGGCCGAAAATCGATTGGCTGGACGATTCAGTGAAGGAGTCAGGCATGACACAAAAATCAACACAGGGAAGCAATGCCTGCCAAGCACATTAGTGGGCCTCTGGACGGATCGGGTGCAGGACAAAAAAGTCATCCTCGACATGAAGAGTCTGCCGCGGGCACTCAAGGAGGGGCGCAATCCGTCGCTCGCTCGTCCGCGCCCCCGCCAGCCCGGCCGTCGGATTTTCCTGCTGGCCGTCACGACCCAAACCGACTACCCAACCGGGCGTGAACTCCTACCTCGGGCTTTTTCTCTCGTTCTTGATTTTCGTGCTGGTGGTCGGCGGAGGCGCGCTGATTTGGCATCTGAGCACCACCACCGAGTTCTCACGCGCGCCCAGTTCGACCGCGGCAGCGCCCGCCAATCACCGCTGACGGATCGGCAGACAACGGTGACCGACACGGCCACCGTTGTTAGGGTCAGATCTCGTGCACCGGCAAGCTGGCGCACTCCTCGCGAACCTTCTCGGCCAGCGGCGTCGAGAGATAGCGCTCGGTGGACGAGCAGCCAACCGTCACGATGCGCTTGCCCTTGAATTCCGGGCGTTTGGCCATTTGGATGGCGGCCCAGACATTGGCACCGGTGGAGATGCCTGCGGGCAGACCTTCCAGTTGGGCCAAAGCCTGGGCGGTGGCCAAGGCGTCCTCATTGCTGACCAGGATCACCTCGTCGATGATCTTGACGTTGAGGTTTTTGGGGATGAAGCCCGCGCCGATCCCCTGAATCATATGGGGCCCCGGCTGGCCGCCCGAAATCACCGGACTCGCGGCGGGCTCGACGGCAAAGCATTTCACATCGCGGCGCGACTTGAGGACTTCCGACACGCCCGTGAGTGTGCCACCCGTGCCGACACCCGCCACGAACGCGTCGATCTGGCCATCGGTATCGCGCCAGATTTCCTCGGCGGTGGTTTCACGGTGGGCTTGCGGGTTGGCCGGATTGTCGAACTGGCCGGGCCCAAAGGCGCCGGGGGTTGCCGCGAGCAATTGGTTGGCCATGGCGATCGCGCCGTTCATGCCGCGGGCCCGCGGGGTGAGCACGATCTCGGCACCTAACAGCCGCAGCAGCACGCGGCGCTCGATCGACATGCTTTCCGGCATAGTTAGAATGCAGCGGTAGCCCTTGGCTCGGGCGATGAACGCCAGCGCGATGCCGGTGTTGCCGGAGGTCGGCTCGATGATCAGCCCGCCGGGCTTGAGCAAGCCGGCGCGCTCGGCGGCTTCGATCATGGCCTTGCCGATGCGGTCCTTGACGCTGAAGAGCGGATTGAAAAACTCCGCCTTGACGCAGATCTCGGCATCGAGCCCGGCGGTGACGTGGTTGAGGCGGACGAGCGGGGTGTTGCCTACAGTGGCAGCCATGTTTTCGGCGATTTTCATGTCAGTTATGGTTAACGTTTTTTCAATTGATCGGTCCGATCCGGCCGATCTGTCGGATTCTGGGTCTATTCTCAAATCTGGAAATCGGGCGTGCCGGAGTCAAGATGCAGTCCGCACTCGTATTTCTCGCCGTCGAAGCGGGTCGCCTCCCCGGCCGCGCCCACGGCCGGGCGGGTGCTGTGCCAATCGCCCATGGTGACGTAGCCCTGGGCGGCCAGCGGATGGCGCGGCAGATCGTGCTGATTGAAGTAAAGTTCCACCTGGGCATCCGCCCAATCGAGAATCGGATAGGCTTTGAGGGTTTTTTTTTGCTGCTCGACGAGCGGCCGCTCGGCGCGGGTGGCCGAATGCGACCGGCGCAGGCCGCTGAGCCAGACATCGGCGCCCGTTTCGCGCAGCGCGCGGTTGAGCGGCTCGATCTTGGTGAGCATGGCGTAGCGGTCCGCGGCCTGCGAATCCTGCTCCCAGAGGTTGCCCCACACCGCCTGGATGCGCGCGGCGGACACCGCTGGCTGATAGATCCGGAGGTCGAGGTTGAAGCGCGCGATGAGCTCCTCGGCGTAGCGGTAGGTTTCCGGGAACAAAAACCCGGTGTCAATGAACACCACCGGAATCTGCGGCGCGTGCTCGTGGATGAGGTGAAGCATGACCGCAGCCTGGATGCCAAAGCTGGTGGTGGCCACCAACCGCTTGCCTAACCGTTCATGGAGCAGGCGGATGCGCTCGCCCGCCCGCAGTGGCGCGAGGGTGTTTGATAACTCCTCGGGGAGCGAGTCGAGGGTGGTGGAACTCATGGTGGCGGGGTGATCGATTAGATCCGCAGGCCCTTGGCGAACGCTTCCGGTTTGATGTTGTGGTGGAAATCCCCGCCCTGCACGGTGGCCGCCACATAGCCGGCACGGATGCAGAAATCGCCGAAGCGCTCGCCGTCGATGCGCTCCTTGGCATAGCGGGCGACGATCGGTCCTAACACGGTCTTGAGCGTGTCACCGGGCACGCTTTCGAGGTAGAGTTTCGAGAGCCGTTGGCCGGCGAAGCCGCCGCCCAGATAGAGGTTGTATTTCCCGGGGGCCTTGCCGACCAGGCCGATCTCCGCGAGGAACGGCCGGGCGCAGCCGTTCGGGCAGCCGGTCATGCGCAGGGTGATGGCGTCATGGCGCAGGCCGTTGTGCTCAATGAGTTCCTCCAACTCGGTGAGCAGCGCGGGCAGGTAGCGCTCGGCCTCGGCGAGCGCCAGCCCGCAAGTCGGCAAGGCCACGCACGACAGAGCATTGAGGCGCAGCGCGCTTTGCAGATGGCTGTCCCTGATGCCGTATTGCTCGAGCAATTGCTCGATGTGCGGGCGTTGTGCCGGGGACACGTTGGCGATGATGAGGTTCTGGTTGGCCGTGAGGCGCAGGTCGCCCTGGTGGACCTTGGCGATCTCCCGCAATCCCGTTAGAAGCGGGTAAGTCGGGGTGTCCCGCACCCGGCCGCCCTGGACGAACACCGTGAGATGCGAGTTGCCGTTGGCGTCGTCCACCCAGCCGAAGCGGTCGCCGTTGCCATCAAAGGCAAACGGACGCACCGGGCCCAGCGGATAGCCCAGATAAGCGTTGATTTTTTCCAGCACCCAAGCCACCCCGTGATCATCCACGGTGTATTTGAAGCGGGAATGCTTGCGGTCGGTGCGGTCGCCGAAGTCACGCTGCACCCGCACGGTTTTTTCCGCCACGTCCACAACTTGCTCCGGGGTGCAGAAGCCGATGAGATCGGCAATGCGCGGATAGGTGGCGTCATTGCCGTGGGAGGACCCCATGCCACCGCCGACGGCCACGTTGAAGCCGACGAGTTGGCCGTCTTCGACGATGGCGATGAACGACAGGCAGTTGGCGTAGATATCGACATCATTGGAGGGCGGCACCGCCAGGGTGATCTTGAACTTGCGCGGCAGGTAGGTCTTGCCATAGATGGGCTCCTGTTCGGCCTCACTCGAGGTGATTTTTTCCTCATCCAACCAGAGCTCGTGATAGGCGCCGGTTTGCGGGGTCAGGTGGTTTGAAATATCCTGCGCCAACTTGAGCACCTGCGCGTGCACTTCGGATAGATGCGGATTCGGGTTGCACATCACATTGCGGTTGACGTCGCCGCAAGCGGCCACGGTGTCCATGGCGGCTTGGTTGATCTGTTGGATCGTCTGCTTGAGGTTGCGCTTGATGATGCCGTGAAACTGGAACGCCTGGCGGGTGGTTAACTTGATCGTGCCATTGGCAAACTCGGTCGCCAGGCGGTCGGTTTCGAGCCACTGGGCGGGCGTGACCACCCCCCCGGGCACGCGGATGCGCACCATGAACGAATAGGCTTTTTCGAGCTTGTCGCGGCGGCGCTGGCCGCGCAGGTCGCGGTCGTCCTGCTGATAGGCGCCGTGAAACTTAAGCAACTGCTGGTCATCCTCGGAGATCGCGCCGGTGGTGGTGTCCGCCAAGCCCGCCGCTATGGTGCCGCGCAGGTAATTGCTTTGGGTCTTGATCGATTCGTTAACGGAGAGTTTCGGTTCTTCGGACATGGGCATTGGGAAATGTGGCAGACTGGCAAATCCCAAACATTAGCTTGTTGCGTTGTTTGGTGATGTTTCGACGGCAGGTTGGAGCAGGAGGCGGCGCCAGGCAACTATTTTCTATAAAATAATCGCCGCTGAAAAAAAACAAGCGGCCCCAGATGGCCCCGCCGCCATTCCCTCACTGGCGAACAAATCATAGGGCACCATGGACAAGCCAGCGGATTCATATCAGTATGAACTCGTGAGCATTGGCACTTCCTGAGGGTGGTTGGAGTGCAGGACGCCGGTCCCTCGCGCTGTCAAGAACATCCCATCCGACCCATGCGTCTTGATCAAACGCGCGTACTTTTGGCTTTACGGTTCCGGCACCCCGACCCTCGAACCATGCCCGACATGGGAGCAACGCAAGTAGGTGGCCTTCGGCGCCACCGTGCTAGTGCCCTGTGCCCTTGCCTTCATCGCCTGTGCCTACGCGCTTTGAACCCCCACCGACCATGGCGCGGGATCCGCTCCCTAGACAGCCCATCGCCGGCGGCCTCATTGAGGACGCGCCTCCCCCCGTCAGCCCTCCAGCCACTTCCAGCGCAGCACCACCGCGATGCGCGGATGCAGGCTGTGAAGAACCGGGCAGCCACCCGCGGCGCTTTCAAGCCGCTTGCGCTCAGGGTGGCTGGCGGGAAGCGGGATCTGGATATCCACTTCCAAGCGCTGGATCCGCCGCGGCAGGTCCGCAGACATGGATTTACGGATGGTCACGGTCATCCCCTCGACGGCAATATCCTTGCGCTGGGCGACAATGCCAATGACCGTGGCCATGCAAGAGGCCAGCGCCGTGGCCACCAGATCCGTCGGGGAAAATGCCTGGCCCCGGCCGTTGTTATCGACCGGGGCGTCTGTGACGAGAGTGTTGCCCGAGGGCGTGTGCAGGGCGACGCAATGCAAGTCACCTTCATAAGTAAGGGTAATTTCAACCATGGCTTGAGGATGCGGGGATCATTCGGATTTGGGCGGCTCCTTGGCCAGCACGACGCGGAATCCATAAATGGAATCCTGATAGGTGGGGGGCACGGCATTGCGTGATCCGGTGAGGAGGTTATCAATCTGATAGGTGTTCCAGCCGCCCCCGCGTAGCACCCCGAGCCCATGGGTGCCGAGTTGCGAGTATTCGTCCTCCACCCACTCCTGGACGTTGCCGCTCAGGTCATACAACCCGAAGTCGTTGGGCGGAAACGACCCCACTGGGGCCGTGAAGGGAAACCCGTCGTCATACCCGGCGATCGTCCGGTCACGGGAAATTGCCCCGGCACGCACCGCCGACAGGTCGGCGAAATTGCCGACCTTGGCGTCCTCCGGCCAGTTCACGCCCCACGGGAACACCCGTTCTTTGCGGGCATCGCGCCAACTGGGGCTGATTCCCTCTTCCTCCTGCAGGCCCGCCATCTCGCTCCATTCCAAATCGGCGGGCAACCGGTAGACGTGGGATGAGGCGATCCGCTCGCCCTCGCGCTCGCGGCGCGTCAGCCATTCGCAAAACGCCTGCGCGTCTTCCCGCGACACATTGACCACCGGGTGGTCCGGACCCTGGGCAAAATACGCCGGCCGGGGAGCCACGTAGCCGGATTCCTTGACGAACAGCGCGTAATCGCTGACCCGCGTTTCCCAGATCGATGCCATCAACTCCTGACCGACCGGGGCGAAGCGCATGCCGATGCCGTTGTCCCAGGCCCGCCCGAAGACCACACCCTGGTTTTTTTTCAGGGTCACGTTTTCCTCCAGGGTCTGGTTTTCGCCCACCGTGAGGGTCTTCTGGAACGGCTTGTATCCTTCCAGAACTAACAGCAAATCAACGGCCCCAGGCTTGACCTTCGGCACCAACAACGGCACCTGCGTGGCCCCAACTAACAGATTATTCATATACACATCAGCCCCCGGCGGCTTGCTCGTAAGCAGGATCCGTCCATAGACAATTGGGCGGATGCGCACCCGGAACGGCTTCCAATCCCCGAGCCGGGCTCGCTCGCTGAGGCCCAGGTTGTCCGCCGCCGACTCGCGCAGCGGACGAAGCTCATGATCCTCGGTGAGAAAACCCTCCTTGACGCCCCCGGCGCGCAACCATCCGCAATAGGCCAGCGCCGTCTTGGCGCTGGCGACCACCACCTCGCTCGCCCGCCCATTTTGGATGCAGTGGATGAATTCCGCCGTGGATTCATCGAGCTTGGTTGCCTGCGCAAACTGCGACCACGCCTCCCTGGTCACCAGGTTCGCGCCAACATGGTGGTCATCCACCGCCTGATAGGCCATTCCCAGATGATCCACCCAGGCGTGCCCCGGCTGGGGCGGACAAAAGACCTGCAATTCGCCCGACAAGGCCAGCGGTTCGCGCAACGTGGCCAACGACAGCCGACCGCGCACTTCTAACGACCGGTAGCCGGTTTTGCGCAAGGTGAACGTCACATCCTCGTCCACTTTGAACGTCATCGTGGGCGTCGGGGTGGTGGCCACCAGCCGCCCGGCGGCATCGAGCACGTCGGCGCCCTCGGGGGTGCTGAAAACCCGCAGTTGGCCGATGGCGGGTTGCGGGGTGCGCAGCGCTGCCGTCCAGGATTTCGCCCAAGCCGTGTTCTTGACGCCCAGCCAGCTCGCCCAACCGGCGAAGCCCAGCAGCACCAGCGTGGTCAACGCCAGCGCGCTCACACTCCGGCGGCGGCGCTGGCCGCGTTGGATGCGCCGCAGCGCCTCGACGAGTTCCCCGGCGGTGGTGATCTGGCGTTTGGAAATGCGCGGCTCGCAGACGTCACAGATGATCCGGTTGAGTTCTAACCACCGCTTGCGTTCGCAGCCAGCGGGCATCTCATCGGGCAGTTCGGGGAAATTCATCCGGTCCTTGCCGGTGGCGAGTTCATACAACACCTTGCCGAGGCTATAGACGTCAGCCTGAGCGGAGCCCGGCCCTTCCGGCGGCACAAACCCCTCGGTGCCCACAAACGTCCGCTGACCGCGCGCGGCCACCAGACCGATATCGGCGAGTTTCGCCTTGCCATTGACGAAGATCACATTGGACGGCTTCACGTCGCGATGCGCCAGGCCGCCTTCATGCAAATGATTGAGGGCCTCGGCAAGGCGCAGGCCGACCTCGATGCAGTCCCCGGAGGGCCACGGCACACCCGTCGCCTGGTGGTGATCGGCGCGCAACGTGCGCGGCTCGTATTCGATCGGATTGATCTCGCGCCCGCTCCGCACGTCGTCGCCAAGCTCCATCACATAATAGTAGAACGACACACTGTCGGGGCTGCGCCCGACGTGCAGGATATTGACGAGCGCCGGATGGTCGCGCGAAATCGGCTCGAATTTCAAAATCCCCTCAAACTCGCGTTCAAAACCTCGGGCATCCTCGAAGTCCTCGCGCCACACCACCTTGACCGCCCGCAGCGCCCCGGTGACCCCGCGCGCCAGCCACACCTCGCCGTAGGCGCCGCCGCCGATTTTGCGCAGCACCTCGTGATCCGGGATCGCCGGAATTGGACGGTCCTTAACCCGCATGGTCTTGATCCTCGAGTTTTGCCAGCTCGCGTTTGAGCACCACGCCCACCCGATGTTTTGCCAGATAGACCTGGGCCATGCTCACGTTGAGTTGTTGTTGCACCTTGGAGGCCTCCCACTGCTTGATGACATAGCAATCGAAAATCTGATATTGTTTGGGCGAGACCAGGGCCTTGACCCGGGCGAGTGCGGCGTCGGCCACATTTTTTTGCCATTCGGTGTTCCACAGCCGCGACAACACGTCGCCCGCCGGATCTTCGATCCGGTCGATCACCGCGGTATTGCGGTCATGGTCCCAGTCGCCGGCGAGCATCGCGGTGTCTTTCTTGCGCTTGCGAAACTGGTCGTTGATGCGCCAGCGCGTCATGTTCATCAACCAAGTCTTGAACGACCCCTGCTCGGGATCGTAAAGCTTCTTTTTGCTCTGCTTGGCAATCGACAGAATCGTTTCCTGCACACAGTCGAACGCCTCGTCCTGGCGCAACCCCGCTTTCACCGCCACCGAGTAGATCAGCCGCCAGTAGGTCTGATAGAACTCGTCCCAGCTGCGCTGGTCTTCCCAATTGTCCAAGCGCGCGATCAGACTCTTGCGCGTCTTGGCGTAGGCCTGCGCCAACACCTCGTCCCGGTCCGCTTTGGCGGGTTGTTGCTCGTCGTCCTCGGACATTGAGAAACCCATATCTTAATCCGCCCCCGCTGTCTTTCACCGAATGCGATTTTACGCAACTCATTTACTATCAATCTTGAAACCCATTCAATCTGGACCCATCCGGGCCGCGGAAGCCTGGTGGAGCCGCCTCGCCGGCGTTCACCTGCGGGCGTTCGGCTGGAACGGGGCTCGGTGGGCACGCGCCCTCAAGGTGTGGAGGCAGAATGGAGCGCCGGCTGAAGCCGGCGGCTCCGCAGCCGAACCCCAATGAATGTTAGATCAGGCGCAGAATCCCTCAACCAGGGACGCCGTGCAGGCGCGTTTCCAGCGATTGTCCGCCCTCTTTGGGCTTGCATTGTGTCGTGCCAAACCCATCACTCCAGCCACTGAACTTTCTATCCAATCCATCAGATGAGTAACTCCTGCACGATTTATCGCGACATCCAATCGCTTGCCGCCGTTGTTGAAGATTTCAAAGCCACGGCCGCCATCCCCACGCCCCGCCGTCTGGCCGGACTGTGCGGTTTCGACGGCTTTATTGACACCTTCGTCCGCCTGCTCAACCCGGGATCAATGGCCGAATTCGGACCCAAGGTTGCCGCCGCCGCCGGCATCGCCGCATCCTATCCGGTGCAGCATTTGGGCGACAAGTTCGGCGGCAACGGTCCGCTGTTCGCCGCCGCCCTCAACGACATCCATGCCGGTGACATCGACGTCACCTACATCGGCGCCATGGGCCGTGGGGAAGTCCTGCCGATCTTTCAGTCCGCCCTGGGCGACAAAACCAAGCGCCTGCACACGCTGGGTGCGGCCGCCATCACCACCTGCCTGGAATTCAGCGACGGCAAGATCATGCTCAATGACATGGGCCCATGCGCGGAGGTCACCTGGGAGCGCCTGCTCGAATGTGTCGGCCAGGCCGCCCTGGACGAGGAACTCAAGGCGGCGGACTTCATCAGCGCCGTCAACTGGGGCAAACTCCCGCATGCCGGCCCCATCTGGAGCCATCTCGCCGCGCGGCTCGCGGAACTGGGAGTCCCGGCCAAGCAGGTCGTCTTCTTCATGGATCTGGCTGAGTTCGAGACCCGCGCGACAGCCGACCGCGAGGACTTGCTGGCCCGCATGGAGCCGATCACCCGCCAGTGCCAGACGATGCTGAGCTTCAACCTGAAAGAGGCCTGGCAGATGGCCGAGGTCTTTGGCGGCGCCTATCATGGCCGCAAGGATGCCGATGCCGTGACCGAACTCGCCACTTTCCTGCGCGCGCGCATCGCCGTGGACCGCGTGATCGTCCACCCCAACGACGGCGCCGCCTGCGCCAGCGCCGACCACACCGTCTATGTGCCGGGACCGTATTGCCGCGAGCCCTTCATCTCAACGGGCGCGGGCGACAATTTCGGTGCCGGGTGCCTCGCCGCCGCCCTCAACGGCTTTGACAACGCGGGCATCCTTCTGGCCGGCAATTGCGCCAGCGGGCATTTCGTCCGTTCCGGCCGGTCCGCCTCCTTTGCCGCCATGGTGCAGATGCTGGATGGCTGGGCCCTTGGCACGCTCGCGGAACGGTTGTGACAGCGCCACCCGGCCCGCGCCGGGTATGGAACGATGAGCCACTTGGGCTTGCGCCGCGGGATCAAGGAAGGGCGATATCCGATCGCCCCTGTCCATTGAAGGGCCATGCCAAGCGATTTTCTCAGTTCATGGACTTGCCATGAACCTCGGCGGACGGATTCCGCCGCTCCTTGAATTGGCCAGCCTCACATCGCCGCGGCAGCCGGACGGCGACCGATGCAATGGCCTTTCCAGCCATAAAATGCCACATACGCAAAGGCAAGGAGCGGCACCATGAAGGAGATTGGCAGGCCGTACTGGTCGGCGATCCAGCCCTGCAGCGGCGGCATCAACGCGCCGCCGAGAATGGCCATCACCAGCAGTGATGAGATCTGGCCCTTGAGAACCCCCATGCCATCGAGGGCCAGCGAGAAGATGTTAGGCCAGCAGATCGAGGTGAACAGGCCGATGCTCACAATGCACCACATCGCCAGTTTGCCGCCTTGCAACATCGAGACGGCCAACAGCAGGACAATGGTCGTGCCAAAAATCAGCAGCGTGCGTCCGGGCAGCGCCTTGCCGAATTGGAACAAGGCCCAACACAAGGCCAGCAGCGGCAGATAGTTTTTAACAATCCCCCAGCCAAACGCAAAATCGAAGTCGTTGAGGCTGGAATTCCAGCTGCGGGAAAGCAGCAGCACGACAAACCCCAGCACCGGAATGCCTGCCATGAGAAGTTGCTTGTGGGTCTTTTTCAGCTCGCTCAATTCCACCGCACCCATGAACCGGCCGATCAACATCCCGCCCCAGAACAGCGACACATATTGACTCGCCTCGACGGTGTTCAGGCCGGCCACGCTCGGCTGGCCGAGAAAACTGATGATCGTGCTGCCAATGGCCACTTCGCCACCGACATACATGAAAATCGCCAGCACCCCGAGCAGGACATGCGGATATTTCAGTGCGCCGACGCCGTGCTCCACTTTGCCCTCCCCGACATGCGGCAGATGCAGAAAGTAGAAAACCACCGCCAAAACCATAAACACCCCGCCAAACGCCAGATACGGCATCTTGACTGACTCCGCCCCGTGCGCGCCGGTTTTGGCGAAGTATTGGAAAATCAAATAGCCGCCGATGAGCGGCCCGATGGTGGTGCCCAGCGAGTTGAACGCCTGCGCCAGATTCAGCCGGCTGGACGCGGTGCGCTCCGGCCCGAGAATCGTCACATACGGGTTGGCCGCAATCTGCAGCATCGCAAATCCCAGCCCCACGATGAACAACGCTGCCAGAAACAGCGGATACGACATCAGGGTGGCCGCAGGCCAAAACAACGCGCTGCCCAAGGCCGAAATCAACAGCCCGATGACCACGCCATTTTTATAGCCCATCTTGGCAATCGGATCGCCGGTGGCGGCGGAAATGATGAAATAGATCAGTGACCCGGTGAAGTAGGCACCGAAAAAGGCGAACTGCACCAGCATCGCGTGAAAATAATCCAACGCGAATGCCTCCTTGAACCGCGGGATCAGGATGTCGTTGAACACCGTCATGAATCCCCACATGAAAAACAACACCGTCATGCTCGCAAACGGGCCGCGATAGGTGACGTCATTGCCGTTGGGCTTCGAGGATTGGGGGGCAAATGAACTGGGGATGCTGGCCATGGATGTTTGGGTGGGAGTGCGAACCGGGAATATAGGAAAAAACGCGCGATTCAAGTGGTTTCGCCAGATTTCATGGCGCGCTCTCCGGGGGCAATCCAAATCACGCCTCAAAACCTGGCGCAATCCGGTGGGGGATGTGGGAGCGGCGAGCCAATCTCGTGCGCCCAGGCACGACGCACTTGCCCCAACAGGCGGGTCCCCTATCCGACGACAAACGCGGCGCGGCTGCGGTCCCAAATGAAGGATTTCGAGTCACCCGGCATGATTGCATTTGCAAGTCCGCCCGATCTGACCTTATCTTGCCTTGAACCGCACCCCAACTCTCATGATCCCCACTCAAATGCTCGGCTTTATCGGAATGCAGGATATGATTTTGTTCATCGCCGTGCTGCTATTGCTCTTCGGGGCCAAGAAGCTGCCGGAACTGGCACGCGGCCTGGGCAAAACCATGGGCGAGTTCAAAAAAGCCCGTGAGGAATACGATGACGAGGTCAACCACGCCGTCACTCACGGCGAAGCGGAATCCAAGCCCCAGGAACCTGTGGTCAAACAAGCTCCTTAAGGCTTGCCCGCGAGTACCTTAAGGACGTCTGCGGCCTGTTGGTCGGTGGAGGCGGTGAGATCGCGCCACACCAGTTTCGCATCCTTGAACAGGAAGGCCTGACGTTTGGCGAAGCCTAGGGTTTTGGGCACCCCAAACGCGCTGATCACCGTGGCATCCTCATCGGCCAGCAAATCAAATGGCAGTTGGTATTTCTCCTGAAATGCCTTCTGCGAATTCACCGAATCCGTGCTCACCCCGAAGATTTTGACGCCCCGCGCGCTCAGAACCGCATACGCGTCGCGCAGGCTGCATGCCTGTTTGGTGCATCCCGGGGTGTCCGCCTTGGGGAAAAAATACACCAACAGGTAGCCCGTGGCACCGGCATGCGCGAGTGTCACTTGCCGACCCTCCTGGTTGTGCTGGGTCACGGCCGGCAGCGCGGCGCCTGTGGCTAACGGCTCCGCAGTGGCGCTGGCGGCGGTAATCCCTGCCACCAGTGAGGTGAAGATCCGGGTCAATTGGCTCATCGTGGGGTACAATCGCACCGAAATGCCCAATGACAAGCCGGACTTGCTGCGCATCACGCCGCCCTCTCCATGGCAGGCCGCCGCTCACGCGAGCTTAGCGGCGATCAATTGCGCCAGGCTGGTCGGGGTGGCTAGATTGTCCCGTGCCAGGTCGGCGGCCCCGAGTTCAAGGCCGTAATAGTCCTCCACGGCCATGACCAGCGCCTGCATCACCGTCTGGGAATTCAACCCGACCGCAAACAAGTCGCCGTCCTCGGGGAAATCCCATTCCAAATCCAATAATCCTTCGGCGTTGATCCAGTCGATCAACTCGGTGGGGGTAGGTGACAAATGCTTCGATGAATCCATGCGCGCGAAAGGTGCGACGACTTCCCCGGATTCATCAAGTGGAAATATTTGGGCAATCGATTTCACCCAGCCAGATCGCGCGACAGCACCCGCGAATCGCGCCCACTGGCCTCGAATTCGGCGCGGCGGCGCGTGGGCAGGGCGGCCACCGTGGCCGGGACATACCCGAGGCGCACCGCAAAGAAATCCGCCGCGCGATTGCTCAGCGCGAACACCCGCGAGAGGCCGCGCTGGAGGGCAATGGATTCCGCGTGCTGGACCAATTCCATTCCATAGCCCCGGCCCTCGTGCGTTTTTTTGACGTAGAGGCACGCCACTTCAGCGCAGGCCTCGCCAGGGTATTCGTGCAACGCCACGCAGCCCACCACGTTGTCATCGATGGTCATCACATGAAAATCCCCCAGCCGACCCTGGATATCCTCGTAGGTGCGCTCGACGAGTTTGGTGCGCCGCACCGAGCGGCCGATCATGCCTAACAACTCGGGAATGTCCTCCTCGCGCAGCGCGCGGATCATCCGGTAGCTGTCGGCGTGAATCATCGTGCCCACACCCTCGTTAGAAAACAACTCGTCCACCAGCACGCCCTGATGGCGGCCGTTGAGGACGTGGACGCGCGGCACGCCGCGATGGCAGGCCGTGGCCGCCGCCCGCAGTAACCCGGCCCCCACCGCATCGGTGCGCGAGGTCAGCATTTCGGCCTCCGCCGCCCGGATCGCATGGGCGGGGGCCCCATCGATGAGGATCGCATCCTCGAGCAAGGTGATGATTTTGGCCACGCCGATGCCGCGGGCGAAATCCACCACCGCTGGATCCAAGGGTCCGGTGGCCGAGGCATCCACCACGGCGGATTGGCCGCGGGCCAGGATGTCGAGGGTTTCGCGGACTGCCTCCGGATCGGTGATCGGGCGGGAAACTCGCGCCGCCATGATCTCGCACTCCAACGTCCAGTCGTACAGATCTTTCAGGTCGCCACCGAGCACCCCGAGCACGAGTTTGACTCCCAAATCTTCGAGCACGGCGAGGTCCAGCAAGGTTTCGGCCACCGCCGGCTCGGGCAGCAACCCGGCCTCAATGAGCACAAAAAAGACCTTCCCCCGGAACTGGGGGATGTATTGCAGAACCTCCCGAACATCACTTGGCTGTGCCACGCGCCGTTACTATCAAACCAGCGCGTTCCCGCAAGCGCAGGTTTCGGGCGCGCGCCGGAACGCGAGTCTCCCGACTCGCATTCTTTTTGCCCCCTCGCCGGTGTCATCTGATGTGATGGTGCCCGTGCGCCCTTCGGATTAATTCCTGTTCAAGGCACCCGCCTGGCACTAGGAACCACACGCACATGAAATTGTTTCTCATTTTCCTCGGGTTGGCAGTGGCGGGTCTTTTGGGCTACAAGATGGAGCCAGCCCTGTGCCACAAGGTCACCGGCATGGCCGCCACCCATCCCACGGGCAGGGCAGCCCACCCGCTCGAGTCTGCCCGGACCACGCTCCATCCCGCCACCCTCACCCCGGAGCAACTGCCGGCCAAGGTGATGCTCAAAGCCGATGTGCAAGTCACCGACGCTGCCTCGGAAGTGACCCTGATCATCCCAACGGGCAACCGCGTGAAACTCGACCGCATCGAAGGTGCCAACGCCGTGGTCAGCCCCGGCACCGGCTCTTACTCCGGCAGGCTCCCGATTGCTCAAACCGACTTGATGGAACAACTCGCCGCCGCGCAGCAACCCGCGGCCATGCCGACTCCCACCCCGGAAGCGCAGCCCCCTGCGGTGGCACGCGTTCCCGCCACGGCTCCAGAATCCCCCACGGTTGCCACCCAACCCGCGCCCGCGATGACCGAGCCCGCGATGACCGAGCCCCCGGAGCCCGCCCCCCCGCCTGCCGAGCAAGCCGCGCCCGTCCCGACTGCCGCTCCCGCAGCGGCGGCCACCGATCCCACCGCAGTGATCCAGATCATGCAGGAGAGCATCCGGACACGCCAGATCAACGAATTTGCCCTCACTCAGGTGCTGGCCTGGCAGGGCGAATCCGACGAAACCGTCAACGGCGAGGTGTTCCAAGCCGGTTCGCTCACCTACAAGGCCGAGACCATCTTCGGCGTCAAAACCATTCAAGCCAAGGCCCTTATCAAGGACGGCAAAGTTCAACGCTGGATCTGGCCCAAAAGCGGCCTTGAGATCAAGTGAGCGAGTGCACCCACCCATGAGTGACACGGAGGACAACGCTGCCACTTCCTGGGAGGAGTTGGTGGAAGTCGGCAAATACCCGACCTTGGATCTGGCCTACGAGCATGGCTTGGTGATCCTGGCCATGCGCCAACCGTGCTGGGTCGCCCAGGATGGCGACCCGGCCGGCGGCTTCTCGCTCCACGCCGAGGCCCACGCCGCGCCCGCCGTCGCTCGCGAACTCCTCGCCTATCAGAACGAGCAGGCCGCGCCAATCCCCCGCTTTGCACCCGAGCCCGATGTCTTCCGCCACACGCCGGGCTGGGGCGTTTATGGAATCTGGATGGGCGCCCTCGTTCTAACATTCCTGTGGCAGGCCGAGGACCCGTCGCTCGTCGGGCGGGCCGCCTCATCGAGCATCGGCCTCATCGCTTGCGGCGAGTGGTGGCGCCCGTTCACCGCGTTGTTTCTCCACGCCGATCTCGGCCACCTCACCGGCAACCTGCTCAGCGGCTTGTTCTTCGGAACCTTGGTCGCGCGCTCCATCGGCCCGCTGCGCGCCTGGGCCTTGATCCTGGCCTGCGGCACCGCCGGCAATGCCCTCACCTCGGCCCTCGCCTGGCCGGAACCCTTCGTCTCGCTCGGCGCTTCCACCGCCGTGTTCGGCGCGCTGGGCATTCTATCCGGCCTGGGCGTGGCCTCGCTGCTGCGCGCCCCATTGCGCCTGCCGTGGGCCAGGCTCGCCGCCCCGCTGCTCGCGGGCATCATCCTGCTCGGCTGGCTGGGCGGCGGCGGCCACGACGGCAACACCGACGTGCTCGGCCACATCTGCGGCTTCACCACCGGCCTAACCGCAGGGTTCATCATCGGCCGATTCACCCGGTAGCCGCGCTTTACACGCCTCCTTTGCCCACTTCGATCATATCGGTGACCTCAACGAAAGGATCGTCCACCCTCTGGCCGCTGTTGAAACAGGCGCTGCGGGCACGGACCGTATGATCCAGCAAGCCCCTGCTCCCGCATTCCAGCCTAACGGCAGCGCCGTGGGAAGCCGGATCTTCCGCCCAGCAAAAATCCCACCCCACCCCGCCCGTTCAAGCGGCCCCTACGCGCGCTTCACCTCGGCCACTGCGGGTGCATCGACTGGCGGAAGCGCGAGGGCGGCACGTGGTGAACCGACTTGAAGACGCGCGAAAAGTGGAACGCGTCCTTGAAGCCAAGCAGCGCGGACACCGCCTGGATGGAATGCCCGCCCTCTAACAACAGGCGGGACGCGTGCTCCATCCGCAGGCGTGTTAGAAACCGGTAGGGGCTCTCGTCGTGATAGCGGGCGAAGAGCCGGCACAGATACGGTGCCGCCACGCCGCTGCGCCTGGCGACTGCCTCCAAGGACGCCAGCCCGAGGAAGTTGGCCTCGATGAGCTCGCGCACGCGGGTGTAGGCGGCGAAGGCGGGGGATTCGGTGTTGACTGATTCGGCGGCGTCGTCCCGGCACATGAGCAGCAACTGGCGCGTGATCAAGGAACACAGCGGGCGCGCCAGCCCGGACTTGCGCACCCCGCGGTCAATCAGCGTGTCATAGGTGCGCCGGATCGCTTCGCTTTTCAAACTGCGCGCCACCATCCCCGGCTCAATCCCGTAACGCTCGAAAAAGGGCTCCACCCCGCGCCCGGTGAAACCGACGAAATACTTGCCCATGGGATGCTCGGGCGAGCTCTCGATCTGATGGCTTAACTCCGGACCATACAGGAAAAAGCTCCCCGCCCGGAGATCGTGGCCGCTCTGACCCAGATGCAGCCAGCCACTCCCGCGGTTGACGAATTCCAGGCCATACCACGGGAAATTCTTCCGATCGATCCGATAGTCGGTTTGGCAGCGCTCAAACCCGCCAAAAACCACCGCGAAATCCTCCGCCTCATCCGCCTCCAAAAAAAACAACCGCGAAGACTCGACCTGCGACGAAATGAATGATGTGGCTTCCTTGGCACCGCACATGCGCGAATTGATCACCGCCCCCGCCACCCCCAGCAAGCCAAAATTATCTATTCGATGAATAAATCATCATGCCGCATGAGTCTCGGCCGCGCGCCATCGCCCGTGCTCGCGCAGCCCCCGATTATTTCCTATGCCAAGAAAAAAACGTGACAAACCCATTCCGGAAGTCACGTTTCCCCCTGCGCAGATAGATTTCCCACACGATCATGCAAAAAACAAATCATCCAAAAATCGGCATTCGACCCACCATCGACGGTCGCCTCGGCGGCGTCCGCGAATCCCTGGAAGAACGCACCATGCAACAGGCCAAGGCCGTGGCGGCGCTGTTCGCCGCCGAGCTGCGCTACCCCGATGGCTCTCCCGTCGAATGCGTCATCGCAGACACCTGCATCGGCGGCGTGAAGGAAGCCGCCGACTGCGCCGACAAGTTCCGACTCTCCAACGTGGGCGTCTCGCTGACCGTGACGCCCTGCTGGTGTTATGGCTCGGAAACCATGGACATGGACCCGCACACGCCCAAGGCGGTGTGGGGCTTCAATGGCACCGAACGCCCGGGCGCCGTCTATCTGGCAGCCGTGCTCGCCGGCCACACCCAAAAAGGCCTGCCCGCCTTCGGCATCTACGGCAAGGACGTCCAATCGTCCAGCGACACCGCAATCCCCGCCGACGTGCGCGACAAACTCCTCTCCTTCGCCCAGTGCGGCCTGGCCGTGGCCCTGATGCGCGGCAAAAGCTACCTCTCGATGGGCGGCACCTCGATGGGCATCGCCGGCTCGGTCGTGGATACGAAACTCTGGGAAAAATGGTTCGGCATGCGCGTCGAGGCCATCGACATGAGCGAAATCGCCGGGCGCATGCGCAAAGGCAGCTACGACCCAGCCGAATACGCCAAAGCCCTCGCATGGGTCAAAGCGAACTGCCCGGAAGGCAAGGATTACAACTCGCCGGACACCACCCGCTCGCGCGATCAACTCGACACCGAGTGGCAGGACAGCGTGAAAATGGCGCTTATCGCCCGCGACCTGATGGTCGGCAACCCGGCACTCAAGGAGATGGGCCTAGGCGAGCAAGCCCAGGGCCACAATGCCATCGCCGCAGGCTTCCAGGGCCAGCGCCAATGGACCGACCACTTCCCTAACGGCGACTTCATGGAGGCCGTGCTCAACTCCACCTTCGACTGGAACGGCAAGCGCGCGCCATATATCGTCGCCACCGAAAACGACGCGCTCAACGGCGCGGGCATGCTCTTCGGCTATCTTCTAACCAACACGGCGCAGATCTTCGCCGACCTGCGCACCTACTGGAGCCTGGAGGCCATCGAAACCGCCAGCGGAAAAAAAGTCAGCCACCCGCTCATCGGCGATGGCATCCTCCACCTGATCAACTCGGGCCCGGCCGCCCTGGATGGCACCGGCCAGCAATCCACCGCCGATGGCACGCCGACCATGAAGCCGTTCTGGGAGGTCACCGACACCGAAGTGGACAAGTGCCTCAAAGCCACCACCTGGCACCCGTCGATCACCGAATACTTCCCTGGCGGCGGCATGAGCACGCGCTTCAGCACCCGCGGCGGCATGCCCGCCACCATGATCCGCCTCAACCTCGTCGATGGCCTCGGCCCGGCGCTCCAAATTGCCGAGGGGTACACCGTCGAGCTTCCTGAGGACGTCCACAACGCCCTCGACCAGCGCACCAACCCGACCTGGCCCACCACCTGGTTCTCGCCCATTCTCACCGGCGAGGGCGCCTTCGCCAGCGCCTACGAGGTGATGAACCACTGGGGCGCCAACCACTGCGTGATGACCTGCGGCCACGTCGGCCACTTGTATCTAACGCTCGCCTCGATGCTGCGCATCCCGGTGTACATGCACAACGTCTCCGAGGACCGTGTCTTCCGCCCGAGCGCCTGGCGCTCCTTCGGCACCGCCGATCTTGAAGGCGCGGACTTCCGCGCCTGCGCCAACTACGGCCCGCTCTACGGCAAGGCCTGATCGAATCCATCCCAACGCGGCTGCGTCATGCGAGATGCGGCCGCGTTTTCACCCACCGCCGGCAACCCGCGGCACCCACGTGTTGCGCCATAGCAAAATGACACCGGGGCGATTTTCTTGAGGCTGGTGGTTGCGCCATAATTCATGACACCCGGCGTTGCTTGGTTTTGGGGCGAATGGGGCTGCTGATTAGCTCCTTT
>Ga0114958_10000860_pt1 | contig 25160 bp, 24 predicted proteins | sample C_130208_EF_Meta_FD_89577 | JGI IMG/M metagenome (GOLD analysis project Ga0114958, IMG submission 89577) | Freshwater microbial communities from Lake Croche, Canada to study carbon cycling - C_130208_EF_MetaG | ecosystem: Environmental > Aquatic > Freshwater > Lake | place: Lake Croche, Canada... | reverse complement strand
ACTCGAGTCTCGCTGTCGCGGGTCTCGCGCGGGATTCCAATGCGCATCGACTTCTCCGAAGATAATCTGTAATAGTGCGGCAGTTTACCTGTTTTGACTCCGAAACTTGTTATTTCCTGACTGGGAAATTGCTTTGTGACACGAGAAGTATCAAGTTTTGGTAATCGGATGAAGATCTGCCGCAGACAAGAGGTATCAGGCTTAGCGCCATGGTGCCGCAGTTTGGGTGCGCCACAGCTCAATAATGTTCAAAGATAGAGACTAGCGAAGCGACTACAATTTAAGTGATATGGATTCTTTAGCATCTTCACGCCCCGACGGGCGTAAAAAACGAGTCGTGGTCGGCATGTCCGGCGGTGTTGACTCGTCTGTGACGGCCTGGCTGTTAAAAGAACAAGGCTATGAGGTCATTGGCCTTTTCATGAAAAACTGGGAAGACGATGACGATTCTGAGTACTGTTCAACGCGGCAAGACTGGCTTGATGCGGCAAGTGTGGCCGATGTGGTGGGCGTGGATATCGAAGCGGTAAATTTTGCGGCCGAATACAAAGATCGAGTATTTGCCGATTTTTTACGCGAGTACTCTGCTGGCCGCACCCCTAATCCAGATGTCTTATGTAACGCCGAAATCAAATTTAAAGCCTTTTTAGATCACGCCCTGAGCCTGGGCGCCGACCACATCGCCACAGGTCACTATGCACGCGTGCGCGCCGTGCAGGGGCCACTCGGCAAGCGTTACCAACTTTTGAAGGCGCTTGATCACACCAAAGACCAAAGTTATTTTTTGCATCGATTGAACCAGGCACAATTGGCGCAAACTTTGTTTCCGTTGGGAGACATTACCAAAGACGAGGTTCGTCGTATTGCCCACAGTATTGGTCTGCCCAACGCCGCAAAAAAAGACTCAACCGGCATCTGTTTTATTGGCGAACGCACCTTTCGTGAGTTTTTAAATCGCTATATGCCGACCGACCCAGGTCCAAACCTCACGCAATCAGGCGAGCGCGTTGGCACGCATCACGGCTTGTCGTTTTACACCCTTGGTCAGCGCAAAGGCTTAGGGATTGGGGGTGTAAAAGGCCATCAGCAAGCCGATGGCACGGGTCCGGTGTGGTACGTGGCGCGTAAAGATATGGCCACGAATACGCTTTACGTCGTAGAAGGTCATGACCACGCTTGGTTGCTATCGCTCTCGCTACGGGCGGGACAGGTGAGTTGGGTTGATGAACAGGCCCCAACGCCTGGGGCGTATGCCGCAAAAACGCGTTATCGGCAGTCTGACGCAGGTTGCGTGCTTGGCGCGGCCAATGAACAAGAGGTCGCCACGAGCGGTGCGCTGAGCGGCTCTTTTGCTGTTGCAGATGGGGATGGGCCGTATCCCGCCTTTAAGCTCAGCTTCACCGAGCAGCAGTGGGCCGTAACGCCCGGGCAGTCGGCGGTGTTATATGACGGCGATATTTGCCTGGGTGGCGGCATTATTGTTTGAGCGCATTGCTACTATAGGCTAAAGCGCTGGCAGCCTTAAGCGGCGGGCGGTGCGGTCTCAATAAAACTGTGTCGAGTCATTAATTTTTTGTCTAGACGGGCTAGGTTAGGGTGATTGCTGCGCCAGTCGATGTGTGCAAATCGTAAATCCATATAGCCCGTTACACATCCGACAGCGATATCGGCAAGTGTGTAGCTAATGCCCAGACAAAAGTTTTGCTCGCCCAAGCCTGTTTCCATGGCGCTTAACGCAGCATGGATTTTGCCGTACTGGCGCTCAATCCATTCAGGGCTTTGCTGCCCCGCGGGTCGTTGTTGTTCTTTGACAATTGAAATGCAGGCGTCGAGTGTGCCGTCGGCCAAGGCTTCCCAACATTTGACGGCTGCGCGTTCGCGACCACCTTTGGGGATCAGACTGCCAACGGGCGATAGCGTATCCAGATACTCAACGATGACACGCGAATCAAACAAGGCGCTGCCATCATCTGTCACCAGGCAGGGCACCTTGCCCAAAGGGTTATGTTCTTGAATGCGGGTGTCGGCGTCCCAAACATTTGCGTTTTCTGATTGATAATCGAGTTTTTTTTCAATCAGGACAACACGTACTTTTCGTACGTATGGGCTCGTAGGCGAAGAAAGCAGTTTCATGATGTGAGGCGTACCGCAAGTTTTGAGTCGAAGGTATTACGGCCAGTTTAAGCACGCAGTGATACATTTTGCGCAAAACTGCAAAAGCGAGCTAAAACTGCAACTAAATGAGTGTATAGCCTGATTGCCGAAGTAGGGTACCAACCGGGGTGATAAACTTGTCTTGATCTACTTTGTGGTTTTTTTTACTTGTTTTTGTCGTTTTTTTGAGCAATACCCCATATGAAAATCAACTCAGCGCTGAATGCTTTGAACGCCGTTTCGCCACTTGACGGACGTTACGCTTCGCGGTGCGAGTCGTTGCGACCATTATTGTCAGAAGCGGGCTTTATGGCCCATCGTGTCGAGGTCGAATTGGCGTGGCTTGTTGGCTTGTCTGAGGCAGGGTTGACAGAGTTAAACGCTTTTTCGGCTGAGGCCAGAGCCCGCTTGCAAGCGATTGTGACCAACTTTTCTGAGGCCGACGCCGAACGTATCAAACAGATCGAGCGCGTTACCAATCACGACGTCAAAGCTGTTGAGTACTGGCTAAAAGAGCAAGTGGCAGGCGATCAAGAGCTTGAAGCAGCGGGTGAGTTTATTCATTTTGCCTGTACCTCTGAAGATATCAACAACACTTCGCACGCCTTGATGCTGAGCCGTGCCCGCGACCAGGTGGTTGTGCCTCAGCTGCAAAAACTGTTGGCCGCCGTGCAACATATTGCACACACACAAGCCGCACAGCCGATGCTTGCGCGCACGCACGGCCAACCGGCTACGCCAACGACCCTGGGCAAAGAGTTTGCTAACGTGGCCGCGCGCCTGCGCGACGCCCTCGCCAACATACAAGCTGTGGTGCCGCTCGCAAAGATGAACGGCGCCACCGGCAACTACAACGCGCACATGTCAGCGTACCCCGAGATCGACTGGCCTCGATTTAGCGGCAAGGTGTTGGCTGAGCTGGGCTTAAAGCAAAATGCACACACGATTCAGATCGAACCGCATGACTGGATGGCCGCATTGTTTGATGCGATCGCCCGTACCAACACGATTTTGATCGACTTAAACCGCGATATCTGGGGCTACATTGCGCTTGGTTTTTTCAAGCAACGCCTCAAAGAAGGCGAAGTGGGTTCATCGACGATGCCGCACAAGGTCAACCCGATCGATTTTGAAAACGCCGAGGGTAACTTAGGGCTGGCAAACGCCTTATTACGTCATCTCTCTGAAAAACTACCGATCTCGCGCTGGCAGCGTGATTTGACCGACTCAACCGTGCTGCGCAACTTAGGCGTGGCACTTGGCTATTGCCTGGTAGCGTATGACTCGTGCTTGCGTGGCTTAGGCAAACTTGAGGTCAATGCCGCCGCGATTGATGCTGATCTAAACCGGTGCTGGGAAGTGTTAGCCGAACCTATTCAAACGGTGATGCGTCGTTATGGCTTGCCGCAGCCCTATGAGCAACTTAAGGCACTTACGCGCGGCAAAGGGATTACGCAAGAGGCCTTGCATGAATTCATTTCTGGCTTAGCGTTGCCCGCTGAGGTTAAAACACGGATGTTGGCGATGACGCCGCGCAACTATATTGGCATGGCGCAGGTGCTTGCTAAAACTGTTGAGTAATTGTAAAAATACCGGCACAGAATCGCTTTAATTGGCCCAAATAGTCACCTTCTCTGAGAGAGTTATGAAAAAAATTAAGTCGCTGTTTTTAGCTTTAAGCGTTTGTGCACCGCTATTCACACAAACTGTACAAGCGCAGTTTGCTAAGCCCGAAGCCGCAATCGAATATCGCCAGTCAGCCCTCACGTTAATCAGCTCACATTTTGGTCGCATGCAGCCAACGATTAAAGGTGCAACGCCGTATGACGCAGCTGCGATCAAAGCAAACGTTGATCTTTTAAAAACCTTATCGGTTTTGCCTTGGGCTGCGTTTCCTGCAGGCAGCCAGGCTGGTAGCAGTGCCAAGCCTGAAGTCTGGTCAGATGCTGCTGGTTTTAAACAGGCACAGCAAAAGTTTGAGGCGGCTGTTGTAAAGTTGTCTGACGTGTCAGGCAGTGGCGATCTTGAAAAACTGCGTTCGGCCTTTGGCGACGTCGGTGCAAGTTGCAAAGCCTGTCACGATTCTTACCGCGTTAAAAAATAAAGTCGAATCTCTGAGCTGAGCCGGCTTTAGGCTTTTGTACGACTTTAGGTTTTTGTACTACTGCACCCCAAGCGATGGACAGCGAGCCAATGCTTGGGGTGTTTTTCGTGCAGGTTCAAAAGTTTAAGGGTGAGGCGCTGCTCACTCAAGGCTTCAAGAACGGCAGCACAGTTTTTAGATACTGCTCTGGAATCTCGGTGGGCGGGATGTGGGCAGAGGGCACCGTGACAAGCTTGGCGCCTTTGATGCGATCAACCAACGCCTGGCCTCGTGCTAACGGAGTCGATAAGTCAAAGTCGCCAACCACCACAAGTGCGGGGATCTGGATATTTGCCAGGCGGGGGTACAAATCCATATCGCGAATCGCAGCACAACAACCTGCGTAGCCGTGCGCGGCGTGCGACAGAGCTGTATTGCGCACACGCTTTAATTCAATCGTGTTTTTGGCGACAAAGTCTGGGGTAAAAAAGCGCCCAATCACGCCTTCAATAATTGCTGGCATACCACCTTGTTTGAGTGCGGCCATGCGAGCGTCCCAGATGCCTGCATCAAACTCTGCAGAGGTATTGCTCAGCACCACATGACGCAGGCCCGTGGGCTTGCGCGCAGCAAGTTCCATACCAACCATACCTCCCAGCGAAATACCCCAATAGTCATAAGAGCTTAGGCGAGCGGCTGCAATCACAGCTTGAGCGTCATCCGTGAGCTGCGCCAAAGAATAATCGCCTTGAGGTGCCTCAGAACCACCATGGCCGCGCATGTCGTAACGCACTACATAAAACTCTTGCATCAGTGCGTTGAGCATCGGATCCCACAGCGAGTGATCCGTGCCTAAAGAGTTACCTAGCACGAGTGCTGGTCGCGTTACGTCGCCGTCCCCGCGCCAATAAATACGACAGGATCCGTTTGTGACGATTGGCATGAGACTTTCCTTAAAAAATTAAATGTTGAAAAAGATATTAACTCGCGTTGAACGCGAGACGAATGAGCCACCAGGCCAGTGCGCTTAGGGTGAGCGCGAGTAATACGGCAAAAGCGCGCACGCGCCAGTCGTCTTGGGCAGGAACGGTGTTAAGGGGCACGGCCTCGGCCCGCTTATCGCCATGCACCATGGGCATGATCAGACGTTGGCCTTTATAGGTATAAAAGGCGATCGCACTCAAATGCAGCCCAATCGCTGCGTATAGAAACACTTCATTGAATTGGTGCAAGCCGGTCAGGCGCTCTGACCAAGCGCTGCTGACCATGGCGGCAAAGGGCCCCTGCGTCAGAATGTCGTCGTTGGCGAACAAACCACTGACGCCTTGCCAGCCGATAATCGCTAGCAAGCCAAAGACTGACCAAGCACCCAACGGGTTGTGGCCGGCGCTTGTGCCAGCACTTGAAATAGGTGTTTTGAAGTATGCCCATGTTTTGCGCGGCGAGGCATAAAACTGCGCAAAACGCGCGTAGCGTGGCCCAACCAAACCCCAAAGAACCCTGAAGGTCACCAGAGCAAGCGACGCAATGCCTAAACGCACATGCCACTCCATCCAAAGCCCTCCAAGCTTAACAGTCACAATCGCGCCGGTGACGCAGAGCGCCAGTGCAACGTGAAAGAGTCGCGTGGGTAAATCCCAGATCCGAATTGTTTTTTTTGTTTGTGGCATGAAATCAGCAATTTCAAAGCAAGCTAAGCAAGCGCAGCAAGCGCTCAAGCACTTGGGTGCAGCGATGATAACCTCGAAGGGCTTGTCAATGCACGATGCACTTGCCTTTGCGAAGCCAATCACCATTGCGGTGCGTTTTTATCAAGTTAAAGGCCTTTGCACCAAGTTCGTGCGGCTTGTGCTCCGATCACGCCTTTAAACAAGGCATCACTTGCAAGGGCGCCCCACAGTCTTGCCCCATTATGAGTCTTTTTTTAAAGTTGGCACGCTATTTGCTTTGTCATTCATAACAAGTCTCAACGCAAAGGGTGCCCACGGTGTCATTATTTTCAAATCCATTCGATTCGAACGTTCGTTTGCGCTGCGCTTGCGGCCAGCATCAGTCTGAAGCTGAGCATCAAGCCAGCACGGCGCTGCTCGCGCAGGGTTCAACAGACGCGTTGACCTCGCGTGTTGTTGAACAAGCCGTCATGCGCGCGGTGTTTCCTGAGGACGGCATGCGTCGGCGCTTTTTGCAAGCGGTGGGCGCACCGACCGCGTTGGCGGCGCTGTCAGCGTTGTTTCCGTTAGCGGCCGCCAAAGAAGCTTTTGCACAAGGTGGCAAACTAGAGAAAACAGACTTAAAGATCGGCTTTATCCCAATTACCTGCGCGACGCCAATCATTATGGCTGACCCGATGGGGTTCTACAAGCGTCAGGGTTTAAGCGTTGAAGTGATCAAGACCGCAGGCTGGGCCGTGATTCGCGACAAGACGATGAACAAAGAATACGATGCCGCCCATATGCTTTCGCCAATGCCAATTGCGATTTCAATTGGCGCGGGCGCAGCACCAACGCCTTACACGGTGCCTGCGATTGAAAACATAAACGGTCAAGCGATCACGCTTGCCATGAAGCACAAAGACAAGCGCAATCCAAAAGACTGGAAAGGCTTTAAATTTGCGATCCCATTTGACTATTCGATGCACAATTATTTGTTGCGCTACTACCTTGCTGAACGTGGCCTGGACCCTGATCGCGATGTGCAAATTCGTGTGGTGCCTCCGCCAGAGATGGTTGCAAACTTGCGTGCTGACAATATCGACGGGTTTTTAGGCCCCGATCCTGTTAACCAGCGTGCCGTCTTTGATGGTGTCGGGTTTATCCATATCCTGTCAAAAGAGTTGTGGGATGGTCATCCGTGCTGCGCGTTTGCAGCCAGCAAAGAGTTTGTAACCAGTAACCCCAACACGTATGGTGCGCTGTTGCGTGCAATTGTCGAAGCTACCGCCTACGCGCAGAAAGCTGAAAACCGTAAAGAAATTGCTGCAGCGATTTCAACCCCCAATTACTTGAACCAACCGCTTACGGTGGTTGAGCAGGTGCTGACAGGCACCTTTGCCGATGGTCTCGGTGGTGTTAAAAAAGTACCAGACCGCGCTGGCTTCGATCCGTTTCCTTGGGAGTCTTTTGCGATATGGATCTTGACTCAGATGCAACGTTGGGGCCAAATCAAAGGCGAAGTCGACTACCAAAAAATTGCACGAGAGGTATTTTTGGCGACCGATGCGCGCCGTGCGATGGAACAAGCCGGCTTAGTCGCGCCAACCGCCAACACAAAATCGATCACCGTGATGGGTAAGGTGTTCGACTCAAGTAAGCCCAAAGAGTATCTCGACAGCTTTGTGATCAAGAAGGTTTAAGGGTCATGCTTAAAAGCGAAAAACTGCGTGCATTGATTTTGTCGTTGTTGATTTTAGGGGTGTTTTTAGCAGCTTGGCAGATCGGGACCATGCCATTTACCAGCACTCAGACTGTCGATGACGAGTATGCCAAGCTAGTGGGGTCGGCGGCGTCTACAGGGCAAAAGTCAGCGTTTCCCACCCCTAGTGACGTTGGTCGTAAATTGGTCGAGCAACTCTCTGATCCTTTCTATGACAAAGGGCCTAACGACAAAGGCATCGGAATTCAGTTGGCGTGGTCGGTCGGCAGGGTCGCCTTGGGCTTTGGTTTGGCCGCACTGGTGGCAGTGCCGTTGGGTTTTTTGATTGGTATGTCTCGTTTGGTGTTTCAAGCGCTTGATCCCTTTATTCAAGTGCTAAAGCCGATTTCGCCCCTGGCATGGATGCCGCTTGCGCTGTTTACGTTGAAAGATTCGGGAGTCTCGGCCATCTTTGTCATTTTTATCTGTTCGATCTGGCCGATGCTCATCAACACAGCCTTTGGCGTAGCCTCGGTGCGCAAAGAATGGATTGATGTGTCGCGCACACTTGAAGTCAGCCCTTTGCGCAAAGCGTTGCTGGTGATCTTGCCCGCGGCCGCCCCCACGATTATGACCGGCATGAGAATTTCGATCGGGATTGCGTGGCTAGTGATCGTAGCCGCCGAGATGTTGGTGGGTGGCACAGGTATTGGGTATTTTGTTTGGAACGAATGGAACAACCTCTCGATCGCTAATATTTTAGTTGCAGTGTTTTTGATCGGCGTGATTGGCATGTTGTTGGATTTGTGCTTTGCGCGTTTGCAAAAAGCGGTGACTTATCGTGATTGATTTTGATAACGTTCAAATAGCCGAGTTGCACCTCGAGTCACTCACGCAGCTTTCACTCAGCGGTGAACAGTCGTGACAAATTCATGTGGCGTTCAATTGAGGGAGTGCGTCTAAGATGCAAAATTTTGTGCAAGTTCAAGGCTTAAAGCAGTCGTTTCCAAGCCCTGGTGGTGAAGGCGAGTTGGTGGTGTTTGAGAATATCAATTTCGATATTGCCAAAGGTGATTTTGTTTGCATCATTGGTCATTCAGGCTGCGGCAAGACGACGATCTTAAACGTGCTTGCGGGGCTCGAAGAGCCAACTGGCGGGCACGCCTTTATCGACGGGCGCGAAATCTCAGGCCCCAGCCTCGATCGTGGTGTGGTGTTTCAAGCGCACGCACTGATGCCCTGGATGACGGTGCACGCCAATATCGCTTTTGCGGTGCGCTCAAAATGGCCAGATTGGACGCGCGCGCAGGTTGATCAACACGTGCAGCAATTTATTGACATGGTGCACCTGCAAGGTTCAGAAAATAAAAAGCCCTCGCAACTTTCGGGCGGCATGAAACAACGCGTCGGTATAGCGCGTGCCTTTGCGATTCAGCCTAAGATGTTGCTACTTGATGAGCCTTTTGGTGCGCTCGATGCGTTGACGCGCGGCAACATCCAAGATGAGTTGGTGACAATTGTGCGTCAAACCAAACAAACCGTCTTCATGATTACACACGATGTGGATGAAGCGATTTTATTATCAGACAAAATATTTTTGATGAGCAATGGCCCGCGCGCTCAACTCGCCGAAATCGTGAGCAACCCCTTGTCGCGTGATCGCACCCGGGCCACGATGCACCATGATCCAAAGTTTTACGAAGTGCGTAACCACTTGATTGATTTTTTAGTACATCGGTCAAAAACCTTTGCTTCGTCGGGATCCGTCTCAGCCTGAGCGATCTGGGCGTTTAATAGTAAGTAGTTTGGATATATTTTTTTTAATTCAGGAGATCTATATGGCCGTCGCCAAGGCAGTTGCTAAACCGATGACACGCGAAGACGTGACCGATTTGATTTATTCAGCCAAAGTACAAAAAGGCATTAAGTGGGCGGATATTTCAAAAAAGCTTAAGCTTTCAAAAGAGTGGACAACTGCTGCCTGTTTAGGGCAGATGACACTTTCTAAGGCGCAAGCCACGATTATCGGCAAGACTTTCGGTCTGCCAGCTGAAGCGGTCGCCTTATTGCAAGTCGTTCCGTACAAAGGTTCATTGCGCAGTTCGGTGCCCACTGACCCGCTGATTTATCGTTGGTACGAAATCGTCAGTGTGTATGGCACAACAATCAAAGAACTCATCCACGAAGAGTTTGGCGACGGTATCATGAGTGCGATCGACTTCTCGATGGACATCAAGCGTGAACCCGATCCAAAAGGCGATCGCGTAAATGTGGTCTTGTCGGGTAAGTTCTTACCCTATAAGCAGTACTAAGACACAAATTTCTGTTTGGCTTGACCAAGGCGACAGTGCTTTTTGTCGCCTTTTCGACTTTTTGGTTATAGTGTTTAAGCGTGAGTACCTCCTTCGCAATCTCGCCTGAGCTTGGGGATTTTTTTATTTTTCAAGATAACAAGTCTAAATATGCGCTTTGGCGACACCATCATGCAGTGGTCTGAGCAATTGGCTCAGTTCAGCGAGCCTCACTGGGCCGAGAAGGGGCAGTTGACTGCCACATATTTGACGGATGCACATCTGGCAACGGGGCGCTGTTTAAGTGCGCTGATGCTTGAGGCAGGCTTTGACGAGGTATCCACTGATGCTGTGGGCAATATCGTCGGGGTGTATCACGGTCAGTCTGCGACGGCGCCACGTTTACTGACGGGCTCGCATTATGACACCGTGCGCAATGGTGGTAAATATGATGGCCGCTTGGGGATTTTGGTGCCTGTTGCAGCGGTTCGCGACTTAGCGCAACGCAAACAGCGTTTGCCCTTCGGGATCGAGGTGGTGGGCTTTGCTGAAGAAGAAGGCCAGCGCTATCGCGCAACGTTTTTGGCGGCCAGTGCGCTGACGGGCTCTTTTGATCCCGCCTGGTTTGCTCAAGTCGATTCTGAGGGTGTCACGATGCAGCAGGCGATGGAGCAAGCTGGCTTACCTGGCACACTTGATTCTATTGTCGCTCTTAAGCGTGATCCGAATAAGTATTTAGGCTTTGTTGAAGTTCATATCGAGCAAGGCCCAGTTTTGTGTGAAGGGGGCTTGCCGTTAGGGGTGGTCACCTCAATTAACGCGGGTATCCGAGCGACTTGTAAAACGATCGGTATGGCAGCCCACGCTGGCACCACCCCAATGTTGATGCGACAAGACGCCATGCTGGCCGCGGCTGAAATCAGTTTGATGGCCGAGCAGCGTGCCCTTGCCGATGCTGATTCGGTTGCGACTGTGGGTCAGTGTCAAGTGCCGGGCGGGTCGATTAATGTCATTCCAGGCGAGTGCGCGTTTACCTTAGACATGCGCGCACCGACTGATCAACAACGTGATGCCCTGGTCGGCGACATCCTCGAACAAGCGCAGCTGATCGCTGCGCGCCGACAGGTTAAATTTGAATATACCGAGGTGATGCGTGCGGCTGCAGCACCTTCTTCGATTGCCTGGCAACAGCGCTGGGAGCGCGCCGTGGCTGCTGTCGGTCAACCCGTATTCAAGTTAAATAGCGGGGCAGGGCACGACGCCATGAAGCTTCACACGATCATGCCTCAAGCAATGCTATTTGTGCGCGGTGGCAATCGCGGCATCAGTCACAATCCCCTTGAAATCATTACCGCTGCAGATGCCGATTTGTCCGTGCAAGCGTTTATTGCTTTACTAGATGATATGGTCGCTCGGCCTGAATAACGTTTGAATCCTAAACCCTGAACTTTGAGTCCTAAATCGCGAATGACCATCACCGACTACAACCGTCTTGATCAATGGATCGATGCGCACTTTGATGAACAAGTGGCATTTTTACAGTCGGTGCTCTCAGTACCGACCGACACACCGCCAGGCAACAATACGCCGCACGCCGTGCATACGGCAGCGTTACTCAAAAAATATGACATGCAGGCACAGGCACACGAAGTGCCGGCAGACGTGGTGCACGCAGCGGGGCTCGAATCCATCACTAACCTAATCGTTAAGCGCCAATATGGGCAGGGGGGGCGTGTGCTTGCGTTGAACGCGCATGGCGATGTGGTGCCCCCTGGTGACGGCTGGACATATCCACCTTACGCAGGCGAAGTGCACGACGGCAAAATCTACGGCCGTGCGGCGGCTGTCAGTAAGTGCGATTTTTCAACCTACGTGTTTGCGGTGCGGGCACTTGAGTCGTTAGGCGTGCCGCTTAAAGGGCGCATTGAGCTTCAATTTACCTACGACGAAGAGTTTGGGGGCGAACTCGGCCCCGGTTGGTTGCTAAAAAATAAGCTCACTCAACCTGACCTGGCCATTGCCGCAGGCTTTAGTTATCAAATCATCACCGCCCACAACGGTTGCTTGCAACTTGAAGTGACGGTAAATGGCAAGATGGGTCATGCCGCTGTGCCAACCTCTGGGGTCGACGCACTTCAAGCGGCCGTCAAAATCATGAATGCCTTGTACGCCTTAAACGATACGTACAAATCAATCAGCAGTCAGGTGCCGGGCATTAATCATCCTTACCTAAATATCGGTTTGATCAACGGTGGCACCAATACCAACGTCATCCCCGGCAAAGTGGTGCTCAAACTTGATCGCCGTATGATCCCTGAAGAAGATCCAGCGCAAGTTGAACAGAGCTTGCGCGACACCATTGAAAAAACTTGGCAAGCCATGCCAGGGATCACGGTACAGACTCGCAGAATTTTGCTTGCACGTGCCCTCAAACCGCTAGGCGGTAGCGATGCCTTGGTGGGTGCGTTACAACAACACGCAAAGGCTATTTTTCATGAAGACGTGCCAGCGTGCGGCACACCTTTGTATGCGGATGCGCGTCTGTATTGCGAGGCCGGTGTACCCGTTGTGTTGTATGGCGCAGGGCCACACACAGTTCAAGAGAGTCGTGCTAAACAGCCCGACGAGCGTTTAGAGCTTGAAGATCTCAGGCGCGCAACCAAAGTGATTGCACGTACCTGTTTGGATTTGATGAAATAGCCTGCACAACGTACACGACAAGCTGCTGTAGCTTAATCGGGCTGAATATTTTTTTCGCGAATCAAACGGGCCCATTTTTCTGAATCTTTTTTAAGCAAAGCGCCAAGCTCTTGCGGGGTTGAGCTCGCGGGCAGGGTGCCTGAAGCCAAAAGACGCTGCTTAACGGATTCAGTTTCAAGCGTGCGTTTAACTGCGGCATTGACGCGGTTAATGATGTCGGCCGGAGTGTCTTTGGTCGTAAACAACGCGTACCAGTTGTCTGAATCGACGCCATCAATGCCGATTTCTTTAAAGGTTTGAACATCCGGAAACAAGGGATGTCGCGTTTCAGCAGCCATCGCAATAGGTTTGAGTTTGCCTGCGCGAATGTTGTTCACCAGACCTGGAACGTCACCAAAGAAAGCATCCACGTGCCCAGCCATCACATCTGTAATCGCGGGTGCTGCGCCTTTGTATGGCACGTCCACGAAGTTTGCTTTGGTTGCAGCCGCCAGTAAGGCTGCGGCTAAGTGAGGCACACTACCCATGCCTGAGTTGGCCATGGTCGTACGGTTTTTCATCGCATATTCAATAAAGTCTTTTGGCCCGCTAGCCGGGTGCTTAGGGTTGACGACCAACATTTCATCGTTACGCGCTACCAGCGAAACCGGTGCCAAATCTACTTGTGGGTTGTAAGGCAGTTTAGGGTAAAGGCTAGGATTAATCGCGACAGCGCCCGTACTGCTAAACCAAAATACCGTGCCATCGGGTGGCGACTTAATCACATATTCAGCCGCGATAATCCCATTGGCACCCGGCTTGTTTTCAACGATTACTGTTTGGCCGAGTTCTTTGCCCAAGGTTTCGCTAATGTTGCGTGCCACAAAATCATTCGGCCCGCCTGGCGGAAACGCCACAATCAAACGCACTGAGGCTGTTTGCGCAAGACTGCAGGTTGCAAACGCGCACAACGCAAGCGTACCTAAAAAACGGCGCAGTTTTGTTAAAGCAAAGGCAGGCTTAAAGTGTGCAGCTGAGTTAGAAAGATTCATGGTGATCCTTAGAAGGGGCGGTTTAACTAAATAGCCTGCTGCTGTGGCTGCCGGTGGTCTTGGCATCGGGCTTTGCGATTCAGGGCGCTTTGTGTTGACTGTGTAGAGACCTGCTCAGATTGTTGTAAGCATGCTTCAACTGCAGCGTGCCGACATTCCCCCATCCACCAAAATCTCAGTGCCGGTGACAAAACGCGACTCGTCCGAGGCCAAATACACCGCAGCATTCGCCGTATCGCGCCCATCACCCATAAAGGGCAGGGGGATACGTGATTGGCGCTGTTCAAGTAACTGGCTTACATCGCCGCCTGCGCGCTGCCCAGCGAGCCGAAACTCTACCATCGGCGTGTGCAACTGACCCGGGATGATGGTGTTGACCCGAATGCCTTTTTTGGCGTACTGCATCGCCACCACGCGCGATAGCTGAATCACGCCGGCTTTTGTCGCCGCGTAGGCAACTTGTGCCGAGCCTGTCCAGCGAATGCCCGAGGTTGAAGCGATATTGATGATGCCGCCTGAGCCTTGCGCTTCCATGATGGGTAGCACATGTTTACAGGTTAAAAAGACGCTTTTGAGATTGCTATCCACCTGCGAATCCCATACTTCTTCAGACATTTCAACTGGGCCACCTGCAGCCGAACCACCCACGTTATTGACCAAGATATCAATGCGCCCAAAGCGCTTGACACAAGCATTCACTGCCTCAAGGATGCTGTCGGTTTTGGTGACGTCGCAAAAGCTGGTTTCAATTTCACTATGCGCGGCTTTGACGTTAGCAATGGTCTCGGTCATTCGGTCTAGTTCACGATCTACGCCATAAATTTTTGCGCCTTCTTCAGCAAAGCGCGTGGCAATCGCCCGACCATTGCCCCAGCCTGGGCCCACTGAGCCAGCGCCCATGATTAAGGCGATTTTTCCTTCAAGACGGTTTGACATGGTGTGATCCTTAAGCTGAAAAGCGATATAAACGTTGTGGGTTGTCGACCATCAACTGGTGCAACACATCAGGCTTGGGGGCAATCGCAGCCAGCGAGCTCACCAGTTCGCCGTCATCTGGCACGTGGGTGTGATTAGGGTGCGGCCAGTCGCTGCCCCAAACGCAGCGATCGGTATAGTTGCGCACCAGATAGTTGGCAAACGGGATGCCTTGCTGGTAAGGCGGCTTTGAATCAATGCGGTCAATGCCGCTGACTTTCACCATAAAGCCTGGTAGCTCTAACAACCGGCAAAAGTCTTGAAAATGCGGGTGCTCGATTCCCTGACTGGCCTCTACCCGACCCATATGATCCATCACAACAGGCACGGCTGATTGCTTGAGCAAAGGCATTAAATCTTTGGCGTATTGGGCATGCAACTGCAGTTGCAAGTGCATGCCCAACGGTTCAAGGCGTTTGGTTAAGGCGATGATTTGCTCAGGGGTCTCATGCACTTTGTAGCCCGGCATAAAGTGAAACCGCAGGCCTCTAAAACCAACAGCGGCCAAACGCTTGAGCTCTGCGTCGGTGACATCGATTTGAACCAGTGCAATGCCCAGATAGCGCCCTTTGGCGGCCTGCATCGCGTCTTCAACCACGCTGTTGTCATAGCCGTGTAAAAGGGTGTTCACGATGACGCAGCGATCGATGCCAAGTTTTTTGTGCAAGGCAAAGAGGGTTTCTTTAGGGGCGTCAACGGGCGTAAAACCACGCGATTCTGCGTACAGAAACTTATTCGCAGGGCCAAAAATATGTACGTGCGAGTCGGTAGCACCCGCCGGCAGTTTGATTTTTGCATCAGACGGGTTACGTGAAAAGGTCAAAATCGGTTCGGTCATGGCGCGTCTCAAGTGTTGTGATGGGCATTCGCCTATTTGGGGCTATTTTGACATAGGGCGGGGCTCGCCAAGCTGCGAAGTTAGGCAAAAAATGTTACGATCGTCGTCTTTGGCGAATTTGCCCAAAAAGGCGCATTAGCTCAGCCGGTTAGAGCGACGGAATCATAATCCGCAGGTCCCCTGTTCGAATCAGGGATGCGCCACCAGTAAAATCAATGGTCTCAAGGCAGAAATGCCCTGGGGCCGTTTTTATTTGTGGGCTCTATCCCATGCACTACCTCATCAACGTGGAATTAACGGTTTTACGCGACAGCTGGGGCAGGTGTGACGCGCATAGGCTTAAGCTTAAACTGCTGAGCGGCTTGCCACATGTCGTAGGCGGATTGTTGTGCCAGCCATAGAAGTGCCTCGCCGCCGCGTTCTTTGCCGAGCCATGCCTCAATACGCAAGGCCATCTCGGGCGAGATTGCAGCACGTAATTTTTCAAGTTAGTTGTCGCCTAAATGTGGCTCAAACTGCTTTTTTAATCAGATATGCGCCACCAAAATTTTCAGGCTCTACTCCGTCATCGGGATGAGCAGTATTCATCAAAATCTCACTCTGTGGTAACGAAAATGTCTCTTGCGTGACTTCAATTATCACTGGCGTGACTACATCAAGTCTCTAATTCAACCCTTTACTTTGCGGATTTTTAGTGAACTTAGCTAAATACTTGTTGGGCACCTGTCTAACGTTAATTTTTTCAGCAACCGCCATGGCCCAAAGCCTTTTGGATTTAATGGCGCGACAGCCTTCATACGACATGATGCTGATTATTAAGCAAGACTTCAACAGTGGGTCAGTTGACTTGGCACTTGAATCAAAAAAGAGATGCCCAAAGAAACCGTGTAAATAACCTGTGCGTTTAACAAGAGGCCAGCAAGTGTCTAGCAAATTACTAGCGATTCACTTTTAGCGTACGGTTCGCGTTTGACACAAAGTGGTCTAGCTTCCAAAATTGTAGTGACACGTACACGTGACTTTGCTATCGTGAGCGCCTTCAACGAATAGTTTTTCTGGCCGGATAGGGTGATGTCATGCGTTGCTGTAGATTAGGTGTTATCGCGTTAGTTTTAGTTGTTGGCGCCTGTGCGTCCCCAGCAGGTACGTGGCTCAAAAGCGGAGCAACTCAACTTCAGGTTGATCAAGATAGTTACACTTGTCTGCGACAGGCACAGCAACCATACGGCTATAGCGTTGGGGGCTATGGATGGCGCGGTAACGGTGAATCGTTTGGTGTTGGCACCAACAAAGAGCTCTACGCTGCTTGCATGAAGGCGCAAGGATACTCTTGGCAGCCAAGTGCTCCAGTCTCTAAATGACGCCAGAGCCGTTCACAAACTTACTCGGCTTTCATCACTCCTTCTCGCTTACTCGCTGCGATGTTGGCCTAGTGTTGGACGTGCGCTATCGAGCCTAGTGCAGCGCCTCCTCGATCGCCCACTAATCTTCGTGACTATTGGGCGACAAACAAGTCAGTAAAAAAAATTAATAATAGATTGGTCATGGCCATGCAATATTCGACGGTTAACTTGATCCGTTGATGTTCATTTCGATGAATCGTTGCTGCTTGGTTCATCTTCGGATTGTTGTCGTATGGATTTCGCTTTCATTGCGTCGTTGCTTGCAACGGGTGCACTCGCTGGCTTGCTTGCAGGATTGCTTGGTTTAGGGGGCGGTACACTTTTAGTGCCGGCGTTGACGTTCTTACTATCGTGGCGAGGCCTAGAGCCCAGCATCGTTGTTCATGCAGCTATTGCCACCTCAATGGCTTATATTGTGCTTTCGTCGGTCTCGAGCGTAATAGCGCATCACGAGAAAGGTGCAGTGCGATGGGAACTCGTCGCTGCGTTTTCGCCGGGCATTTTTATCGGAGCTCTGCTTGCAAGCGCAGGTGTGTTCTCAAGTATAAAGTCAGGATGGCTGGCACTTTTATTTGCAGGATTTGTTGGGATTTCGGGGATTCAAATGTTGGTGGGTCACAAGCCCACGCCTAGCCGAACGATGCCAAATCAGATCGGTACCGGAGCCGTTGGTGCTGGTATCGGATTCATGTCGGGATTGGTGGGTATCGGAGGTGGAATATTTTCTGTGCCCTTTATGACATGGCGTAATATCCCTTTGCGGCAGGCTGTTGGTACGTCCGCGGCTTTGGGCTTTCCGGTTGCGCTTTTTAATACCTTAGGCTACGTGTGGTCGGGGATGCAGGAGCGGCAGTTACCCGAGCACATGCTGGGTTTTGTCTATTGGCCGGCGCTACTCGCACTCGCGACGTTTGGGATTGTCTTGGCGCCTGTTGGCGCAAAACTTGCTTACCGGATGCCGGTAAAGTTGCTCAAACGCGTATTTGCTTATTTTTTGCTTGGCTTAGCGCTTTACATGGTTTACAAAGCCTATTTAGCCCTTTCAAGTTGACGATCTGGATCTGCCTTTTAGTGCTACCTTAACCAAGCAACGCACAAAAAACGACGCAATGTTCGTTACAGTCTGGTGTGATTTGGCTGGTTGCCAGAGTTTGTTACGCGATTGCCTATCAATTTAGCCCTACTAAACGCGGGTTAGGCTTCTTGATTACTGTTTTAGTCATCGCGGGTCCATGGATTGGCGCGGCTAATGGGATATTCCAGCAACTGATGAAGGTTTAAATCTAGAGCGCAACAAGAATGCGTCATTGCTCAGCTACTTTCTGCCCTTAATTTCAGGCGCTAATCCGCATTTCAAACTCTGATAAAGTTAAGGAGATCACCATGCAGGTAAACGAACTCGTCGCACGCTTCGCCAAGGCTGGCAGCAGCGTCAACCCGATGAATGCTGCACGCGAAGAACTCGAAGCGCTGCGCGACGACATCGACGCCGTCGACCAAGCCCTGAGGTTTGTTTCTGGCACGGGCGGCAACGCGCGGCAAGTGTTTTACCGCTCGCCGTCGCTCACGCTGCTGAAGGTTTGCTTTCCTGCCGGACGCCGTACACCGCCACACGATCACGGTACGTGGGCAACGATCTTACTGTTTTCGGGCGAAGAAAAAAATACGCTCTACCGCACCGACAATGGAAAACTGCGTAGGGCGAGTGAAGTCACGCTTACACGTGGATCGATTTTGCCGATGCTAACCGACACTGCGCATGTTGCCGAATGTGTGGGTAATGTTCCGGCTATCGGCCTGCATGTTTATGGCGGCGATATCCTCGAACTGCCGCGCCGTATGTGGCATCCCGAGACGCTAGAAGCGCATGCGTTGGATTTGACCTTGTATGAGTCGTTTGCGCAGGCGGCATCCCAGGCAGCCTGCGCACCTCTGACCGCTTAGACAATCGATTGCTAAAGCGCGCGAAGCTGATCTTTGATCAGATCAGTAAACGATCACGCTCCGTATCGACTCGCCAGAGTGCATCAAATCAAAACCACGATTAATTTGCTCGAGCGGCAGAGTATGAGTAATCAAATCGTCGATATTGATTTTTCCGTCCATATACCAATCGACAATCTTAGGGACATCGGTGCGGCCACGCGCGCCACCAAACGCGGTTCCTTTCCATATTCGACCCGTGACAAGTTGAAACGGCCGAGTTTTAATTTCTTGCCCCGATCCCGCCACACCAATAATGACAGACACGCCCCAGCCACGATGACAACATTCAAGCGCTTGTCGCATGACGTCTACGTTACCGATGCACTCAAAACTGTAGTCAGCACCGCCGTCTGTTAACTCGACCAAATGAGCGACCAGATCACCTGCAAGGTCGCGTGGATTAACGAAGTGAGTTAATCCAAATTTTTTGGCCAGTGTTTGCCGTGCAGGGTTGGTATCCACGCCGATAATCATATTGGCACCTGCGATACGGGCACCTTGTACGACGTTTAGCCCAATACCGCCCAAACCAAACACCACCACATTGGCGCCGGGTTCAACTTTAGCGGTATTGATGACTGCGCCAATACCCGTTGTTACCCCACAGCCGATGTAGCAAACTTTATCAAAGGGAGCATCTTTGCGAATCTTGGCCAGAGCGATTTCAGGCAACACCGTAAAGTTTGCGAAGGTCGAGCAACCCATGTAGTGGTGGATTGGTTTACCACCAAGCGAAAACCGACTGGTGCCGTCGGGCATCAAGCCTTTGCCTTGGGTGGCTCGAATCGCGGTACACAGATTCGTTTTGCGCGACAGGCATGATTTGCATTGACGGCATTCTGGTGTGTACAAGGCGATGACATGGTCTCCCTTTTTAAGGCTCACCACGCCAGGGCCGACGTCTACTACCACCCCGGCACCCTCATGACCAAGGATCGCCGGAAAGATCCCCTCAGGGTCTGCTCCCGAGCGTGTGTATTCGTCGGTATGACAGATACCCGTCGCTTTAATTTCTATTAATACCTCTCCGTAGCGAGGCCCTTGTAACTGCACTGTCTCAATAACGAGTGGTTTGCCCGCTTCGTGCGCAACGGCTGCCTGCACATCCATTTCATAACCTCGCATGTTAAAAATTCAAGCTCAAAATCAGCTAGCTTTCGCATCAAAGATGCTGTCGGCTTTGTTGCGTCGGCCAACGTGGCGGTTTTTATTTTCAAATCCTCAAGTCTTTCAGCTTAGCGCTATTTTTCTTAGAGGACGTCGTTTTTTGCTAAATTAAAATTTATGTAGGCTTCGTCGTCTGTTTTGAGTGTCGGCTTTGCTCGAGAACCATGGGCGCTCTTGGCTGGTGGGCCTGCATCCCTTATAACGACGGTAATGGTTGCCTGAGTAAGTGTTTCAACAAAATATCGCGGCTCGGCGTAAGGAGAATGTCTTAATAATGCTCTACTCTAATCCAACCGTGGCGTTAATATTTGTTGATTCTGTGTGAGAGCGGTAATGTTTAAACAGTTACTAGCGGTGTTTGTCTTGTTCATGCAAGTTTGCAATGCTGCTGCTCAAGAAATCCCGTCGTTACCAAATATTTTTGCAGATAAATTTAAGTTTGGTTTTGGTGGTCTCAATGACCAAGTCGTTCGAAAAGGTCTGGCTGATCCTAGTTCACCGATTTTTAAGATCGTGACCTCGCAGAGTAATATTTTAAGTGTGAATTGTTTTTACCCTCACCAGGTCCAGCCAAATACGTCAGACTTTAAGTGGGATCAGTGCGCACCACTACTCGCCTACACAAAACAGTTTCCTGAAAAAACTCTTCGTGGGCACGCATTGCTCTGGCCATCCAATCAAAAAAATAATCTCGCCTGGCTGCTAGTCGACGCGAACGGCAAAAAGGTTGATCGCGAAGAGGCGATTAAACGGTTACGTACGCACATTCAAATCATTGTTGGGCGTTACAAAGGTCAGTTTCAATATTGGGATGTACTCAACGAAGTCATCGACCCCAATCAGCCAGATGGCATCAGAGCGAGCGTCTGGAAAGAAATCATCGGGCCGCAGTTTATAGACATTGCCTTTAGCGCGGCGCGTGAAGCAGATCCCAAAGCAAAACTGTTTTATAACGACTTTAATGAATGGAGACCCAAGAAAAGAGAGTTGATTTATGCCTTGGTCAAACATTTAAAAGCGAAAGGCCTGATCGATGGAATTGGTTTGCAGCAACATGTCACGTTGTCTGAGCCCAAAGTGACTGAGCTTGACAGAACGATTTCGAGATTCGCAGAATTAGGGGTTGAGATTCACGTGACTGAACTGGATGTCGAAGTGAACCGTGACGGGCGCTACACAGAATTGACTGCAGAGTTAGATCAACAACTCGCAAAGAGATATGCCGAGCTGTTTGCGGTCTACCTGAAACACGCGGGGCAGATTACTGCAGTCATGACCTTTAATGTGACCGATGCGTCGAGTTGGTTGCGTCATCACCCAACCCAGCATTTAACATGGCCGTTATTGTTTGACTCGCAGGGCAAGCCTAAAGCCGCTTTCTGGGCAATTGCTAAACAGTGATCGTCAGCGATCTATTTGTCGAATTCAGTTAGTAAAGAGCTCGACCAATTGCGCCAGTTTTACTTTTGCCGGTACTGTATTGAGACCAGGCAGGGTTTAAGGGTTGAAACATTGCGTTGGCAAAGTTATTTGCGAAACCGACAATTTCACCTTCTTGAGTGAGATACAGCCTAAGCTTGCCCCGTCCGATGCCTTTTATTTTTGAACCGTCCGCTTGTACCCGGGTGTCTTGCGGGTCGTGATACATCGTTGACGAGTCGATTACAAACAATTCGTATTGTGTGGTTTCGTGCACAAACGGTGCTCTGTTCTCAACTTTGACCGGCTTGGTGTCGATCAGCATAACGTGCCCAGTGTCTTTTGCGGCTTTTTTATCAAGATCTGAAGTGAATTCCCAAGCAATGAGGTCGCCCGGTTGAATATTCTCGATAGACGTAATTTTTTGAAAACCCTGAGAACCTTGAATTGATCGGACGAAGTCCTCTGCAAAAGGACGTTTACGCGTACTAGGTGTGCTCATTAAAGAGCGGGTCGAGCTTGCCGCCCGGTCGAGCAGAGCGATCACCAGGCCAGAACAGTCTGCAAACATGGTGTAACCCTTAGTCGGCCCATCTTGCGGCACGCTGATTTGCTCTGAATGCCTATAACTATTTTGGTTTGGTGCAACATTTGCCTGAAGTTGTCGTGCGAGCGTCAAGTGCTGTGGCGGCTCTGGCGCCGTCTCGGTCGCTTTGACTGGGTGTGCAGTCAGAATCAGCAATAGCGCAACGCCGTGCATCAAAAACTTGTTGCGCATGCTCAGGTGGCCAGCGCTCATGAAGACTCCCCTTGCTTAAAACAAACTGTGCTGAAAATTACCGAATACTGGCCGGCGCTAACGCCCTGGTAATACTGGCTTCACCACGACCGTAAGTCGCTGGGTTGTACCCTACGACAGTGTCTGTGCGCGCAGTATTTAGTAATTGATTGGTGACGGCAGTCGCGCTGGCTGACGTGAATTTGCTGCCTAAAATGGCAGCGTAGCCCGCCACGATTGGCGCGGCAAACGAGGTGCCTCGCGGGAGTCCGGCACTTTCTGTGACACCCACCACAAGAAAGTTGCTTTGCACAACAGGGCTTGCCCCGGCAACCTGAGAATAGTTTGCCATTGAAGCGGGGCTTGACGGAGTGCCGTTTTTAGAGAGCGCTCCGGCCAAAATTGCTGATGGCTGACCCGCTAAACTCGTGGCTAATACGTCAACTTTTCCTGCGAAAGCAGGTGTTCTGGTTGCATCGCCTACAGCTAGACCGTAATCGTTTCCTGCTGACTTTACGACGATTGCTTTTCCGGTTTGGGCGTAACTCACAAAGGCAGAGTCTTGTGCACTGCGCGCGATCGGTGAGTACAGCCCGTAAGACAAGTTAAATATGTTGAGCGTGTTGGGTGTGATTCCAACAACCGAGTTAGATTGTTGATAAAGATTAACCGTAGCAGAGGGGGCAGTATTTTTGGCCAAGGTGTTTGTCCAGCTACCGTGGCATTGCCCATAAACAAGTTCACACCCGGCACTGACCGAAAAAGTGTCAATCACGTTGATTTGAGTACCTTGTCCTTTATAGCCTTGCGCCCAAGCTGCCCAGACTTCGGGGCTTTGATATTGGTAAGTCGGTTGCGCTACTGTCGCTGAGGACACAGTGACAAAAGTGATCAGCACGGCTTTTTTTGCTTTTGATTTCATAAGTAGATTTGATTGACGCCACTGACCGCAAAAATAACCTAAAAAAGCAATCTGTATTCGATAGAAAAAAAATAAGTATTGATGGGGCTCATGTTGTAGAGGTACTGAAGCGTATCGTTGGGTGCGAGGCTTGACGCAGCTAGCCGACAATTGACTTTTTGTATCCCCCCGATCTCTCCATAGTCGGCAATGCAAGATTTTTCTCTCAGACTTCCTCCAATAATAGTAGTCGCTTTGAAAGAAATACTCGAGGTTTTATCGATTTCACTGCGAACAACCACGCCAATCTTTAAACTAGGGTCTATGGCATACTTTTGACCATACTCTCCTGTGCTCGCACCCCAAACGATTCCTAACCAGGGTTCTAGTTGCGTCAGCACCGCAAAGCGTGCATCAGTCCAACTTGTCGAGTACCAATCCTTAAAACTGACCAAACTGCCATTTGACGTTTCAAAACTTCCATTTTGTGCAGCTCTCATGATTTGAGATAACTGCGAGCCTTGACCCAAGTCAATCAAATACGTTCTGTCTAAAAATTCAGACGCACAGGCAGGCGGTAAGATCGATAACAGGCTTAAAGAGGTAATCAATGACATAGCCAGACAAGGGGGCTGCATCGTCTCTCTCAACAGGGTTGAACTTTTACTGTTTGTAATGTGATGGGTCTGACTAATATTTGATAACTGTCGCGATCGAAATCTTGTGGGTTGAAGGTCGTGACTTGGTTTGCTTGACCAGTCTTTGAGCACCATGTTTCGAGGTGGCACCAGTTGTTCACCAAATGTTTTTGCACCCAGCCGTTATTTTCTTCAATGATTTCAACTGGGCCACTAAACGGCCAAACCTCTACCTGTAATTCCATGAGTACAGCTACGAGCCTTTCATCGTGTAAAAGGCGAGCCTCTTGACCTACGCAAGCACCCAAACATGTTTTGATTTGCAGGCCAAAGCACCCACGGGTTGAAGTTTTTTCTAAACCCAAAACCACTTTGCACAGGCCATGTAACTGCGCAAGCTCGTTAAGCTTTTGTTTTGCAGCATAATTAGAAGAAAACAAGCCAAACAGATTAGGGGTTGCGCCAAGATTGACCGTCTTGCCATCCACAATTTCGGGGGTCGTTCCTTTGTTTGTTTGACACAAGCGAATCGAAGAGAGTCTTCGAAGGCGCCTCAAGCGTTGATTGAAGAGGGGGCTTTGCTCTTTGATCATACGCGCTTCAAGTAATAACGCGCCAAGCTCACCCGCCGTCTCAATAAATTCGATGTGCCGTGTCTGAGAAATCATGTTGGCTTCGTCGAGCGCTCTCAGATGACTCAAGACGCGGCTACGAATGTTTACACTTTTGCCAATGTACAGTGGCAGCGTGCCTTGGCCCTTAAAAATATACACGCCCGAGCCACTGGGTAAAGCAGCTAAGCTATCAGGATCAATTTTGTGCTGCACGAAGAGGATCCCATTACATCTATCAATAAATCAGTTGCAAGAAAACGTCACGCCCTATGCTAGTTGAAAATTTCGCGCAGAGCTCGCTGTGTCAATACGATCAACTGCCTGAGCTGAGCGGCACCTCAGTTCAATCGCCTTTACGACGAGTCGCACCTTCATGATTCTCGGGCGCAACTATTTACACTTTGATGTCTTTTTAGTCCAAGACTGACTTTGTGCAAAATGCGCCTTCGTCAGAGTTTTCTAAGCGGTGTTTGGACAGCCTGGACGGATAAAATTGAGCTGATTAGCTCAGAGGGCACTAAGGGTTTTCCCGTCCTGGGTAAGTCTTATTTCGATCGCTGCCAACACTTCGACACTACCTAGTACGGGTTTCATGTCGTTTCGTACCATCAGTGATGAATAACCCTATATTTTTTTTAGTCGATTGAGCCAAGCGTGTTGCACACCTTGTGTGGGGCTTTACAACTAAATAAGTTGCTGTGAACACATAAATAGGTGTATCTTTACGTTGCGATATTTTTCGCTGTCAAGAAATCTAATCGGAAAGGGACATCATGAAATTAAATTCACTATGGTCTCAGGGGAAAACCGCCCTGGGTTGCAGTTTGTTGT
>Ga0114958_10000859_pt1 | contig 25171 bp, 33 predicted proteins | sample C_130208_EF_Meta_FD_89577 | JGI IMG/M metagenome (GOLD analysis project Ga0114958, IMG submission 89577) | Freshwater microbial communities from Lake Croche, Canada to study carbon cycling - C_130208_EF_MetaG | ecosystem: Environmental > Aquatic > Freshwater > Lake | place: Lake Croche, Canada... | reverse complement strand
TCTTCTCCAGAAAACTCTGAGGTGAGGTCACGGTAGGTAACAAGCCAAACACGGGAATCTAAGGGCTCCATGTTTGAAATTTGTAATACATTCAATATAAAAAATAATTCCGTTTTTTACTTGAGGGTAACATACAAAAGAATATTGCAGTCAGTATTTCCAGATGCATCAACGCCATGCATTCGTATTGTTGTGCAATTAATGGTATTGTCGCGGAATAAGCTGGGATTGTGCGTGTGAACTGTTACTAACGGTCCAATTATGCTATTGATGTGCTTGTAATAAACTTGTTTGTGCTGGTCATCTAAAATTACTTCATTGAAGTTCATAATTCGCTGGTAATATGGGTGTCCGGAGAGCTCCACGTTCTTATAAAGAATTTCTTTGATAAGATAGTGAAGAGTCGCCATGTTTTTTTAATTTGCGTTAATACAAAAAAAATAATTCCATTTTTTACCTAAAGGTAATTAAAGGTAACATAGAGACGAACTGTGGGGTCTTCGTTCCTCTCTTCATCAACGCCAAACATTGTTGTTGTCTTGCCCCTAAATTCAGGATTTGCGGCTAGAAATAGTTGTGTTTTGAAGTTGATTTGCGTGCAATAAGCCATTTGGTGGTCGTAACTGATATCCACCCTACTAATGTCTACTAGTGGGTTCAAGGGATAGTCAAGATCCCTATAAAGAATCTTGGAGATCTTGCTGTGAATCGGGTGAGATGGATAGGCTGGTGGAGTCCTCCAAGACAGGCTGTTCTGTGGAGCTGCAGGAGGTGGCATTTGGAATTTATAACAAAATTCAATGTAAAAAAAAATCCGTTTTAGTTAATAACCTTTACGCATTTTTTGTTCAAAATCCCATTGTCTTTGGAGATAATCAAGGCCAACTGTTTTGTTGTCACCCCATGTAGTGTAAAACTTTACACCGTCAGGGCGCACACCCAAATTTAGGCGATGATATGTCCAGAAAGAAATGATTTCTTTTTCTTTGGAAGTAAGCCAACTTGTAGTTGGCCAAACAAACTTATACCCAGGCATTCCTGGAATAACGTTGACTCCCATTTCGGACTTAAAAAATATTTCTCTAGAATTTAAAAATCCGTTTTATTAAACGGTTAGGCAGGTGTAAAATACCACTCGGCAGGGCGAGCAAAAGTTATTTCAAGCCGAAGATTGTCGTCTATAGGTAAGATGTGATTCTTGACATACGGGTCAAACTTGTCATACGGGTCAGACTTGTCCAACCAGTACTTGTCAAAGAGTTCTTTGGCAAACTCGTTGATCTTCGTGACCAATTCAACTTTGCGGTGCTGGATGGAGAAGTAAGTGAGGTCACTGTCGGTAGTGGACCCATCGGGATGAAGGATAAAGACAACCACATTGTTGATCTCTGAGTGGAGAGTAGGCTCGGCGAGCGCGGCAAGAAGGTCTGGGGGGAGAGGTGAGACGGACATTCTTGGATGTAATAAATTTTTTATATAAAAAAAGAATTCGTTTTTAAACATCAATTTCTACAACAACAGTTTCATCGGGATTTCCTGATCTTTTAAGACCAACAGTAATAATTACTCCATCATAAGATGGCATATTTATAGATTCATCTAATTGTTTTCCATCAAGTCTATATTTAACAACAGAATTAATTTTTTGAATATATTTATTAAAATGTTCTTTTGTTGTACGAATACTTTCAGGTGTAAATGTTGCAGGAAAATATTTCCATGAATGTCCTGGAAATACTTTTGAACTGAAAGTTATTTTTTTTACTCTTGAATCAAGTTCCATTTCTAATTTTTAACACGTTTAATAATTGTATAAAAAAATACGTTTTTATTATAAAAAATGTTTCATTCAACAAGATTACTTGAAGCACAACAAAGAATTTCTAATGATTTAAAATATATTGATGATCTTGGTTCAGTAAAATTATATTTATGTTTTTATGATGATTTATTAGTTTCTGAAGAAGAATGGAATGGTTATTATCCTTGTTCTGAGAAAAAAGTATCTTTATATGAAATTTTAGCAATAATAAAAGTAGTTTTTAATAAACCTTGTATTATTCGTCATAATATTTTAATAAGTCCTATTCCTGTAGGTTTATCTGCAGAACAACCCGAAATAGAAAAATATATTGAAGTATGTGTAATTAAAAATTTATAGATAAAAACATAAAAATGTATGCCTACATCTTTATGGAAATTACATTACTAGCTAAGTAATATTTAATTTTTAATTATATATAAATATTCTATACTTATTCATGAAATAGTTATGGGAATATTATATATAATTTTAAATTAAACGTGTTTGTAAAACAAGTAATTTCTAAATTTTTATCTTGAAAATTTTGTAAAAGATAGTCTTATTTCATATTAAGACAACGAGTAAATCTGGTCGTAGTTTACTAACAATTGTTTTAGCAACAAAGCTCTTTAGTGAAATGCACTAACACAATATATTGCCCCTCCTTCGCAATATACAATAACTAACTTCATAGTTCCTTTTTCCTTGATGTTGATCAGTTCATTAACTGGCTTGTAGCTCCAACCGTCGCATACAAACAATATTACACATTTAAGAGTTCTTATGCTCTAAGTATTGTAATCCTTTTTACTTTATAAGATTAAAGTAGTTCCGAGAACTCTAGTATTTTTTAAATATTGTAATAAGATTTTAAGCCAATTAAGACTATATTTTATTACAATATTTAAGAATTACGTTGAATTCTAACAACTACTTTCTTACAATTAAAAAATCCATTTTCATTTAGAGCTTTTCCATGTTGTACTGAACAATCTTGCGTGCTTTTTCAAGGCTTTTGAGATCTTCTTCAAGCAAATTCCTGAAACAGTTGAGCTGCTTGAAGAGAACAGAACCATTGACAATCAGACCAATGTGGGTCTTGCTGATGCGTTCAATAGTCACTTGTCCGTCAGGAACAATCTTTGATGTTCCCATGATTTTGACTGCAAGCGGATCGCTTGGGCCAACACCAAAAGGACCGGCGTTAGTTCTGGATGGCGTGTAAATGAGGTTAGACATTTTTTGTAGTTTTAAAAATTTAAGATTAAAAATAGAAGAATCCATTTTTATTTCAAAACTTCTTTCATAAACTTTATGAAATCAGGATCTGTTTCAAGCGGTTCTTTTTCTTGTAGGGAAGTTATTTCTCCGTCATAAACTGACATAAGACAAACGCGCGGGTAGTCTTGAGTTATGATGTAGACAAACTTGTCTTTGGGGCAATAAATCTCAATAGACCAAGTGGGAAGGCTAAACTTAACCTTCTCACCTACTCTTTGAATTTTGGACATTGTTTTTTCAAAATTAGATTTATAATTTTAAAATTCGTTTTTCCTTTTTAAAAAAATAGTCTATCCGAGGGTTGCACTCGGGACCCCCCGCTCATAAGACGGGTGCTCTACTACTGAGCTAATAGACTAATTTTTATATTAGGATTACATTTAAATGAAAAATGGGGATTCACTTATTTTCAAGTTCATCTGCAATCTTATTAACCTGTTTTAAAAGGTTACTGTAAACTGCAATGACACGACATTTAGGGTGTGGTTTTGTTTCCCAGTTTTTTCCGTGTATTGCAGCTACTTTTTCTTCAAGACGTACAAGAAGGTCCAGTTTGCGTTCAATGCTTTCTCGGACTTTAGGGGAGATCTCCATTTTTGATTTAGTTGAAACTTTTAAGAAAGAAAAAAGTCCGTTTTTAAATTATTTTTTTGGTAAATAAGGATACATTAATCCAACTAAAATTATTAATAAAACTCCTATATCAACAGTTCTAACAATTTTTTTATATTTTAAAGGTAATTCATCAAATTCTTTTTGATATCCTGGTGGTTTTGCCCATCCCCACATCCATGCTAAAAATGTAGGTTTTAAATGATCATTACAATCATATATAACATCATACCATGCCATTAAAACATATGCAGAACATGCAAGACCAAAAGCTATTATATAATCATGTTGCCAATGAGAAGGATGTGGCATCCAATAAATAAATAAAACAAATGCTGAAAAAAAAAGACACTTTGGATTTAAATAAAGAGGTGTTCCAAATAATCCTCCGGCCATTTACTAAAACGGATTTTTTTAAAATTTTTCCCAATAATAAAAAAGAAATGCTTAGTTATTCTGAAGAAACCGAACAATATTCAATCATATTAAATTCAATTGAATATTTATTACCTTGTGGTATTGAACCACAATTTAAAATTGATTCTTCAGGATATTTTATAAGTTTTACAAAAGACAAAAAGTTAGTGCGTATTCCTGTTTCTGATAAAGAATATTCCGAAATGCAAAATACATTCTTTCTTAAAGACTAACAATTTTTTTACAATTAAAAATTGTTGGGTTTTAAACCCGGGTGCCGTTAAGCGGGAAGTTGCTGACAATGAAAGTCATTTCTCCAAAATTTTGATTGGAGGAAAGCATGGCAGAAAGCCTTGCGGTCTGCAGCAGTAATCTCGGGTCTTGGTCCGTCAAACGTCCATACATCATAGACGGGAATAAACCCGTCTTTGGGAGGACCCAACATACAGAATGCTTTTGTGAGAAAAGGGCAATCTTTGAGTTGGGGAGAAGGAGCAATGAATGCAACTGGTTGAAAACCAGAGTCATACAGAGAGTTAAAGTGCTCAATGAGAAAGAGATAGCTTTTTTGGGGCGCAGAGGTGCGCGGCTTCATGGCAATGAAGAGCACAGCCATTATAGCTATGCAAAGCACGGTGGTAGTCCAAGCAAGAGCAAAGACTAGGAAGTTGAAAGACATTTCTGGCAAGTAATGAATAACATATTCTTATAAAAAAAGAATTCGTTTTCAACTATTGAAATAATCCTGGTTCTTTAGATACAGCTGGACCATATGGACCTCCTGATTTTTCAGGATTAGTCATACCTTCACGTCCTCTTCCACGAAATAAACCACTAGCTAAGACTACAAATGTTGCAGTTAAAATTAAAGAAATTATTAAATCTTTAGTTCCTACAAAACATACAGCAAAGATAGCTACTCTTCTTAAAAAAATATTTTGCGAATATTCTTCATCAGTTCCTTCTAATTCATGAACAATATATCTTCCACCTACATTCAAAATTAATAACATTATACCTGCAAACATTGTATTAGTATTTAAAAATCCAACAGCACGGTGAACATGTTTTAGCATTTATCTTAAAAAGAAGTAAATTTCTCAGTAACTTTAGGGTCTACATGAGGTTTTACTGGTTGTGTTTCATGAGGTTTTTGTGTAACATCTTTACCTTTTTGAGTAGGTAATTTTGAACCTTTTCCAAGCATTTGTGCTAATTTTCCAATTTGTGCCATATCAACTTGTGGCGCTCCTGATTTAGGTTGTGGCTTTCCTTTTTCTTTTTGTTCTTTAGGATCTAAATATTCAGTAGAAGAACTAACAAGATATGCAATACCTAAAAATAATCCTACTAAAGGTTTTTTCATAAAAGCATACAATATACCTACAAGAACTACAAGTTGTCCTATAGGATTATCTAAAACTTGTGATATAAATCGAGGAGGAGGATGACTAAAGAATGCAATATAACAAATAATTGCTAGAAGTAGAAAATGTTCGGATTCAACTTTCATTTGTTTCAATACATGGTTAATTTTTCTATCATAAATGAAATAAGAATAAGAAGATGAACTTTACAACTCTGGATGATGCTTTTCCAGATAAACCATGGCCTAAAAAACATCCTTTAAGTTCATCTAAACATGTCCCTGAACATCGTGATTCTGAAAAAGAAGGTCGAACTTTTCCTACTCCTCAACATCGTGGACAAAATGCTTTACAAAAACATAAAAAAACTTTAGATGATTTGACTTCTTCTTTACCTATCAGTGATGATCAAGATAATAATTTTAATCCTGAAAGAATTAGTCCTTTAAAAGAACATTTTTCTGCTGGTCCTTCTGGTCCTGATGGACATTCTTTTGCTTATGCACCACCACAATATCAAATGGCTTCACATGAATTAAAATTACAAAAAATGATTGAAATGTTTGATTCTTTACAAGAACAAGAAACTCCAGGAACACAAGATATGCTTCTATATATTTTTACTGGTGTATTTTTCTTGTATACTTTTGAAATGTTAGGTAATATCAAGTAAAAATGGCATTTACAATGGCCTAACAATATCATCAATACTCAAAAGGAGTAATAGAAGTCTGCCTAGAGGCCAACTAATGTATGGTGTTGCTTTATTTAGCAAACCAGAAACACGAGTAAAGATGTTGTGTAACAAATCTCGCTCTTCTTTGAGTTTTTTTAGCTGTAGATTGAGAATGTCATTCTTGGCTTTTAAAGAAGCAATTTCATCATGCAATGAGCCCACTTCATTTAATGGGCTAGATTTTGCAGGTTTTGTTGACATTCTTTTTTAATATAAAAATTTTATATTAATATTTTCCGTTTTTCTTTATTCCATTGAATAAATAACTTTACGTAAGCCATATTCTTTCATGCACTTTTCTAAGAAAAGTTGGCAATCAGGACAAGGTTTTGAATCTCTCAAAATATTCATAGAATTATAACGATAAACTATTAATGTAGCTCCACGAAGTTGTGAAATATCTCCAAGATTTTTCACAACTGCACGTTCTGCATGTATAGTTTGATCAGAATATCCAGATCCTCTAGATCTTGTTCCAACTGAATTATGTCCAATTGCTAAAACTTTATTACGTTTAATAAGAATAGCTTGATGATAATGAGTATTATGTGGTAGAACTAAAGGTCTATGCGTTAAGCCATGCCTCCGTTCCATTTTTCTTACAAAATAACTAACAAGTTCTTAATTCGTTTTTTTATTGAGAACTAGAATTCCAAAATCCACCATTTTTATCATTAATTCTAGTTTCCATTGAAGAATAATCATCAAAAGAATTTTCCAGAGTTTCAATTTCTAATGTTAAACCATATTCTAATGCACCAGCTTTCCAACCAGAAGAATAAATAAATCCTGGTCCACCAGTTAAACCAGTTCTAGAAGATTTTTGTTGATGAGTTCTCAAAACAAGATGTAATCTATCTAATTTTCCTAATGGTGGAGTATAATAAGTTTCATTATGAATAGATGAAGATTCATTATGAAGAACAGTTTCTGCAGATGGATAAGGTAATTGAAATTTAGCAAATATGCTATCAGTAAATGATGAACGTTGATGTCTTGGTGAAGTTTCATCTGCTCTATTTAAATTTTCAACATCTAAGAAAAAAGAATATAATCCTGTTAATCCTAAAGCATAATCATTTGCACCAGTTATTCCAGTAGAACCATAATCATGAACGAAATAACCAGAAGGTCCAGTTAATCCTGGAAATTCAGCACCTTTAACACGAATACCTACAACTTTTTCATAAGTACGTGGTAAATATAAAACCATATCACCATTTGTAGGATATTGATTAAAATCACGATCACCAGAATCTAAATGAACAACACGACGTAAAGTTGTTAATTTTGCAGTAGATCTTGAAGGTGAAATGATTGTTCCATTATAATCGAATGCTCTATTCATTTATACTTAAAACAATCTAAATTTTCTTGTTTTATTGCGAATACTTTTTGGTTGTCTAACAAATTGTTTTCCTTGACGCATACCTTCACGTTTTTTTCGAGTAGTTCTTGCATATTCTGCTGATGTTAAAGATTTAATTGCTTTAGCAGGAAGATAACGTTCACCAGTTTTTAAAGAAGGTTTACCGGACTTAGTTCTCCAATTCTCTCTTGTCCATTTACTCAAAGAATTTTGAGGGTCTTTAGAACCAGTAAATTTTCCTCCGTGATCCTTATATTCTTTTACAAGAATTTGAGCTTTTCGAGCACTCCATTGTCCCGATAATCCTCCCTTTGAACCTTGTTGAACTCTATTTTTTATTCTGTCCCACAGAGCTTGATTTGCATGACCCATTATTAAGTAAGTAAGAAAATTATCAATGATGCACAATATTGTGCTGAAACATACCACATAGCTTTAGTTTGACTAATATTTCCACTCAAATATTTAAAAAATGTTACTGCAGGATTAAAATGTCCTCCTGAAACTTTTCCACCAAAATATATAGCTATAGCTAAAGCTGCAAGAGTAAGTAATGGTCCACCAAATAATCCACCAGAAATTAATAATAAAGTTCCTAGAAATTCTACAAAGACTGCTTCCATTTGAATTTAATGTTATAAAATAAATGAAATACTTATTGGTTAAAGCGTGGTTAGGATATGGTGATAGATTACAAGGATTAAAAATGTGTGTAAGTTATGCTTTAAAACATAATCGTGCAATTTTAATTGATTGGTCTGATTCAATTTTTTCTCATTCTGGAGAATCTTTTTATAACTATTTTAATTTGAAAATGCCTACATTTAAAATAGAAGATTTAGATTCTTCTTTAAGCATTTATCCTCCATATTGGAAAGATAAATTAAATGAAACATTAACTGAATCAGCTTTTGGAATTCCAGAAATTAATCTAGGAATGTTAGATAGAGAATTCGCAGAAGATATTATAGTTTATTGTTGTATTGGTAATAGACTTGTATATAATGATTCACGATTTTTTGGTGAAGTTTTCAAAGTTGTACATCCTGAAATTACACGTGAAGTTCATCAAAGACAAATAACCTATAATTTATCTCAAAAAATAGGTGTTCATTTACGTGGAACTGATAGAACAACACAAATAAATAAATTAGATAGATTTCGTGGAATTCGTTTAAGAATGGTTTCTTTAGGATTATTAGCCGGACAAGAATTTATTGCTTTAACTGATGATGATGAATTTGCAAGAATGTGGAGAGTAAATTTTAAATTTCCTTTATTAACTAAAATTATTCCCGGTGGTTCACAAGGTAATCATCAAATTTCAGCAGCTAATTTAGGTCTAACAAAAAACGATTTAAATGTTGATATGCTGATAGATTTTTTTACTTTAGCTTCATGCAAAGATATTCTGTCAACTTCAAAGGATTCTAGATTTGCTCAAGAAGCTCGGCGTTTATCTCCATTAATAACGGATATATTATCTAATTAATTAGTACTTGTAAAAATGTTAACTTTAAAAGGTTATCGTATTCCAAAATCTGAAAATATTCATGAATTACGTAAAATATTAAGTGTAAAACCTTATGTACCTGCAGTATTTGTAAATCCTCGTTATGTTCAAAAATATTCAGTTTATGAAGAAACTCCTGAATATATATATGTTCCAAAACATTTTGGTATTGAAAAATTTGGTATTCCTAAAACTGAACGTAATGTTCTTCAAACTCCAGAAAAATATTGGGAATTTAAAGGTTTATTGAGACCTATACAAAAACAAGTTGTTTCATCATTTATGCTTCCTGAACCTCATGATGGTATTCTTTCATTGCAAACTGGTGGTGGTAAAACTGTTTGTGGTCTTTGGATTGCTTCACAATTAAAATTACCTACTTTAATCTTAGTTCATAATACATTCTTAAGAGATCAATGGATTTCTAGAATTAAAGATTTCTTACCTTCAGCAAGAATTGGGTCAGTTCAAGGTGAAATATTAGATATTAATCAAAAAGATATTATTGTATGTATGCTTCAATCTTTAGCTTTACGTGATTATCCTCCTGAAACATTTAAAGATATTGGATTAGTTATTGTAGATGAATGTCATCATATAGCTTCAGAAGCATTTTCAAAATCTATACCAAAAATTACTTCAAAATATATGCTTGGTTTATCTGCAACACCTACACGTAAAGATAAATTAATGTATGTTATAAATTGGTTTCTTGGACCTTTACTGTATCAATCAAGTGGAGAAGATAAAATTGATTCTCTTGTAAAAGTTGAATATTTTGATTTTGAAGGTGATAAAGAATTTAATGAAATTATTTATAATAATCAAGGTGTTATGTTTACTTCATTAATGATTAATAAAGTTATTTTGCATGAACCTAGAAATTTATTTATAAAAGAAATTTTAGAAGATATATTTGAAGAACAGCAAAGAAATATTCTTGTTTTAACTGATAGAGTTGAACATACTGATATTTTATTTAAAATTCTGAAACCTGAAATTCAAGAACAAACTGGTATTCTACTTTCAAAATTAAAACAAGAAGAACGTGAAAAATTAATGAATACTAAACGTATCTTAATTGCTACATATTCAATGTGTAGCGAAGGTTTTGATCTAGAAAAACTTAATACTTTAGTTATGGCCACATCTCGTCCGGATGTTGAACAAATTGTTGGACGAATTTTAAGAGGGTGTAAAACTAGTAGAAAAATTGACCCATTAATTATTGATATTGTTGATCCTGCATTTAGAAGACAATTTCAAACAAGATTATCATTATATAAAGAAAGGTCTTACACAATTGAAAAAACTGCAATTTAATTTAATTTCTAAATGGTGACCAATGGTTTACCAAATAGTCAGAAATTCTGCAAGTAAGACTACCTATAGTTTTTTCATCCAAGTCTCTTACATTAATTTCCATAAGTGGAAATCCAGGTACTTCAACTCTAACAGAATAATATTCATATTTGTTGGTCACTGGTAGTAGAACTAGTAGGTCTGAAATATACGAGATTGCAGAGCTATAAGTTTTATCAGTAACCCATGTAACTTCATCTTCAGAGTATGTAAATGTGTAATCCATTGTAAGTTTTGGACGAATTCGGATTACTTCTTTTGAGTTGTCATTTCCTGGAATAAGAGACAAAAGAACAGAAGAATCCATTCTTTTTTTTCTTTAATAATCCTAAATTATAGTAAATCCGTTTTATTCAGAATCTGAAAATTGTTCTTGTGTAGTATAATCATCATAATCTCTTGTTGCACGATCACCATAATCACCATAATCAACTTGCATTTCTGTGCCATCTTCTGCAATAGGTAAATTACCATTTTCAATATAATCACGTTCAGATTCATCATCCAAAGGAATTTCTTGTGAACTACTATAATCTTTAAAAAACTTTTCACGTTCTTTATTTGTAACAATAAATTCTGCAATACCTAATGAAAGTAATTTTTCATAAATTTCACGTTCAATATCAGTTTTATTACGTAATGTAGCTTTAATATAATTGCGTTCTTTTGCAATTAATTCAAATTCTTCAATTTCTGCTTCTTTTTTATCTGTCAATAAAATTTTAAAAGTTAAATTATTTTTAAGATTATTTAAAACTAATCTTGTAATTGCTTGATTCTTTTTTATTTTAGATAATAATTCAAATAGTATTCCTTTTGAAATATCACGCATTAAAGATGGATTTTCATTTTTTAATTTTAAAATTTTATTACGAAAATATATTTGTTCATCTTTAGGAAATAATTCTCTTGATACAGTTAGAATTTGATTAGCAATTATTAAGAAAGAATTTGAATCGCCATTTTTAACTAAGTCTCCAAGTGGAAAATCTGATAAACCAATTTCAATATTTTTCTTAATTTCACTCTTAGATATTTCTTGAAATTTTGGAGATTCATGGAAAATAGTAATAAGTTTTAATAATGGTGAAGCAAACTTTGTTTGTATTGGAATATGAGGTTTAAGTTTAAGTAAGCGTTTCATCATTATTGAAATTCCTGTTTTATGAATTAAACAAGGTATATTCATAATTTCAGAAGAATTTGTAAATTTTTTTAATGGTAATGTCCATTGATTTTCAATCCGAGTTTTTTCAGGCTCAATATATTTTTCTTTTGCAATTTCAAATACTCCTTTGAATTTATCGAAAAAAACTTTAATAAATTTAAGTGTTTCTTTTTTAAATGTATCAGTATCCTGTAAAATTTTACGGATTATAACTGCAATACTTCCTTTAAATAATATTGGAAATTCTTTAGAAATAAATGTTAATAATTGTATCATAGATTTTAAAATGTGACAATCTTCTTCATTATCAGAATCACGTGGATAACCAGTAGTATCAAAAGTTTTAGAACCAATTTTTCTTTTTGGTATTAAAAGAGGATTATGCGTTTGTAACAAAACTGTCAAACCAGCAATACCTAATAATCCTTCACCATAATCAATATTATCTTGTATAATTCTTCCTGTTTGATGTGAACGTTTTTTTAAAATTTCTGTAAAATTTCGGATTGATTGTACTATAGGTAAAAGTTGTTGTTCTGTAGGAACAAGTTGTAATACAGATAAAACTATAAACATTAAAGATTCACCACCATTTTTTTCATCAAAAATATGTTTTAAACTATTTAATGAAACTATAGTTTGTATTCCAGAATTTAAAGTTTCATATTCCATAACTAAGTGTCCTTCAGAATCATATTCATTTACTGCAACTAATGTATCATTGTTAATTTGTTCACCACAAAATTTACATATACGTGAACCTTCAATATTTGCAGTCCAATCTGCATAAAATTCAAATTTAGACTTAGATTCTTTTAATGTTCCTCTCAGAACTTCTAAAGTATGACTACACATAACATAATCTCCAGCAGCATCATAAAATATTCTATTAAGTAATTCTAAGTCTCTTGTTATATTTTCAAGTACTTCAGCTTTATCTTCATCTTCTCTTTGAGGATCTTTCAAAATTGCAAGAATATCTTTATGACGTTCTGATTCTTTAGGTATTTCAAATTTGTCATATTTTATTTCTTCTTTTTTTTCATTCAAATTAAATAATTTTAAATGTTTTTGATAATCTGATACAATTTCATGTTTTGTAGTTTCTTTCCAGTTTTGTCTACCAGAATACATTAATGCAGTTTTTTCTTGTAAGATTGTTGTTATAGGAATACATTTACCTCCTTTTTTAAATGGTCGGTATAATCCTGATTCTAAGAATGTATCAAAAGATGTTGTAAGATTATGACAAATATCTGAACTTGAATCTGGAAATGTATATTGAATTTCAGAAATTGGGTAAGAATTTAAAGTACCAGTATTACTTGCATCAGATAATAATAATTTAGAAACTAATGTTCCTCCATCTGTTTGCATAGATAACCAAAATCTAGGATCATAAGCAGAATTCCATGATTTATAATATTTAAATAAAACTTCTGAAGGTTTTTCATTTTCATCTTTTTTTAATTCTATTTCTTTTCTTGGAATAGGAACATCTTTATAATCAGCAACTGGAAATCGTTCTTTCCATGAATTCCATGAAATTTGTTTTAAAGTAATATCATAAAAATCCAAGTATTTTTTAGCTTCTCCGTAAGGATCTTTAGTTGTAGGAATAGCATGTTCTACAATAGCTTCAACACTTGGATATGCATTGATAAGACGAACATCAGATTCAACAAAAGAAGATTTATTTGATTTCAAAAAAGGATGATCAAAAGGTCTTGGAATTTCAAATGGTCTTTCACTCAGAAAATATCCTGATACATTTACAATATCTTTTACTTCAGGAAATTCTTGCAAAATAATATTTTCTGTTCCATCATCATTAATTTTAGTACGAGTTGCTTTATAAGTATCTAAAACTTTAATAGGTTTTTCCCCTTCTTTATTTACTAAGACTCCGGGTTCAGCCGGACGACCTTCTCCTCCTTTATAAGGTTTAGGTAAAGCATTAATTAATCGTTGATAATAATTTGGAACTTGGCGTTGTTCTCTTGCAAATAATGGTACCCAACTTTTATTATAAGAATATTCTTCATATTCAAATCTGGAATATACAGGATGAATCCATCCAACATTTAAAGTTTTTTTAGATAAGTCAACTGTATATTCTGTATCTGTAATAGTAATAGTTGTTTCATAAGAAAATTTTGTTCGATCTCTAAATCTTTTTAATTCTTTTTCTTCAAATCTAGTTAATTTTTGTTTAGGTAAACTTTTTTCAAAAAAATCAGTTAGTTGTTCATCTAAAGTATAAAAACGTAGTTCTTCAGGTCTTTGTACTTCTTCTTCATGCTCGAAAGTTTCTAGAATTTCTAATTCGGATGTTTCAAATTTCAGGGAGTCTGCCATTATTTTATAGCTCTTTTTCTACTATCTCACAAAATTCTTTGAAAGTTTCCAAAGTTTCTTTTAAAACTTTTTCAGGTTCACCTACAAATTTCAAATTTAGTTGTGGTCTCAAAGGATGAGGTATATCATAAGAAACAAATTGAATTCCTGAATGATACATTATTTCTTGCAGAAGAGCTCCAATAGTATGTCCACCTTCAAGTTTAATATTATATGTTGTTCCTTCTTTTGAAACATTATCAACAGCTAGTTTCATCCAATCTTCAATCTTAGTTTTGAGAATTTTCAAACCATGTTTTAAAATATCCTGAGATGAAAGAACACCAACAGATTCAATAGATAAATCAATCCAATTTGGTCTTCCAATATCATCAATAGAATAAGATTTCTGATAATAGAAATTATCAAATTCTCGAGGGTCTTTTTTTGATTGAATCCATACTTCTCGGTCATGCTTGAGTCTTTCAGGATCTACATGATATTTATAAGCAACAGTACAAACTTGTGAACCAATTTCTTGAGAAAGTTTTGCTCTTAGATGTACACCTTCATTCGATTTTAATCTGAGGAACAACAAAGGTGTTCCAAGATCACGATCTTTCATCAAAATACCATCTCTGCCATCTTTAACTTTAAAATCATCAGTAGTTACAATTTGCGGTTCTTTTTGAGGAGTCATCATAAGTTCAATTGATGCATTTTTAATAATTTCAGAATCTCCAGGCATTACGTTTACAGGTAGAAGTTCTGTACGATGTTTAAGCATTTCATAAGGCATTTGTGAAGTATTCATAACAATTTCAATATCTCTTAAAACTACTATAGGAATTTCACTTAATGTAATTCTTCTTAAAGCATTAACAAATGTTAAAGGAAAATTACGAAATTCAGTTTCCATAAAGAATTTCTTGTTTTTTATAATTTTAAATGTTGCCATTGTTTTTTATATTACTTAGTTCGTTTATGTTGTTTCCGTTTTTTATGTAGTTTTCTAGTTTTACGTTTTCTTCTACCTGCTTTAGCAGTTTTTTCTAATGATTCTTTTCTAAAAGGTTCTAAAGCTTCTGCAGCATTAACTTTTTTATGATCTCTTATTTGTTCTCCAGTATAAGTATTTTTTTTAAAAACATATTTTATAATTTCCTGATTGGTAGAAGGATTAGCAGTTTTTTCTTCTTTTTCAAATGTATCATATACAGTCTCACTTCCAGAGTTTTTATCAGGTTTAATGATTAATTTATAAAGTTGTCCTGCTTCAAATGTTGGCATTTATTTTAACGCATGGTTTTTTTTACAAAAAAATTGATTGTATTTATAAAAAGATGTCACAACCTTATTTATTTTATAGTGAACGTTGTCCTCATAGTAAACAAATAATTGAAACGTTGAAAGCCTTGAATAAATCTGGACTATATAAGTTTGTTCTTGTTGAATCTCTTGCAAGAAATCAAGTTCCACCATTCTTAAAAAAAGTTCCTACTCTGTATGTCCCAGATTCAAAAGAAGTTATTGTAGGTAAAGATATATTTGGTTATATTAGTAAACCTACAAATTCTCGTAAAGAATTACCTACAAAAGACCAACAAGGTGTACCAACGGGTTCAGGACCACAAGGTGATATTTCTGCATGGGGATTTGAAGGTATGGGGAAATTATCTGAATCTTTTTCTTCATGGGATACACCTACTTCATTTACAGCAGAAGGTAATAGTATGTATACTTTCTTAGGACAAACTTCTGGACCAATTTCAGTAGATATGTCAGGAAAATCTGGAGCAGATGCGACTAAGTCTGAGAATACTAAGAGTAAAACAGGTTCAAATGATGATATAGCTTCCAGATTAGAATCATTGCAATCTCAGCGTAAAAATGAATTTTCTGGTATCTCGCGAACATAATAATAAAGAATGTCTAAAAAAATGTTTATTGAAGCTTTTTATTCACAATTTGGAGAATTTTTAAAAGAACTCTCAAAAATGTATCCTGAAGATAAAGATTTCCCTGCATTTGCTTCAAATTTATCAATGATGAAATATATGAATCCTATGTATCCAGTAAATTTTGTTAAGACAGATGTTGTAGATAAATATAAAGATCAGATTCTTTCTAGAGATGAATCATTCTTTTTAAATTCTGAAGAAATTAAACAATCTGCAGATATTGATATTGTATATAAACTAAAATCATATATTAAAGAAATGTCTCCTGAAAATAAAGATGTTGTTTGGGCTTATATTGAAATTATAACAAAAATTACTTTGAAAATTCTTGAATAAAACGGATTTTTTTTTTATAAGATTTTACTTCTAAACTTCAAATGGGCAATTCTTTCTGTCTCGCAGTTTGCGGTGCTACTTGCACTCGCCCGCCCGTGACAGCTTGTCCAGACCCCCCCATTTCCCAATATCGCAGACACAGTTATGTCTTAGAAACCAGCGAACCCCCATGCCTTCCAAAAAAAGAAAGAAAAAGCAACATGCCTGAATATCATGGCGGCGCTACACCCACCTAAGCCTTGAATATTTCTTCAGGCACCATTTTTAATTCTTCAATAGCTTTTTTTGGATCATTAAAATTTCTAAATAAAACTTGATTAATTTCTGCAGGTGTCCACATATAATCTCCTACTACATCATCCAAAACAGTTTCATAAAATGATTCAATCATTTCTTTCATAATTACAGAAGAACATTTTTTAAATTCTATAATCATATCTATACGTCCAGGTCTTATTAAAGCTTTATCAATTCTTTCAGGAAAATTTGTTGATATTGCTAAAATTCTACCTTCAGATTCCAAAGTACCATCTAATAAATTTAAAATAAATGCTAAATCAATAGGTTCATCTTCTTCAATTACATTACCTAGTTCATCAAGTTCTACTTTTTTTGAAACTGGTTTTTTCCATTCACGTTTCAAAACTAAGTCACCCATTGCATCAATATCTTCAATAACATACATACGTTCACTTACAGGAATATTATAACGTTCAGTTTTACCATTATCCCATACATGAATATCATCATTAAAAAATAGATGATTCAATTGTTCTTTAGATTTAATTTCTGATAAATGAAGATTAATTATATGACGATTACCAACATTTGCAATAGCTTTAATAGTTGAAGTTTTTCCACATCCAGGTTCACCATGAAACATAAATCCTAAAGTATGAGGAATACCTTTTTTATTATACCAATCTTTTCGTTTCAAAAAGAATTCTGTATGATTTTGTACTGCTTCTTTCTGTTCAAAAAATACATTTTCGAATGTTCGAGAAGTTTTAAATATATGTTTTGTAAACATTATATATGTTGATGGAAGAGGATTTTGCAATCCTTTTTTCTGTTGAATCATCATATTAAAAAAATACTTATGTGTTCCTAATTTATTAAGCATATATCTATCATATTCTTTTGTACATGTTTCAACATATTTTTGTATATATGTAGAATCCTGATTAAAAGAAAAAATTTTAAATTTTAGAGAATCTATAGAACCTTCATTAATTCGTATATCTAGTAATTGAAAATATAAATCACATTCTATTTTTAAAGGTTCAAAATTATGTGGTAAATAATCATGATTAATTATAGATAATAAATTTGAAATTGATGGGATTTTAGATATTGAATGTATTACTGCATCCATTCTATTTTGAAATTGTGTTGGTTGTTTTTTATCTTGTGTTCTTTCAAATAAAATTTCAGATGAGATTTTTGGTGGATTAAATTCAAGTTTAGGTTTACGAGAAAAACAATCTTGTATCCAAGGAATATTTTGCATTATGCGTTCAAATAAACTTATACAAACATAAGTTTTTACAGATCCAGAAGAACCTAAGATTGTTTGAAATTTCAAAAAATCTAAGATTTGTGTGTTCATTTTTTTTATTATTATTTATTTAATGCATAAATCTAATGTTGGAACATTCAAATTTACAGGTTTAGATCTTTTTAATCTCAAAGATTCAGAAGCTTTTTCTATTGCATCATTAGATAATGAAACAACTTTTTTAATATCACGTAAAGGACCTTGAATTGCCATAACAGGAAACAATAATCTTATTGGTGCATAATTTTCATGAACTAATTCATTTGTTGCTAAATATGATCTATATTGTTTAATATCTAAAGGTCCACCAAACATTCTCAAAAGATTTCTTGGTGGTGCAGGAGATATTGTACCTAAAGATGAATATAAAGAATTTAATAAAACATGTTTATTCCATCTTGTAGAATCTGAAATTGCATAATCTGCATACAGATATGCCAAAGAACATTCAGGTGAACAAAAATTTCCTTTACACGTATACAAATTTTTATATGTATCATAATATTGTGGTAAAACAAATTGATTTCCTTGAAATCCATGACAACACCAAAAACATGCAGTATGTTCAGAATATGAATCTTTACGAATAGATTCCAAAATAGGTTTTAATATTGCACTTGTAAATCGTTGAGTTTCTTGAAGTTCATGAACTTCTAAAATTTCAGAATATGTTTGTTCTTTAGTATAATTAACAATAAGAACTTCTTCATCATCAGGAATCTTTAAGAAAAAAACTACAGGAGGTTCTTTAACTGTGCCAACATTTTTCTTACGAGGCATTTTTTATTGTGTTATTTGTAAGTTTAGAATGTTAAAAACGGAATTTATTTTTATAGAAATTAGTGAATATATTTTCGTCAAAAATGCTTCTGTTTTCCGCGATGCTTGCTTTTACTGCAGGCTTGTGGCTTTACATTGCGCTAGCTGACCTAGAAGAAAAAGGGACCGAAAAAAAAGAAATTCGGGACCCAACAATCGCAAGAAATACTCGCAGGACTATCACCCAAGACTGCTTTATTTCTGTAGAGCAGAAGACAACACGATTTGGCTACTTTGACTCCAGATTCCCAATGGCAATTCCACTAACTTACTTCTTGTTATTTCTCATCTCAGTTTGGTTTCTCAAACCAACTGATTTTGAGTTATTATCAAGTGTATTTCTTGTGGTGCCTTTGAGTTATGGAACTTTGTGGTTATTAAAGTGTTCCTTTTACACTAACACCATCACTACTCACATGCAAGTCAAAAAGGCGCCCACTTACGGCCCATTTGACTACGATGTCGTGTACAAACCCTTCCCCCCTGTATTTCGCTACTAAGTAGTTGAAAACGGATTTTTTATTAATAGGAAAACAGTTAATACACCAAGGCCTACCGCGATTACAATGTTTAAAGCGGTGTTAGGCCTCCTAGCGTCTGCCACGCCCCCGCCCAAGACTAGGCCCGCGCCTCCCTCTGCTTTTGCAGAAGGGGGTAGCGTCAGCCCCTCAAGCGCCTCAAGCATGGCATCCAAGACCCCCGCAGGTGGCTCCGCCACCATAAGTACTATTGCCCAGCTCCCTGGCGCAATTTGGACTGATGCTGCAAGCACGGCCTCCATGGCTCTCAATGCGTTTGGGGCCATCCACAGCCTTCTTATCATCATCCCCGCCGCAACCCTCTCGGCGCTGACCATTTCTGGCACTGCTGCCGCCGCCTCCTACCTAGCTGTCTCCAGCTACTTCAGGGCTATCTCCGCAAGCAGCTTCCACAAGGTCCGCCCGTGGCTATGCCCCATCCCGCAAAGCATTATCACAAATCTCGCCCAAGCATACTCCCAAGCTAGCCCACTCAAAAACAGCTTTGGCATACTCTCCGCTATTCGCGGTGCAGAGCGAGAGCTGGACGCCATGCGCACTTCCCTCCAAACCGTCCAAGCTGTCTACGACACCTTCAACAATGGCATAAGGCAACCCGCCTATGCCGCTGGCTTGGCGCTCATCACGAAATACTTTTCAGCCTTCAACACTGAGTCCAATGAGGAGTTTATCCGCATTGTTCGCAGCGAGGTTGACGAGCTGACCAGTGACCAGCACAAGAACAAAGTCAAGATTGCCCACGGCCACTACCGCGCTGCACTGAACCACTTCTTTCACCTCCTTGACAAGGCCGCGGCTACCTACACCCGCCCTCCCTACTCTACGGTAAAAGGCGTCGCCTGCAACTTCACCAAGCCCCTCCGGGCTGCCATCTCCCCCTCAAACCACAGTAACGCTATCCGCAGGCGCAAGCTTGCTTTCCAGTGGCTCCTCTGCAACCTCCTCGCTTTCTACCACAGTCAGCTCCTGAGTGCATTTATCGCCCGTCTTCCTTCTGACAACAAGTACCGCAAGGCCTACAATGACCTGGCACCCCACTTCCCCGCAGTGGAGGCCGAGCCTGAAGCCCAAGAGTACTTCCCCAACTCCGACGACGAAGAGTATGTGCCCCTTCACTCTGCTCCCCCCTCCGCCAGTGGCGCTGGGCTTTCTGCGAGTCAGGCCATCCCTCCACCAATCCCCAAGCGTCACAGGTCTTCTGAGTCTGCTTCTGGCGGGTCTGTGTAGACTCATCTGAGTCTTTCATCTGCGTCCCCCGACGCCACCCAACTGTTCCGCTTGACGTCACAACGCACCCCCTGACAATATCGAGTTTTAGCTCGTGAGTCCTTTTTTACTTTTAAAACGGATTTACATATTGATATCCATGTAATTTTTAATTACGATGGAATATAAAAAACATACTCATCGTGAACATATTTATGAACTACCTGATACGTATATTGGTAGTATAGAAAATTCTAAAGAAGAACATTATATTTTGAAAGATGATCGTATTATTTTGGAATTACTGGATTTTAATCCTGGATTTTATAAACTTGTAGATGAACTTTTAGTTAATGCACATGATCATGTTGTACGTCTTCGTGAATCACAATCAGATGATCTAGTAAAACATATTTCAATTAATGTTACTCCTGAAAAAATTACTGTAAAAAATGATGGTGAAGCAATATCAATTTCTGAACATCCTGAATATCATATACCAATTCCTCAACTTATATTTGCAGAACTTTTAACTTCAACAAATTATAATAAATCTGAAAAGAAATTAGTTGGTGGTAAAAATGGTTATGGTGTAAAACTTGTAAATATTTTCTCGAAAAAATTTGAACTTTGTATTATAAATTCTAAAGAAGGACGTAAGTATGAACAAACTTTTGAAAATAATATGACATTAATTGGTAAACCTCGTGTAACAACATGCAAACAAAAATCATCAATTGAAATTTCATGGACACCTGATTTTCAAAAATTTGGTTGGACTGAAATTCCTTCATCAATTATAAAAGTTCTTGAAAGACGTGTTCATGATATTGCTATGACTGTAGGAACAAAAGTTACATGGAATTCTCAAGTAATAAAATATAAAGATTTGCAATCTTATGCTCTAAAATATGTTGATACACTCATAGTAGAAAATATGCCAAGATTGAATATTGCTATTGGTGAATCAAATAAATTTATGTCAGTATCATTTGTTAATGGTGTTTGGACACGTGGAGGAAAACATGTAGATGAAATTCTAAATCAAATTGTTTCTTTCTTTGTTGAACATTTGGAATTAAAGAAAAAAATTAAAGTTAAACCTTCATTTATAAAAGATTCTTTAGCTATATTTATTTCATGTTCAATTGAAAATCCTTCCTTTTCATCACAAACTAAAGAAATTATGACTTCAAAAGTTTCATGTAAACTTTCACCTGAATTCTTAAAAAAATTATTGAAACTTAATATTATTGATAAAGTTTTAGAAGAACAAGAAAAGAAAGATAAAAAAGATGATAAAAAAACTGATGGTAAAAAAACTTCTAAAGTTACGGTTCCTAAATTAAATGATGCTTCATTTGCAGGAACTCCGAGAAGTCAAGAATGTATTCTTATTTTGACTGAAGGCGATTCAGCAAAAGCTATGGCTCTTTCTGGTTTATCTCAAGAACAACGTCAATATTTTGGCGTTTATCCTTTGCGTGGTAAATTACTGAATGTTAAAGATGTCTCAATAAAAAAGATTTCAGAAACTGAAGAAATCATAAACTTGAAAAAAATTATGGGACTTGAATCCGCAAAAAAATACGCGGATTTGAAATCTTTAAGATATGGAAAAATTCTTATTATGACTGATCAAGATTATGATGGATCACATATTCGCGGTTTGCTCATAAATGTATTTCATGAATTATGGCATTCCCTATTTAAAATACCTGGATTCTTAAATTTTATGAGTACACCAATTGTAAAAGCTTCTAAATCTTCAAAAACGTTATCATTTTATACTCAATATGAATATGAACAATGGAAAATAGAAAATACAGGATGGAAAATTAAATATTATAAAGGTTTAGGAACATCAACTGCACAAGAAGCAAAAGAATATTTTAAATCACCTAATATTATTGGATTTCAATATTCTTCAAAATCTGATGAATCTCTGGAATTAGCATTTAATAAATCTATGGCAGATAATCGTAAAACATGGTTACAAACACATCGTGAATCAGATATTTTAAATCCTATAAAAGAAGTTTTATATGAAGATTTTATTAATAAAGATTTAATACATTTCTCAAATTATAATTTAGAAAGATCAATTCCCAATATTATGGATGGTTTAAAAACTTCACAACGTAAAATTCTATTTTCAGCATTTAAAAGAAATTTAAAATCAGAAATTCGTGTTGCACAATTTGCTGGTTATGTTTCTGAACATTCTGGTTATCATCATGGTGAAGCTTCTTTGAACGACACAATTGTTGGTATGGCACAAGATTTTGTTGGTTCACAAAATATTCCATGGTTTGTTCCACAAGGACAATTTGGGACACGTCTACAAGGTGGTAAAGATGCTGCATCACCACGTTATATTCATACTTTTATGCAACCATATTTACCTTCTTTGATCCCATCAGATGATTTTGGTTGTTTGAAATATCGCGATGATGATGGTTTGAAAGTTGAACCTGAATGGTATTCACCTATTATACCCATGCTTCTAATCAATGGTGCACGTGGTATTGGTACAGGTTATTCTACATTTATTCCACAATGTAATCCGCATAAAATTATTGAAGGATTGAAATCATGGTTGAAATCAGAAATTAAACTAGAAGAAATTTCTTTAGAACCATGGTATCGTGGATTCCAAGGAAGTGTGGAAAATCTAGAAATTAAAGGTTCATGGAAAAAAGAAAAAGATGGTATTATAATTACTGAACTTCCTATTGAAACATGGACATCAGATTATAAAGAATGGTTAGATTCTAGAATCCAAGAAGGACTTATTAAAGATTATGAAGATACTTCAACAGATACTCAAGTCTTATTTAAAATTAAATGTTCTGATTCATCAATAATCGAAAAATCTCTTAGTTATAAATTGAAATTAACTAATATGCATGCATTTAACTCTGAAAATACTATTCAAAAATATGAATCATTATTTGAAATTTTAGAAGAATTTTGTCTTGTTAGAAAAGATCTGTATAAAAAAAGAAAAGTATTCTTACTTTCTCACTTAAAAGAAAAATTACCTTATCATGAAAATGTTGTAAGATTTATTACACAACAATGTTTTGATATGCCTATTCCAGATTTGAAACGCAAAACTATTGAAGAATGTACAAAATTACTTGAACAACAAAAATTTGTAAAAATTTCAGATTCTTATGATTATTTACTAGATTTACCAATTAAATCTTTAACTTCTATTCATGCAAAAAAACATCGTGATGAATTAGATTTATTGAAAAAGAAAATTACTGAACTTGAAAAGAAAACTCCTGAAACTTTATGGTTAGATGACTTAGAATCATTTAGTATTAAATATTCAAATGGAAAAATCATATATTGAACTTCTTGCTGAAAATGATGAAGAAGCTAGAAAAGAATTTGAACCTAATGCGAAAGAACTTTTTGTTGATCATGGTGAATATGATGATGTAGACGCTCATCAACCAGAAGAAAGAGAAGAATTAGAAGACCAACATGAATTTCAAAAATATGGTGGTTCACATCAACAAGCTGCAAAATTAGGTGAATTAGAACAGCATAAATCCTCACATACTACATCAATTAGTTTTTATAAATCTGTAAAAATTCATGTTATAAGTATAGATTCAAGATTTCGAACAAGTTTAAAAGATAATCCTTCAAACTTTTTATTTAGACTTATGTCACCAATAAAAAATGTAGTTTCTATTAGATTATCTTCTTTAGAAATTCCAAATACATGGTATACATTTTCTGAAATTCGTGGTAATACAACTTTATTAGTAACTGTACAAGATACTGGAAAATCTGGATTAATAAGTATTACTTCCGGAAATTATTCTTTAGATACAACATTAAGTAATTCTTTACAAAATGCAATAACTGGTGAATTAAAAAATGTTTTTCCTGATTATACTTTTACAATAGTTTTAAATTCAATTTCAGGAATAATAGTAATTTCTTGTACAAAAGTTATTAATACTGTTGTTACTCCTATACAATTTTCATTAGATTTTAGAAGTGGTATATTTGCATCAAGAAATTATAATTGGGGTCTTGGATATAATTTAGGATTTCGTAATGAAAATTTTACAAGAGATTCTACAAATAAATTAATTAAAAAAACAGCATTTAATACTTCTCATACAGGTTATGCAATACCTGATGTTTTAGATTCAAATTATTTATTTTTATCTTTAAATAAAGATTGGAAAGTTGTTGATCATAATCAACCTGATCGTACAAATACAGCAGCATTTGCAAAAATTATTGTAGATGTTCCTAAAAATGATATTATTTATGATAATGGAAGTAATACTATAACTAAAACATATAATTTAAAACAACCTACAAATATTACTGCATTTACAGTATCAGTTGTAGATGAATATGAACAATTTGTTCAATTAATGGGTGGATTTATATCTTTATCTTTAGAAGTAACTGAAGTTTTAAATTCATCTTTATATGAATCTTTAAGAACGTAATTTAGATTTAATTTCTTCTAATAAAACTTTTAATTCTTCTTTAGTAATTTGTTTTTTAAAATATTTTGTTAATGCAGAAAGCACATCGTTTTTTTGTTGAGAAACATCACGAATAGGAATAGGTTGTGCTATCAACATAGTTCGACCCATTTATTTATATTATAGACTAGATGCAGTAAAAATAATTTGATAAATTACAGGAACAACTTCAGAAACTTCAGCTGCATTTCCTAATATGGCATCAAAAGTTTCACCACCAAAAGTTAATGTAGCTACTTGTGATGCACCAGTTGCAC